>JAAUYG010301226.1_pt1 | contig 10512 bp, 12 predicted proteins | sample 7278091 | NCBI WGS metagenome assembly JAAUYG01 (sample SAMN14350201, study PRJNA611818) | marine sediment metagenome | isolation source: surface marine sediment (0.6m) | place: French Polynesia: Moorea | collected 2018-08
GACGGATGGTTGGGGCGCTCGGCCTTTACGCTGACTAAGCGTACTTGTTCGTTCATTCGTTCTGGTTTATTCAGTCGTTTTGTTTTGTGCTTCCTTGCTCTGGTGGTTGCATGACTGGTCTTGTTTGATTGAACATTGTTAATTGTGATTTGCGTTTTCTGGTGGTGGCATTATCGGTTGACCGAAACACTTTTTGTGGAGTGTTTTCCTCATGTCTGAGAAATCGTTGATTTTCGAGAGATTATTTTTGTACAGTGCTTACATCATTCACGCGCAACGAGATCCATCGTCGTTTTTTTTTTTTTTTTTTTATTGAAGCAAAAGACCGAAAAAACAAGTTTGGTCCAGTGTCTTTCTTTTTCAGGCGCTTTTGTAAACGAAACTAGAATTGTTGAAACTTTTGTGTTCATTTGACTTTGGACACAATTTCATTGTAATCAATGAGCATGTTCTGCTGTGAAGCCGCACAGTAGTGCCTTGTTGAAATAAAATCAGGAGAGAAAATGAACTGTTTTTCGCTTCTTCATTGTGCACCACAGGAGATGGAAGATTGCGTGGGAATCGTAACAGCAGAAGTTGTGTGAACTGTGGCCACTTGCATGCTGAAAACGGATCTGATCGTTTCATGGTCTCGGCATCTGCAACCTGAAAACCTGGGGAGGGGAAAACTTGTTTGCATTGTGTTGCGCCTGCCTTTATGCATTGCAAGTTCAAAGTTGTGGAAAAAGTTGCTCGAAGTTTTGTGCTGTGAAGAGCTGATCTCCAAAAATTAATTAATTCATTCTTTTCTTTTGACGAAAAGACGTAAACATGGACAGTCGCAAAAGCGCCGCAGTACCACAAGCGACTTCCTGCGAAAGAATTGATTCATCTTCCCCATGTGCAATTGTACACATCTCCCGCAAAGCGCATGGCCTAATTTTGGGGCAAAGATAGGACGCGTCACATTGTGTTTTTGTTTGAAGTTTTTCAAAAGACACATTTTCTCATGTTGTGATGATCTGTGGAAAAAGCATAAAGGGCAGTTTCGTTGACTAGATGTGGACGCTTCAGGAGAGGGGATGGAAATCGATCTATCGAGGGCGTGGCCCAAGAGATTGGTGAGTAGACGAAAATGACCATGTCCAGTCTTTTGTCTGAACCAAACTTGAAGGGCAGATCAGAAGAAACCAAATCTCTTGCTGGACAGAAATGCGTTGAAATCAGGAGATAGAATCTGGGAATATCTATGTAGATCTTGACACACAAGTGGATCTGAAACTGTTGGGGCACCTGCGATTGCCACCATGTCAACGCGGGGTGGAAGGGGGGAGGGTTAGGGCAGGAGGGAAAACAGAAGGTCTTGTTGAGGCTCAATCCATGCCAGGGCTGCGAATGAAAAGAAATCCTCAATTTGAGAGAGAAATGGAAATCTCTTCTCGAATGAGATGCAAAATTTGATGGATTCTATTTTGAGTACCCACTGCAGCTAAACCCAGCTCGCAGGGGCAAAGATGGTTTCAATTGAAACACCGTCCGTTAACTTTCTTTTTCTTCGATTGAAGCGGAAGTTTGGAAAGAAAGGAAGAGGCGATGCCAGGACAGTGCGCGTGGGGAACACAGCAATATTCGACCATGAAGTTCCACAAGAAAAGTTCCCCAACAACAGAATTGTGTCGTCAAAGGTATGTCACCTCAGTGTTCAACCCAGCTTCACAAATGGAGGATGTAAATGTAAGTACCGGCAACAGGAGCAGTGACTGGTAAACTTCATACTGAACACGGAAGTGATAATGCTGTGACTGGACACACAACGCAAACTCTCTCAACTCTGGAGTGGGACACTAAATGGGAGTAGCAGTCTTGGAAATGACATTTCCTTGAGGGGGCGTGACACCCTCAGATGCATACGGTACACAAGTTGATGAACCAAAGGCCTTGCTGAGGCTGAAAGTTGCGGTACAAATACCCGTGTCCTCTTTTTCAGTACACCATCTGGAACTTTCCTGCCAAGAATCTCTTCGAGCAGTTCCGAAGAATCGCCAATTTGTATTTCCTCTGTGTGGCAGTCATCCAGGTACCATTTTCTTTGCACGCACCAGGTGTTCTCTTGGATTCGATTTTCTCAAAAGTATCTGGGTCAAGAATCATTGGAACACGTATTCACTGAAACATCTGTCTGTTTTCAGCTGTCAATCGATTCTCCTGTCAGTCCGGCCACTGTCATTCTGCCACTCACTGTCGTCATTTCGGTGACGATGGTGAAACAGGTATTTTTCTGAACTGACTGCAAAACGCCCGATTGATGTTTTTCCTTTTTGAGAAAAAAAAATCTTGTGACTTTGGCTCGAATGTGTTCTGATGTCATGCATTGTACAGGGATATGAAGATTATTTGAGACACAAGGCCGACAGAAAAATCAACAACAGGAGCGTTCGTGTCCTCAGAAATGGAGCGCAATCAAGGATCAAATCAATGGATCTCCAGGTCAGATTTCTATTGACCGGCTCGTGTGTCACTCCCTTCACATGTCTTTATCTCTCAGTTGTTGAACACGAATGGTTCTTATCAAGGTGGGAGATATCATTCGCTGTGATGACGATGACGAAATACCGTGCGACATCGTGCTCTTATCTTCTTCCGACGAGAATGGCGAATGTTACATTAACACGGCAAATCTGGACGGAGAAGCCAACCTGAAGGTACAATGACCCTTTTTTCGCCAGAAAAAAAATTTCTTTGGGGAAACCAAAAATTTGCAATGGAACTGACCCGTTTTGATCGGCAAGAAACTATCATCAGAAAAACGTGAATCCTTCAAAATTCTGAAAAAACAATTTAACTGTTGCACCCGGCTCACACTTTTTGCTGTTACGCTTCCACCATACCTGCCACTAGTAAAGAAGTTCATTTTTCCTCCAATGTGCAATGCAACTTTGCAGACTTACAGATGTGTGCCTGAAGTATCCGACCTGAACACGTGCGAAGCGTTGAACAGTTTGACTGCCGTCATCGAGTGTGAGCAGCCCAATCCTGATCTTCACAAATTTGTGGGGCGTATGCATCTGGAGGATTTTGACAGACCTCAGACAACGATACCACTGGGCCACGAACATTTACTACTTCGTGGTTCCAGACTGAAGGAAACGTCGTTTGTCTTTGGTAAGCAGTCCCCCTCACATTTTGACCAATTCACCTGTTTTTCTGGAGAGAGGAGCGAGAGTGAAAAACTAAACCTTTGCACGCGCCTTACATTTTACCCTGGTCTTGTTTTCAGGATGCGCAGTTTACACTGGGAGGGATACCAAAATGTCTCTGAATTCGAAAGCAAAAAGAGCAAAATTTTCAACAGTGGAAAGGCAAGCATTTCAGCACCAAACAACTTGCTTTAATGCTGAAGCATTGGAGAATGGATCTCTGCTTACGTTACAATTAACTGTGTCAACTCTTTTTCAGATCCATGAATAAATACTTGCTGTACTTCTTGTCGACCGTGTTGGTAGAGTCTGCTATTTTAACCGGGGTGAAACGCTGGTGGTACAGTCAGGACGAACACTCGGCGAACAAGGAGTGGTACCGACCCCGAGAACCAAACACATCTGTAAGACCTTGCACATCAACTTGTTTCGTTTCTAAATCATTCATAGACTGAAACTACCATTCTTAATGGTCCCTCCTTGATATGAAACATTTTATCCATTGTGTCGGGATTGTCAAGTTTTGTTTCATTGATTTGCAGGCTGGTATTGTTGTGGAGGAATTTTTCTCCTTCATGGTGCTGGTAAATTATGTGATACCAATATCTCTGTACGTCACTGTTGGTAAGTTGTCCCCAGGGCCCTTCTTCTCCAATTTTGTCAACATCTGGAATAAATCGTGACTTCTCTAATAACGTAACGGCACTTCAAGAAAAGTATCTTCCGTTCCGTTCCAGAGTTCCAAAAATTCTTTGGTTCACTTTTCTTCGGATGGGATGTGGATATGTTTGATGAGCAAATGAATGAGCCTGCAAAAGCTAACACATCAGATCTCAACGAAGAGCTCGGACAGGTGAAACGATACAACATGGCCCCAAATGAAAAACATTCCACTCAACATCTTGTGTTGTCTTCCCTACATCCATCCCAACCGCGAATTCTTTTGTGTTCAGGAACAACAGTTTGCTTTCTCCACAAAACATCTAAATTCGCGTTTTGGGGGGAAACTCCAAATCCGTTCGCTGACGAATCTTTAACTCTGAATTGGCTTTTTGTCTCCTCAGATTGAATACTTGTTCACAGACAAGACAGGAACACTAACACAGAACAACCTGGAGTTCCGTCAGTTGTCAGCGGCAGGCATCAGATACAAAGAACACGACCAGCAACTGTGTCTGTTTCCCGACCATTCTGACCACCTTGATGACGATCTCTTCCCTCTTGACCAAAAACCTGTAAGTGGCCTCGTTTCAGTTTTGTTCTCGTGTCTCATTCCAATATGCCTTGCGCTTGTTAAGGGTTTCCATACTCTGCACCAGGGAGTTTTCAGCGGAACTTTCGTGTGCTGGCTGTGTGAGTGCACGGCTTTCGTGTTCAAGCGCCGCGCTGGATGCAGACGAGCCTTCTTTTCTTTCAAACTTGAATACAAGTACTCACATCATTGGTTTGCCTTTCATTGCAGAAAGAACTGCTGGATTTACTGCTTGCTTTATCACTGTGCCACACTTGCCGTGTTCAATCGAACATCTCCGAAGATTCCTCAGGTTCAGAAAACGAATATCATGCTGCATCCACGGACGAAAAAGCTTTGGTTGAAGCTTGCGGAAGGTATTCAATGATTGTGATTCCGCAACAGAAACATTGTTCTTGAAGCGAGAAGAAAATTGACTTTGGAATTTCCCCCCAAAGGACCTGTCTTGTAAATTTGTTCTTTCATGTGCAGGTTTGGCGTGGAGTTTTTGGGTACTTTGAATGGTAAGGCGAGCGTGAAGGTTGAGGGAGAAGTACGACAGTTCACAGTGCACCATGTGCTCCACTTTGATCCCACCAGAAGACGAATGAGTGTTCTGGTTGAGAATTTACAAGGTCAGTTTGCACAATAGTTTCTACCGAATGCAAGCCCGGATGTTTTGTCCTGAAATACCACGTCAAAATTCGAAGGCAATCTGCAAAATAGGGATTTTTGTTGCTTCTCGCGTTTTCGTTCTAACCACGTACATCTATTTATCTGTTAGGCCTCACATATTTGATGGTGAAGGGTGCTGAGAGTGCCATTCTGAACAGATGTGTGCGCGGCGATGTGGAAGGCACGGCGGAACATGTTTTGCAGTATGCTCTGGTAACTGCTGTCATCCTGAACCTTTCTGGCAAAGGCAGCGAATGATATATTTATGTTCTGTGTGGTCAAGAACACAATCTTGGATCCATCAGTGTTTTCTTGTTGTTCCAGTTGGGCCTCAGGACTCTGTGTGTGGCTCAAAAACAAATTCCACGAGAGGAATTCGACAAGTTTCATCTCTTGCTGAAGGAAGCTCAGAATTCCTTGGACAACAGAGACGAGAAGGTGAGAGAAACTTGGGTGTCAAGTTTTGCTTATGATTGCGAACAAATTGAACACGCTGGTGAAGAAAAATTTCTTCGTTTCTAGTTGGCAGCAGTGTACGACACAATAGAGAGAGACTTGACTTTGCTTGGAGCAACAGGGGTTGAAGACAAGCTACAAGTGGGTGTGCCCGAAACTATCTGCGCTCTCAGAGAAGCAGGAATCAAGGTAAGAACACCTGCATCACCGAAGGGATGTTACTTTGCAGTGTCAATATTCTGAGTCTTCATTGAAAAGCTACACGACCAGAATCGAGACAAGTGGACTGAAAGTTGAGCCTGAAAGACGAATCCGAAATTTCGTTTTCGTAGTTGTGGGTTCTGACTGGAGACAAAGAAGAGACGGCGGTCAATGTCAGTGTTGGTGCTGGTCACACCACAGAGGACATGATCAGGTTCACTTTAACTGGTCAGGACTCGTGGGAGGAATGCGAGTCAACCTTATCAACGATCCTGGAGCAGTAAGTTTTGTGAATCAATTTCTGTTTGGCGTCTTCTTTCAGTGAGGAAACAATTTCAATCTTTGGGAATATGCCCTTTGCTGCAAACTGTTCCTTTTGTGTGTTGGAGTTGCCTGTTCACTCCTTGATACTCCATTCTGAAGATCTTTTTCCTGCGAATGTCTGTTTTCTGTGAATTTTACATTTATCACTGCTTTTTCAGAGTCGATGATGTGAAATTCTTGAACAAAGAATCTGCCTTGGTGCTGGATGGGCACAGCCTGGCATTGTGTTTACAACACAGACAGAAACTCTTCCAACGCATCTGTACCCAAATAGACGTTGTACTGGCTTGTAGGTTGTCTCCTTTACAGAAAGCAGAGGTAGAACTTCATATTCTTTCAGTTGAGAGTGGCATTCTTGCGTCGTAGAATTGCATCTCAAATCCAGTAGTTATTCAGATCAGTAAGGGTTGGAGCACACCAGAGCAAGACAGAGTTTCGTCACAAGAGACAAAAAAGAATTATTGCAAGGATTGGACAGTGGGGCAGTTCGTTGCGCTTTGACGTTTTGGGGGCAGCTTTGTGCCAATTGTGCTGTCAAAACTTTCAAATCCTGAAAACTAATTGGCCCAAAGCTGCCACCAATAAGCGCGTCAGAATTCCACGAACTGCTCCAACTGATGTCTCTAAAAGTTGTGACCGTTCTCGCTTCGGTGAATGTTCACCCCTCGTTATTGCTGAACTGGTGTTTAGGTTGTCAGATTGGTGAAGGGCACCAAGGGCAGTCCCATCACTGCAGCCATTGGCGACGGCGCAAATGACGTCAGTATGATTCAGCAGGCGCACGTGGGACTAGGTGTCGTAGTTTCTCCTCTATCTCCTGACCACGTTACTCGATCACACTAGACAATGTAGAAGTTGCACTTTTATCACCATAGTTTCTTACTGTGTATTGTATACATGCAAAAAGCTCTTGACCTCGTAAACCAAAACAAAGAACTTTTTGTTCAGCTTTCCTGTTTTCCAACCGAAGGCACGTAAAACTTTTCCTTGATGTAGGCATCATGGGGAAGGAAGGGAGACAAGCCGCCATGTCCAGTGACTACGCGATTGGACAGTTCAGACATCTGCAACGCGCTTTCCTGGTTCATGGCCACTATTACTACTGGAGGATTTCTGGCTTGGTGCAATACTGTTTCTACAAGAATGTTGTCTTCATCACTGCGAACATCTATTTCGCCCTCATTGTAGCTTTCTCTGCACAGGTAAAGTTGTCAGTGGGTGGCTTCTTGATTTGTGCCTGAACCCTTTCCTGATTCCTTGTCAAAGATTAGAGAAACGATTGCATTGACAAAAATCTGCAAAAGCAAATGAGAATAAGGTGTTCTGTTTCAGTCAATTTACGAGACGATGCAGCTGACAATGTACAACACCTTGTACACCCAGTTGCCTATTCTCGTTTATGGCGTGTACGAAAAACATATAACGTCAGAGGATTTGCTGGCCAAACCATCACTCTACAGGTGTCGTCTATAGTTGTCTCCTTCACTTCATTTGTTGCCATCGCTGACCACTCGTTCACTCTTTGCGTTCTGAGATGTACAGTTTTCACTTCCAGTCAGGGAAAAAATTTTACTCTTCTGAGTGACTTCTTCTTGTTGCGTCATATTTGCTGTTCATTGCATTTCAGAATGATCAGGAAAAACGCCAGAATGTCTCTTCGACAGTTCCTGACATGGTATTTGACAGGTTAGTTTTATTTTGTGAGAGACAGATAGATGTCTTGGAACTTCATTCCTGAGATTCTTTTCTGCTCGCGACCGCACGTTTGGGTGTGGGCGGGTGCTGAATTTCTGCGGGACAAGAAATTCTGTTCGTTCTTCCAGATTTTTAGTTTGACGATGACTCTTGCTTTGCAGGATTGTATCAATCGGTTGTTTGCTTCTTTGGCTGCTACGTTATGTTCCGTTCACTGAGTGCTTGGGAATCCAGTGGGCTGGTGAGACTGGCTTTTTGAAAATTTTGGAAAGTTGCGTTCGTCATCTTTGACGCTTGCCACAATTGATGTTGGGAACCAAACTTCATTTCAGATGTACGGGCTGTTCTCAATGAGCCATTTGCTATTCAGTTGTGTTATTTACACCGCCAATATCAAGGTAGGAACTGAAGTGTCTTTTTGAACTCTGGTGGTATCTGGTGGAATTTCAGTTTCAAGAATTTCTGACGTTCAATCTCCTTGCGAATTTCGGTGTTCGAAGGAAGAAGAAAAAATTCAATCTTGAGTGTCATTGCTTTGTTTCTGAAGCTGATGTTGATCTGGTACTATTGGACATGGATGACGTTCGTGGTGTTCGCACTGACAATTGCGAGCTTCTATGTTACGATGTGGGTCTACAGTATGTTGCCGTGGTAGGTGGTGCGCATATGCACATTCTTCCACAGCGATGACAGGAACACAAAGGACTCTTGCTTGTTTTGGTGACCTTTAGCATGTGATTAGAACCAGCAGTAGTTGCAGATTTTTATCTGGATTTGGCCGATGTAATGGGCCACAACAGAGCATTTGGCTCAACAACGAAGGCAGAGCCTCAGTATGTGGATTGCAGTTATGCACTTTGCATCTGTCTCACTTCACAGGAGGTGGATACAGCGACTGATCTCTAACTACGACATGTACGGAGTGATGCTGCAGTTGAGTGGAGACGCGAGTACATGGCTCACGATTCTAGTCATCGTCACTGCAGCCGCGCTGCCCGACATGATCCTCAGGACCCTGAGAGACACGTTCCAAGCGGCTTTTGCACACAAGACAAAGGTGAGTTCACAAGGAATTTTTTTTCATCTCAAGCAACGCCGCCCAATGTAGCGCTGCCTGTGTCGTTTCTGTTCCCAGCGCCAGGTTGACCACGCCACCAGCTCTGTGCAGCTGTCTTGTCAAACAACTTGAATCTTTATCTGTTTCATGTCAAATTACACGTGATCACGTGGTCATCACATGGCCTGCTCGCCGTGACGCTAACAATCGTACTTGTCAACAAGCGTCGAGGCCGCGCTGTATCACGTGATCACCTCATGGGCAACATTTGATGGACAATTGAGCAGTACTTTTGCACAAGGGTCCGGGGGAGTGTCAGGTGATCAATAAATGAGTTTGACATAATTGACAGTCAGCAGAGAAGGGTGAGGGAGGGGGGGAGGTCCTGTCCATGACAACTGTGAGTAGAACCCCCCCCCCCCCCCACCCTCTCACTCTTGAGTATCTGCCTGTTTTGTCAGCAACTTATTGAAAACAGGAAATGCCACGCTGGACAACCACAACGGATGACGGCTGGATGCCTCTTATAGCCGCTGTGCCACTGAGGTAGCACGGCCTAAACATTTATGTCCGTTCAACAAGACACCCTTCTCTCAAAACTGAGCACCGTCCATCTTTTCCATGCATTTTGAGTTTTAACAAAAAAAAATAAAACAAACAAACAAACAAAAAAAAACCAATTGGAACTGATGTTGGAGGTTGACAGAGGGGATGTGTCTTGTCTCAGGATTTTTGTGGTCGGTTGAGTTGTTGTTTTCATTTGGTTCAAACTTGTCTTGAAAAACCAACCAGGGCTTCCTTTGCGAAATCATCAGGAAAGAAACAAAAACACTGGTCTGCATCAACACCTTCGTATTTTGTTGAAATGTCGAGTTGTACCGCATGTCTTGCCGATAAAAGAGCTGCTGCGTGTAATTTTTTGGATAACTTGCACCGAAGTGACAGTTATAGGGGAAGAGCCATCAGATGCGATGCCCTTCCGTAGCGTTCAGGCTGTTTGCTGACTCCAAAATGATTCCATCTCTCAATCAAAATAAGCGTGAACTCTCGAGCTACTAGTAATTTTGTGATGCACTTATGCATTGCTTTGCTTTTTACTTTGTAGACCCGTATGAATGTCAAAGCGAGGTGTTCTGGCTGGCTAAACTGCAGATTCCCTTACAGAGGGAATTTCTCACTTGAAGGCAGTCAAGCAAGTGACGAAATCACCATTGTGTGATGGTCAACAACCATATCGTCAACTTTTGATAAATTTTGCTGCATTTCAGTCGATTTTGTGACTTTCTTTGTTAATTGTTTGATCTTTCAAGATGGACCTGTGTCTTTTTGTCACGTCCATTGTGAAATCTTTGGAAATTTTATCTTAATTGTACAATTGTACAGGCTTTTTGCTGGTCACTTACACTATTGAAATATGCAACGTTTAAGTCTTTTCACGATGTTTACTCCGCGAAACTTGCGGTTGTTTTTCACTGTTTCTTGTACGCACCCTTGTGTCCAGACGTTGAAATAAAACGCACAAGGAAATCCTGTTGCATCTGAGGCTTTCACGTTTCCCGTTGTGATCAGTCAGACTGAGAACACTCAAGTCCCTAGTTATTAGGCCGAGCGCGACTGTAAGTCGAATCGGCCTAATGGAGTCACGTCTGTGTCGTCATTGTCGTTGTCATGGAGACCCCCCCCCCCAGATGGCTGAC
>JAAUYG010022176.1_pt1 | contig 10511 bp, 13 predicted proteins | sample 7278091 | NCBI WGS metagenome assembly JAAUYG01 (sample SAMN14350201, study PRJNA611818) | marine sediment metagenome | isolation source: surface marine sediment (0.6m) | place: French Polynesia: Moorea | collected 2018-08
CATCACCGTCTTAATTCCTGCCTGATGAAAAGAACCCATCAACTCCTTGACCCCATGCCTTACTGGGTCAGCCATGCCCACTAGTCCTAACCAAATGAGGTTGTTTGAAACTCCTACTTCGTCTTCGGAATCATTAATATGAGCATAAGCAGCTCCTAACACTCTAAGGGCTTTACCTGCCATGCGCTCGTTTTCTACTTCGATCGCCTGTCTATCTGCTTCAGTAAGAGGAATTTGCTGACCATTTTTGAATTGGCAACAACAAAGTTCCAGCACTTCTGTCGGACTGCCCTTAACGGCTACTAGTTTTTGCGATTCATGGACAATATGAACCGTCCTCATAAAATTCTGCTCTTCAGAGCGATGGCTGATTTCTACCCGAGGATATTTGCGTTTCAATTCTAAAACATCGATGCCAGCAGCGATCGCCATTTGGATCAGGGCATTTTCCGTAGCAGAGCCATTAACTACATATCTGCCATCATGATGGTTTTTGACTTTACTTTCATTACACAGAATAGAAACATGGATCAGCTTTAACAGTTCGTCGCAACTATAAGGGTTAAGCGGCTCTCCTGCGAGCAAAAATTGTCCGTCAGTCACTTCTATCCTTTGGCAATCGGTACAAAGTTCGACTACAGTCATTTGATTAGCGGTGAGCGTCCCTGTTTTATCCAGACAGATAGTCTGTACCGAACCTAAAGCTTCTATGGCATCGAGACGACGAATCAGCACATTATGCCTCCTCATTTTGCCAATTCCTAAAGCAAGGGTCGTGGTGGCTACAGTGGGTAATCCTTCGGGCACCGCAGCAACAGCCAGAGAAACGGAGGTTTTGAGCATCTGAATTACGCCATAGCCTCGCATCAATCCCAAAGCAAAAACCAGACCACAAACGCCACTTGATAAGAGAACGAGTTGACCTCCTGCTTGGTCAAGTTGTCGTTCCATCGGTGTTTGGGGTACTGTAGTTTCTCCGACTAAAGTTTGAATGCGTCCCATTTCGGTTAATTGCCCTGTAGCAACTACTACTGCTAGCCCTTGTCCTCCAGTAACTAAAGTTCCTCGATAGACCATATTGGCTCGTTCCGCTAAGGGCACATCTTTACCTGTCAAAGTCTGAGCAGTTTTGAGGACAGGAACGCTTTCTCCTGTGAGGGCAGACTCATCAACACTCAGCCGTTCTGCTTCAATTAATCTGGCATCAGCAGCAACGTAACTACCAGGTTTGAGTACTAAAATGTCGCCGATGACGATTTCTTGGGAGTTAATTTTGGTTACTTTGCTTGCTCTGATTGTCCAAGCAGAGGGATTGACTAGACTTTTAAGAGAATGAATAATCCGCTCAGAGTGGCTTTCGGTAGCGTAGCCCAAGATGGCATTGAGTACTACCACTCCCATAATTACAACCGCATCAATTATGCCTCCCGTAACTAAAGACAGTCCTGCTGCCAAGGTTAATAAGGCAACAGGAACAGACTTAAAGTAGCCGATAAAAATACTCAGTCCAGAGCGGGGTTGAGATTCGGCTAGAACATTGGCACCATATTTCTGGAGATGGTATTCTACTTTCTCTAAAGACAACCCCGATTCTCTGGAAGTCTCTAACTCAGTTAAAATTGCTGCTGTTTCTTGGATATGCCATGATTCTAAAGGAATATGATTAGATGATTGAGAGTTAGTTTCCGACCACTTCTGCATTAGCTCGATCGCTTTTTGGGGATCTTTTCTGTACTCTTTGACAACAGTTGTGATAAGAGAAGCGATTGCGCAGCTAGCCGAAGGCATCGCTTTAGGACTACGTTCTTTAGTAAATATAATCAGGATATTACCGCTCCAAGAGCTAGCTCGGACACGATCAATTCCTGGTGCGGTAGATAATCTGAATTCTAAATATTGTTGCAAATTCTCTGACCCTTGTAGTCCCCTAACTTTGTAACGGACTCTTCCTTTTACGCGATTGTGTAGGGTTTGCACCAGAGGTTGTTGCTGCTTGAAGGAGAAGCGATGGGGTTTTCTTTGTTCTACAGTTGTCAGCTCACGATTATTCATTGCTGTTAGTATGAGAAACTTTAAGATCCTCCACTCTTATTCTAGGAAAGGTTGAAAGTTAACAACTATTTTTGCTTCGCAATTTGTATCATTTCTCGATTGGACATTTTTATAATTTATAATATTGAGGTGTTAGACAGTAATAAAATTTGAGTTTGGAGTTTGGAGTTCGGGAATTTTTGTACCTTACCTACTTGAAAAAGGTGATAAATTTAGTCAGCAATATTAGTAAAATCCTAAAAATCCTAAAAATCCTAATTGTTAATAGAAAATAAAGATGGATGACCATTTCCAAAAAAAGGAAGAGTTTTTATATCCTCGAAGTAAGTATTATGGTGAGTTTACTCCTGAAAACTTAGTATTCGATGCTAATCTGCAAGAGTTTGCTCAAAGAATATCTTATGTGTGCAATTTGGAAAATAATGGCAAAATCAGCCCCGAAGATGCCTATAATCAAATTAAAAGTCTTTGGAAAGAGTTAAAGCAGTCGAAAAAAGAACTTCTAAATCAAGAATAAATATTTAGCATAAAAATTTACTGATTTGACCGAAGCTCGACCTCCCTCTACATCCAATCTCAACCCCCGTCAGGAGCTACGACAGTTAGTTCGCTCTGAGCTAAAAATTTTGCTGGAACAAAAAAACTGGGAAGGTGCAAAAGTAATTTTGCAGCCAGTGCAGTCAGCCGATATTGCTGAAGCGATTGAAGGATTACCTGAAGCAATGCAGGCACTAGCCTTTCGCCTACTTGCTAAAGATGAAGCGATCGCCGTCTATGAATACCTAGATCCTTCTGTACAGCAAGTTTTGCTCAAAGACTTCAGCCGTGAGGATGTCCGCACTATTATCGATCAGATGTCCCCAGATGACAGGGTAAAGTTATTTGACGAGCTACCAGCCAAAGTTGTCCGCAAGCTGCTAGCACAAATCAGTCCTTCTGAGGGACAAGCAACAGCTTTACTGTTAGGTTATCAACCTGAGACTGCTGGACGCATTATGACTCCCGAATATCTCTCTCTCAAAGAGAGATGGACTGTCGCTCAAGCCTTTCAACACATACGTCGTTTAGCACCAACTAAAGAAACTATTTATTCTTTGTATGTAACTGATAATCAGCATTGTTTAACTGGCTCTATCTCCCTTAGAGATTTGGTAACTGCTCAACCAGAGCAAATCATTAGCGAAATTGTAGAGCCTCATGTAATTTCCGTCCACACAGATACCCATCAAGAAGAAGTAGCTCGCTTACTTCAGCGTTACGACTTCTTAGCCTTACCCGTAGTGGATACAGAAAATCGGCTAGTGGGGATCATCACTGTTGATGATGCGATCGACATTCTCGAAGCAGAAACTACTAAAGATATTCATACTCTTGGTGGTGTTCAACCAGGAGATAATAATTACTTTCAAAGCAGCATTCTGAATATAGTTTACAGACGCGCTTTCTGGCTGATTTTCGGGTTTTTAACCACGATGTTGGCAAGTTTGCTCGTTAAAACTCAAGAGCAACTTTTGAGACAAACGATTATTTTAGTAGCCTTTATTCCTCTGTTGATCGATACTGGTGGTGATGTCGGGTGTCAGTCTTCTACAGTAGTAATTCGGGGTTTAAACACCCAAAATATCCGCCAACATGGAGTTTTCTGGCTCGTTAGACGCGAAGCAATAGCAGGAGCTTTGCTCGGAATAATTTTAGGGCTAGGTGCAGTGGCTTGGGCTTATCTACTCCAAGGAAATTTACTGATTGCAGTAATAGTAGGAATTAGTCTCCTACTAATCTCCGTGTTGGCAAGTATTCTTGGTGCAGCATTACCTTTTTTATTCTCTTTTTGGGGTTTAGATCCAGCTTTAATGTCTGCCCCTTTTGTGACGACTATTGCTGATGTTTTGGGCGTTCTCATTTATTTATATGTTGCTCGATGGATTTTGCTATTTTAAGCTGATTTAATCAGCCAAAATTCTACTGTATATGGCGGTCAGCTTCTGGCTCGCATAGCTAAAAAGGCGATCGCTTCTTCTAAATTTAAGTATAGTTGGGGGATATTTTTTACGCTTAGAATCCACCGTGAGTCAGCTTCAGTTAGTTTCCAAGTTTCTTTTGGCTGTGTAGGCAAAATGTGCCAGTAATTTTCTTCACAAAGTTGATAAAGAAATTTTAATCTTTTTGCCTCCTTTAATACTGGTTTCTCCATCAACTGTTTAACTCATGTTGTTGTTCAAATACGTTCAAATTAACTTTGAGTATGAAGCAAATTAAAATCTTCTTTGCTTAGACATAACCTGACAATAATGTCATGAAATTACAATTTTAGTGGCATTTTGTAATTTAAATAACAGATTTTCTAGTTAATTAGTGGATTGACTAATGAGGATTATCGATCGCGCTGCAGCTTACCAACCACAATTACCGACTCTGGAACTAAGGGAGCAAGAAATTATGAATATGTACCAGAGTAAGCCTGGGCGTTCCTGTCGCTTTAGAGTTTCTCGGATACGAAAACCATACATCCCACAATGTTCCCGTCAAGAGCTCGGAGATATTGATGGAAATTCCCATCGTCACTTTTCCAGTTCCACATCACCACAATCTTAATTAGAGAATGTCAACTGAAACGACCGCTAACGTAGTCTCGAGTAGCTTGCTGTTGAGGATTTTCAAAAATTGACTTAGTAGAAGCATATTCGACTAAATAACCAGTTTTATCTCCTTTATCGTTGGTCTCGACGTGGAAAAAAGCGGTTAAATTAGAAACGCGTGCAGCCTGCTGCATATTGTGAGTAACGATTATAATCGTGTACTTTTGTTTTAGCTCTTGCATTAACTCTTCAATTTTCATAGTCGAGATAGGATCGAGAGCCGAACAAGGTTCGTCCATCAGCAAGATTTCTGGTTCTACCGCAATAGCTCTAGCAATACACAAACGCTGTTGTTGTCCGCCAGAGAGATCTAGACCGCTATCAGAGAGCTTGTCTTTGACTTCATCCCATAAGAAAGCTCGACGCAGCGATCGCTCTACTAATTCATCCATATTCCCGCGATAATGGTTTACCCTAGCTCCATAGGCAATATTATTGTAGATAGATTTGGGGTAGGGATTGGGTTTTTGAAATACCATGCCAATCTTACGACGCACACTGATTGCATCAACATCAGTCCCGTAGAGGTCAGTTTCGTAAAAAGTTATTTTACCCTCAACTTTAGTATTTGGTATTAATTCGTTTAAGCGGTTAAAACATCGAAGCATGGTAGTCTTCCCACATCCAGAAGGCCCGATGAAAGCAACAATATTTTGTTTGGGAATTTCTAAAGAAACATCTCGAACCGCCAAGAAGTCTCCATAAAAAACCGAGACATTATCTGCCTTAACAACAATTTCATTGTTGAAAGAGGGCGCAGCTTCTGGGAGAAAGGTAGGTCTATTCATTACCTCAACCCCCCAATTGGAAAAATTATTAAGTTAGCTGTTAGTTATTAACTAATTATTCAAGATTATTTAACCAACTCTTGACTTTTTTTTGTAGCGTTTCTTGTTGGCTGAGAATTTTGTAATTGGTTACTACTCGATTGCCATCAGGTAACTCTAGCCATTGCCACTCCACTTCCTCATCTTTGTCGATCTCAATACTGTAGATCGAAGTAAAGAGGGATGAATCGCTAGGGGAAGGAGCATAAACAATTTTTTTCTGCTTTGGTTGGCTGTTTATACCACTCATAAATTTGATTTAACCTAAATTCTTTACTTTAATCCTATCTTGAGCTTGATAACTAAAAATTTTAGCTCAACTTTTCTTAAGGTTTTTAATAGCTATCGATCGGCATAATGTGATTACAATTTGCTTCAATAAGAGTCAAAAAAAGAAGATATTTTGACTTCAAGGAATTATATTGAAACGGGGGGGGATAAAGCTTGCTCGGACTATCGCTCAGTTTTAATTCCATTCTTTTCCTCTCTTTTATGTTGTTATAAAGTCGCTAAAACCAGAAAATAAAATTAAAGTTTCATAAACAAAAATTGCTTTTTAGAAGCTTTTTCTCCACTCGTCTATTGGGATCTAACAAATGAGCTAGACTAAAGGTAAAGAGATTAATTTCAGGATTATCAGAAGGGAGGAAATAATGGATATCAAAAACTTCATGCCCGACATCGAAGATCTAGCTGAAGATCTCGGCGTTCCTGGAATCGCTGCTATTGTCTTGCTACCAATTTTAGTTCCCGTAGCTGCTGGTAAACTTGGTAAACCTCTAGCTAAAGCTACTATCAAAGGAGGAATTGTCCTCTATGAAAAAGGCAAAGGTGTAATTGCAGAAGTAGGCGAAACTCTGGAAGATATCGTAGCCGAAGCCAAGGCTGAAATGGCTGAAAGCGAAGCTGAAAAATTAGCAGAAGCAGAGGTGGTCAGTTAGTTGGCTGCAAACTGTGCTCATTTTATTAGGATTTAAACTCTATCTAAGTATTTAGTGGATGGTAATGGATAAAAATACAGCAGCATCTTCTACAAATGTAGAGTTTGAAGTAGTTCATGCTGTCAAGGGTAGAGTAAGGCTGCGTCTTAAGAGCGATGATGCCCGCAAACTTTTACCCAATATAGCCCATCATCTACGACAGCAAGCGGGCATTCTTAAAGTCCAACTTAAACAAACAAGTAACAGTTTAGTAGTTACCTTCGATCCCTATGCAATCTCGGTCGAGCAATTAACCGATTCGCTACATCCCTTTGGCTCATTTAAAGCATCTACCCAAGCGATCGCTCAATCGACAAGCGAATCTCACGCCATAACTTATAGTAGATTATTTTCCCTTATTCCTCCGTTGGTAGGACTAGGAGTCGCAAAAGGGTTAGGAGTATCTGGCTGGAAATCTATCTTGACCTATATCCTGGCAGCGGGGATCACTCGCGAAGTCATCGATCAGGTTACAGGAGAATCAGAAGATATTGAATTATCTCCAGCTAAATCAGTTTCGGCAACTGAAGTAGTAGCAGAAGAGATATCAACTCTTTTAGGAGCAATAGAAACTGATTATGAGATTGTGCATCAAATTCCTGGACGCATTCGCCTGCGCGTACCCAAGATTAATCACGATTACGCTTCGCGCACTGGCAAAGCCGATCGCACCTATGCTCAAGAACTAAAACGCTTACTAGAACAAGATAACAGAATTATCGATCTACGCTTCAAAACCAATAGTAGTTCTGTAGTAATTTTATACGACATAAAAGCTCTTTCCGATGCTAATCAGGAGAAAGTAGCTTTAAATAATAGCAACGGAAAAGTAGATCAATCTGAAAGTTCAACTATCCCCGAGCAAAAAACTCGCCACAAAAACCCAGCAAATGAATCCGATCAAAATGACACGTTTCCCCCCAGGTGACGAAACTGCTTCTGAGCCAAAATCCTCCACTTCGGAGACAGAAACAGATGCCAACGATACTTTAGAGACAGAAGCAAAATCTACGACACCAATTCCTGATGACGAATCAGAAATAGAAACTCATCAAGAATTTAGCAACGGAGAGACAATTACCAAGGCTGGCTATTGGTCTGATTTCAAGTCTTCCATGCTGTTGACAATGTTACAGTTGATGGGAAATATGCAGGTGCAAACGGCTGAGATTTAATTATAGAGATTTAATTATAAGAGTGGGAATTTTCCATGATTTTACTGGGAAAGGATTAATTGTTATTTATTTCTTACATAAAACGAACAATCGCTACAACACCAAGATAATAAAAATAGTAGAATAATTACGCTTCGATACCAGCGCAAGGAGATTAAAGGATGCCCTTTAAAGTTGAAGACTTGTTTGAAGATTTAGGAATTCCTGGTATTGCAGCAGGAGTAGGTGCAATTATATTGGCTCCAGTCCTAATTCCTGCTGTGGCGAAAGCCAGTAAACCCGTGGCGAAAGCTCTGATTAAAGGGGGAATTATTGCCTATAAAAAAAGCAGAAGCGCGATCGCAGAAACAGGAGAAGTATTAGAAGATCTCGTAGCGGAAGCCAAAGTTGAACTGGCGGAAGAAGAGGCAGAACTGAGTTTTGAAGATAGCTAAAACCCAAAGCAAAGCTTAGTTATTTATTCAATTCCAATATCAATTATTGTTTATTTTATAGGTTTTTGAGTAATGGCGATCGCAAATAATAATCAAATTCCTCAAAAAGTCTCAAACGGGGAAAACCATAATTGCTTTTCTTTTGAAGCTCAGATTGTCAGCCAAACCCCTGGACGAATCCGCTTGCGAGTTCCCCCTGTTCATCGTCAGCAGCAGAAAGTAGCACCTATTGTTAATGCACTCAAAGCACGTCTAGAGATTTATCGGGTGAAAACGAACATTCCTAGTGGCAGTATTACCGTACTTCATGGGAGGGAACTACTAAGTAGTCAAGATATGTGTATAGTTTTGCAAGATTTGGGCGTAAAATTCGTTGAAATAACTCAAGAGCCAATCAGATCGGTTTCTGGTTCTTCGAGTGCAGCAGCAGAAGTTATCAAAACTGCCACAGATGTAAATCAACGGGTTAAAACAGCTACCAACGATGCTGTCGATCTGCGATTTCTATTTCCCTTGAGTTTAGGCGTGCTGGCTATGCGTCAGTTAATAGTAAAAGGCTGGCAGTTGGAACTTATACCTTGGTATGTTTTAGCTTGGTATGCTTTCGATAGTTTTATTAAGCTTCATTCAACAAATAATGTTTCTAGGTCAAAAGCTTGATTCTTGATTTACAACGCTTCTGGCGATTAAATGAATTATATTTACTAATTAATCAAACCTTAATCATTACTTAATTAGAACATAATTTAAATTTCCATACGAGTAAGCTATGATTTTTTTTTTGTGGCTAATTTGCCAATTTCGTTACAGATTTTTGATTAATTATTTATTTTATTTTGAACAAAATTGAGCATCAGCTTATTAAAATAACCATTGCTTATAATTAATCTCTCTTTATTATTAGAAAATGTTAAAACCTGTTGAAACCGTTAAAATTCTGCAAAACAATTCCCACATTAAGTCCTTTCGTGCTGGAGAAATAATCTTCCATCAAGGGACAGAGGGCAATATTATGTATGGCATTATTGACGGCGAAGTAGAGATGTTAGTTAACGACAAAGTAGTAGAGACAATTAAGGAAGGAGATGTGTTTGGTCAAGGAGCATTACTTCATTCAGACCATCTCAGGACATCGACTGCTAGGGCTAAAACTGACTGTCAAATTGCATTTTTAGACCAACAACATTTTATCTTTGCCGTTCAAGAAACTCCTATGTTTGCTTTAGAAGTAATGAGAAGTTATTCAGATCGTTTGCGTAGTTTAAAATTTTTAATTTAATTGTGTTAATTATAGCTACACTAAAGGTGGCAGGTTATGGTACGTAAAATGGAGTTCCATGCGATATCATGCGTTATCTTGCTATAGGGGATATTCATGGATGTTCTCGAGCATTTGAGCGATTATTGGCAGTCGTTCAACCCCAGCCCGAGGACATTATTATCACTTTAGGTGATTATCTCAACAAAGGACCAGATTCTAAAGGGGTGATAGAAAGACTGATCCAACTTTCTCAAACCCATCAATTGATTCCCCTCAAGGGTAATCACGAACTTCAATTACTCCAAGCTCGCGATCATCACTTCGAGCATTCAGTTGAATTAAAGTACTTGGGGATTGAAACCTTAATTTCATATAGTTTACCCGATCGAGAACTGACTCTAACTAATGTTCCCGATAGTCACTGGGAATTTTTAGAACATAGCTGTTTAAATAGTTGGGAAACAGAACATCATATTTTTGTTCACGCTAATCTCGATCCTCAACTTCCCCTGAATAAACAACCAGATTCCCATCTATTTTGGGAGAAGTTTACTCAGCCTCTTCCTCACTATTCTGGGAAGACAATGATTTGCGGACATACCAGTCAAAAAAACGGTAAGCCGATGAACCTCGGTCATGCGGTCTGTATTGATACCTGGGCTTGTGGTGGAGGCTGGTTAACTTGTATGGATGTTTACGGAGGACAAGTCTGGCAGACTAATCAACAAGAACAAGTCCACATGTGTCGGATCGAGCAATTTCAACCTAGGGAGGATGTCAAAACTCATTAGCATTTTATTACTAGAGTTTTCGGCGATCGATTAAAATTGCTTATCTTGGACATAACCGAAAGTTGTTAGTTTAAAAAGTTAAGAGCAAAATCATACAATAAAGGCATATAGTTCTTTCTCTCAGCTAAAAGCAAATAAGTCAGTTAAACCATGCTAACAAATGAGAAATCCGAGTCAGAGATAAATTTTAGTGCTCCTCAATATTATTTCAATCGAGAACTGAGTTGGTTGGAATTCAACTACCGAGTTTTGCACGAAGCTTTGGATGAGCGTACCCCTCTATTAGAACGTTTAAAGTTTACTGCCATCTTTAGCTCCAACCTCGATGAATTTTTGATGATTCGGGTTTCTACTC
>JAAUYG010047425.1_pt1 | contig 10510 bp, 11 predicted proteins | sample 7278091 | NCBI WGS metagenome assembly JAAUYG01 (sample SAMN14350201, study PRJNA611818) | marine sediment metagenome | isolation source: surface marine sediment (0.6m) | place: French Polynesia: Moorea | collected 2018-08
ATCTCGGGCATTCAGGCCGCGGCACGGCGGGCCGCGGTTTGGGCGGACTTGGCTCTCAAAGGAGTAGTACGCGATGGCTCGGCGGTTTGCATCAAAGGTTCTCGATCGAGGCCTCAAGTCAGTTCAAGGCCCTGTTTCTGGCCCCTTCAACGACGCCCCGATGTATCCTGGCGCTGGGCTCGGCTGCGCGGCGCTATTCGCGATTGCCGCGGTGACGGGCGGTGTCTCCGCGACGGCGGCGGTCGGCAAGGAGCCCGTTCTGAACGGCACGCTCACCGCCGTCGCCACGGTGGCCGCGAGTGGTGTTTCCATCCTTTCCCAGCCGCCGGCCAGCTTCGGCGATCTCGACGGCAGCAACGGCTTCACCATCGGCAACGACCTCGGCAACTACAGCAGGATCGGCTATGCGGTGAGCGGTCTCGGCGACGTCAATGGCGATGGCCTCGACGACGTGATCGTCGCGGGCACCAAGTTCGAAGCGGCTGGTGAAAGCTACGTCATCTTCGGGCGCGCCGCGGGCGGACCGGCCAGCGTCAAGCTTTCGGAGCTGGACGGCAGCAACGGCTTCCGGCTCGACGGCGCCTTTGTCGACGACCTCGTCGGCCGCGCCGTGGGTGGTGCCGGCGACGTCAACGGCGACGGTTTCGACGACATCATCGTCGGTGGTGTCAACGACGGTTCTTACGGTTCCACGGGGCCGGGCGAGGCCTACGTGGTCTTTGGCGGCGACCAGGGTTTTCCGGCCAGCTTGGCGCTGGCCGCGCTGGATGGGACCGACGGCTTTCGCATCGAGGGGGAAGAGCTTGACGACTACGCCGGTCGCTCGGTGAGCGGCGCGGGCGACATCAACGGCGACGGCTTCGACGACCTGGTGGTCGGCGCGCCCTTCGCCGGGCCGGGCAGTGACCCCTACTATCCTCATGCTGCGCCCGGCCGTGCTTACGTGGTCTTCGGCAAGGCCGCTGGCTTCGCGGCCAGCCTCGACCTCGCGTCGCTGGACGGCAGCAACGGCTTCCGACTAGACGGCGAGGCCGCCGGCGACTTCACCGGCTGGTCGGTGAGCGGCGCGGGCGACATCAACGGCGACGGCTTCGACGATGTTCTGGTCAGCGACTTGAGCGGTGCCGCCGGCTTCTACGGCGGCCCCTACTACGGCACCGGACGGGCCTATGTGGTCTTCGGTCGGGCCGGTGGCTTCGCTGCCGCCCTGGACCTGCAGAACCTCGACGGCAGCGACGGATTCCGCGTGGTCGGCGCCGATCCGGCAGCTCGGCTCGGCTTCTCGGTCAGCGATGCGGGGGACGTGAACGGCGACGGCTCGGCCGACTTCATCCTCGGCGCCCCTGGCGACAGCAGCTTCGGCGGCCCCGGCGATGCCTACGTCATCTTCGGCAGTGGCGGCCCCCTGCCGGCCAGCCTGGATCTGGCGACGCTGGACGGCAGCAACGGCTTCCGCATCGCCGGCGTCGACAACCAGGATCTGACCGGCTGGTCGGTCGGCGGCGGCGACGTCAATGGCGATGGCCTTGACGATCTGATCCTCGGCGCGCGGGGCGTCGGCGCCAGCGGCGAAGGCGAAGCCGTCGTGGTCTTCGGCAGCGATCAGGGCTTCGCACCGATCTTCTACCTGGCGTCGATCGATAGCTTCAGCGGCTTTCGGATCTCGGGAGCCGCCCCCTGGGACCGGGCCGGCTCCTCGGTCAGCGCCGCCGGCGACGTCGATGGCGACGGATTCGGCGATTTCCTGGTCGGCGCGTCCGGCGCAGGTGACGGTGAGGTCTATGTCGTCTTCGGCGGTTCCTTCGGCCTTGGTCTCTTGGCCTATGAGTGAGGGCTCGAAGGCTTTCGACCTGCCGGCCCGGCCCGAGACGATGTGATGCCCGGCGGCCGGGACAACGACGGTCGAGCCGATCCGCGAGGGCGCGCGGCGGAGCCGGGCCGCGCGCCCTTCGAGGTCGTCTGCTCGCCCGGATTCGGGCGCTGGCTGGCCGAGCAGAAGGTCAGCCTGGCCTTCACGACCTATCAGGCCGGCAAGCTCTTCCTCCTTGGCCTGCAGCCCGACGGCCGCCTCTCGATCTTCGAGCGAAGCTACAGTCGCTGCATGGGGCTTTGCACGGACTCCGGGGGCCGCAGCCTCTGGATGAGCTCCCTCTATCAGGTCTGGCGCTTCGAAGACGCCCTGGCGGGACAGCTTTACCAGGGCCACGACCGGCTCTACGTTCCGCAGGTCGGCTACACCACCGGCGACCTGGACGTGCACGACATCGCGGTCGATGCCTCGGGTCGTGTCGTCTTCGTCAACACGCGCTTCGGCTGCCTGGCGCGCCCCAGCGAGCGTTTCAGCTTCACGCCGCTCTGGCGGCCGCCCTTCATCAGCGCGCTGGTCGCGGAGGACCGCTGCCATCTCAACGGGCTGGCCATGGCCGAGGGGCGGCCCCGCTACGTCACCGCGGTCGGCGAGAGCGATGTCGCCGACGGCTGGCGCGACCGGCGCAAGGACGGCGGCTGCGTGATCGATGTCGAGACCGACGAGGTCGTGCTTCGCGGCTTGTCCATGCCGCATTCGCCGCGGATCCACGAGGGCCAGCTCTGGCTGCTGAACTCCGGCAGCGGCCACCTCGGCCGCGTCGATCCGGCGCGCGGCAGCTTCGCGCCGCTGACCTTCTGTCCGGGCTACGCCCGGGGCCTGGCCTTCGTCGGTACGCACGCGGTGGTCGGCCTCTCCCGGCAGCGGGAGAACCGCACCTTCCAGGGCTTGGCCCTGGACGAGAACCTGCGCAGCCGGGGAAAGGAAGCCCGCTGCGGGCTGCTGGTGGTCGACCTGCGCGGCGGCGACATCGTGCAGTGGCTGCGGCTGGAGGGTGTCGTGACCGAGCTCTACGACGTGGCCGTCTTGCCCGGCGTGCGCCGGCCGATGGCGCTCGGCTTCAAGTCCGAGGAGATCCAAGCCACGATCACGGTCGACGACCCTCAGGCCTGATCGTCGGCCTCGGCCGCAGCTAACCCTGGAGTGCCTCCTCGATCAGCAGCTCGGCGGCGTGGCGGGCGGCCTGGAGGTTCCTCTCGCCGCAGACGTGGGCGAGGGCGGTCGCGCCTTCCATCAGGAGGCTGAGTTCCTGGGCCAGGTTTTCCGGGTCGCGGGCGCCGGCCTCGGCGGCCAGGTCGCGGAGGAAGGCCAGCAGCAGGCGCTTGTGCTCGGCCGCCATGGCGTGGATCGGATCCTCGGCCGCGTGGAATTCGGCGGCCGCGGCGACGAACATGCAGCCGACGAAGTCCGGCTGCTCGAACCACTCCGCCAGAACGTCGAAGACCGCCAGGAGCCGGTCCCGGGGCGTCCCGCCCCTGGCCTCGACCCTGCGCAGGAACCAGTTGCGGAACGCCTCGTCGCGGCGCCTGAGGGCGGCCAGGATCAGCTCGTCCTTGGAGCGGAAGTGCTTGTAGAGGGTCATCTTGGCGACCCCGGCCTCGGCCAGGATGCGGTCGATGCCGGTGGCGTGGAAGCCGTGGCGGGCGAAGAGCCTCGCCGCGGTGTCGACCAGGTGGTCGCGGCGGGTCGCGGTCATGGCCGCGCCTCCCGTGACTGGACAGGACGGTCTGCCCAATAGGCTGGGCGTCGGCTGTTCCTTGCGGTTGTCATCTTCCTTAGATGCGGGGTGAGCGGCCAGAAATCAAGCCAAAGGCATCTTCTCACAAAATCTGTGCGGCGTCCCTTGAAAGACAGACAAGTCTGTCTATTTATGACTCCGTGAGGACGAAAAGCCGAGCGGTCTGGCCGTCCTCCCAGGCCTCAAAGCGACAGACATGCAAAGGAGACACCCCATGCCGCGTTTGACCCCCATCGATCCCGCCGCCGCCGAGGGCAAGGCCAAGGTCCTGCTGGACGGCGTCCAGAAGAAGCTGGGCATGGTGCCCAACCTCTTCCGCACCATGGCCGCCTCGCCGGCGGTGCTGGAGAGCTACCTCGGCTTCAGCCAGAGCCTCGGCGGCACGGGCCTGAGCGCCCGGCAGCGCGAGCAAATCGCCCTGGCCGTCGCCGGCGCCAACTCCTGCGAGTACTGCGCCTCGGCCCACACCGCGATCGGCAAGGGCCTGGGCCTGAGCGAGGCCGAGGCGGCGCGCAACCTGGCAGGAGAGGCCGAGGACCCGAAGACCACGGCGATCCTTTCCTTCGCCACCGCTCTGGTCGAGAAGAAGGGCTGGGTCGGTGACGACGACCTCGCCGCGGTCCGCGCCGCAGGGGCCGACGACGCCACCATCGGCGAGATCGTCGCGACGGTCGCGCTCAACATCTTCACCAACTACTTCAACCACGTCGCCCGGACCGAGGTCGACTTCCCGGTCGTGGAGGTCGGCACGCCCAAGGCGGCATAGGCTAGACTGCCGCAGCCGCCGTCCGGACTCCGCCGGGCGGCGGCGCGGCCCGGAGACGGAACATGCAGACAGCCAGCACGAGACCCCAGCGAAGCCAAGCCGCGGCCGAGACCGCGGCGCTGCTCGAGCTGCTCGGCAGCTACGAGAACTACGGCCAGGTCCGGGGCCAGGTCCGGGGCCAAACCGGCGAGCGCCCGGTGGAGGAACATCCGGAGGGGGCCTGCGCGTGACCCGGACCTACAGCAGCGACGTCGCCTTCACCCCCGCCGTGAAGGCGATGCAGGAGAAGCTGGGCTCGCGCGCCGGCTACGCCCGGATGGAGGAGAAGGGCGGCTGGCAGACGGCCGTGACCCCCGACCTCGCCGGCTTCCTCGCCCAGCGCGAGTCCTTCTACCTGGCGACCGCCAGCGCCGAGGGCCAGCCCTACATCCAGCACCGCGGCGGCCCCAAGGGCTTCCTGCGAGTGATCGACGACAAGACCCTGGGCTTCGCCGACTTCGGCGGCAACCGGCAGTACATCTCGCTCGGCAACCTCTCGGAGAACGACCGCGCGCAGATCTTCCTGATGGACTATGCGAACCGGCGCAGGGTCAAGATCTGGGGCCGGGCCCGGGTGGTCGAGGACGACCCCTTCCTGCTGGAGCGCCTGGCCGATCCCGACTATCCCGGCAAGCCCGAGCGCGCGATCCTCTTCGCCGTCGAGGCCTGGGACGTCAACTGTCCCCAGCACATCACCCCGCGCTTCACCGAGGCGGACCTTGCCCCCGGCATCGGCAAGCTCAAGGCCCGGATCCTGGAACTCGAGGCCGAGGTGGCCCGGCTGAAGAGGGCTGGGGGCGGACCTTCGGCCGCCGGTCAAGCCGGCGGCGAGGTCTCGCCGTAGGTCCAGCCGGCGCCGTCGCGCCGCAGGACCACGGCGTTCAGCCCCTCGGGGGCCGGCGCGACGCCGCGCTTGAGGTTCCAAAGCTCGATGCGGTCGGCGACCAGCTCGACCAGGACCACGTCCGGATCCTCCGGCCCGCCGGGATGCCAGCGGTAGCTTTCGTCGCGCCAGACGGAGCGCTTGACGTCGAGGTCATCGATGATCTGCGGGCGGCCCGTCAGCACCACGTAGGCGGACTCCGGGTCGTACTGATAGGCGAGGGTCAGCCGGCCGCTGCGCTCCATCTCCGCGACCTTGCGGCAGCGGCGGTTGGTCATGAAGCCGACGCTCCAGTCCTCGCGCAGTACGCTGGGCTGGATGATCCGCGCGTTGGCCTCCTGTCCCTCCGCCACGGTGACCGCGAAGCAGAAGGTCACCTTGTCGATGGTCTCGCGCGCGATGCGCAGCAGTTCCTCCGTGTCCATGGCCCGGTCCTCACCCCGGCAGGCGCGCGACGGCCGAGACCTCGACCATCAGCTCGGGGCGGGCCAGACCGCTGATGATCAACAGCGTGTTCGCCGGATAGTTGCCTTCGGGGAAGTGGTGCTCGTAGGCCAGGGTGCGGGCCTTGAGCCAGGGCTCTCGGGAGTCGGGCCCGACGATGTAGGTGGTGAACTCGAGGACGTCGGAGAAGTCGGCGCCCAGGTCCTTCAGGATCAGGCCGATGTTGTCGAGAACCACCGGGGTCTGGGCGGCGACGTCATGCGGCGCGACGATGGCGCCCTCTTCGTCGACCGCGACCTGGCCGGCGATGAAGGCGAGCCGCCCCGGCTCGGCAATGGCCATGTTGCTGTAAAGGCCGAGCGGCGCCGGTGCGCCCGGTGGGTTGAGATAGGTGACGGCCTTGGACATCGCGGGTTCCCTCCACAATCGGTGATTGTGCACAGGATCACATCTCCGGAGGCGGGAAGCCAGGGTTACCGAGTGCCGCGGCCTTTCTTGGCCTCTCCCGCGTGCAGTAGGATGCCGGGCTACATGGGAAGGGAAAGAGTCCAAGGAGACGCGCCGTGTCGCCATCGCCGCAAGAGAGCCGGCTCAGCCTGCGGTCCTATTCCTCGGCCCAGGAGAGCCACAGCCATCCCCATCACCAGATCGTCCTGCCGCTGGAGGGCCGCCTGGAGATGGAGACCGACACCGCCGGCGCGGCCGTCGACGAGGCCACGGCCGCCGTGATCACGGCGGGACGGGAGCACGCCTTCCGGGCCTGCGGCGACAACCGCTTCCTGGTCCTCGACGTGCCGCGGCAGGGCTGCACGGCGGCGGCGGATCTCTGGGACCGGGCCGCCTATACGCCTGTCCTTGCCCTCGACGAGGGGCTGCGGGGGCTGCTGCTCTTCGCGGGCTCGCGTCCCGCCGCTGCCCTCGCGCCCGCGGCCATCCGGTCGAGCCTTGGCAGCCTGATCCTGCAGGGGCTGACCCATCGCGCGCGCGGCGCGGGGTGCGGGGAGCCGGAGGCGCTGCAACGGGCCACCGCCTTCATCCAGCGGCACTACGCCACGCCGATCACCACCCGCGATATCGCCGCGGCCGCCGGGGTCAGCCCGGCGACCCTGCAGCGGCTCTTCGCCGCCTGGCACGGCTGCGGCCCGGCGCGTTACCTCGGCGGCCTGCGCCTGGATCGAGCCAAGGCCCTGCTTTCCACGACCCGGACGCCGATCGCCGAGATCGCGCTGGACTGCGGCTATTCGGAGCAGAGCGCCCTGACCCGGGCCCTGCGGCGCGAGGCCGGCGTGACCCCGGCGCGCTACCGGCGGGACCGCGCCCGCCCTCGGTGAGACTCCGGGTCAAAGGCCTGACCGGGCGGGTCAAGACCGGCCGCGGCGATCCGGGGTAAAGCGGGGCTCGAAACGAGGAGAGACCGCCATGCGACTGAGCGACTTCAAGGTCCTGACCTTCGACTGCTACGGCACCCTGATCGACTGGGAGAGCGGCATGGTCGCCGCGCTCAAGCCGCTGACCGAGCGCGTCGCCCGGCCGTTGAGCCGGGACGAGATCCTGGAGGCCCACGCCCGCCACGAGTCCGCGCAGCAGCGCCAGACGCCCGGGATGCGCTACCGCGACCTCCTGGCCGTGGTCTGCCGCCGCCTGGCCGAGGAATGGAGCGTCGCCCTGCCCTGGGCGGACTGCGTCGCCTACGGTCAATCGGTCAAGGACTGGCCGGCCTTCCCGGACAGCGCCGAGGCGCTGCGCACGCTCAAGCGGCACTACAAGCGGGTCATCCTCTCCCACATCGACAACGAGAGCTTCGCGGCCAGCGACGCCAAGCTCGGGGTCGCCTTCGACGCGATCTACACGGCCGAGGACATCGGCTCCTACAAGCCCTCGGACCGCAACTTCGACTACATGCTGGAGAAGTTGGAGACCTTGGGCCTGGGCAAGGCCGACGTCCTGCACACGGCGGAGAGCCTCTTCCACGACCACGCGCCGGCCAATCGGCACGGCCTGAGGTCCTGCTGGATCTACCGGCGCCACGACCAGGAGGGCTTCGGCGCCACCATGGACCCCGGCGAGATGCCACGGATCGACTTTCGCTTCAACTCCATGGCCGAACTGGCGGCGGCGCGGGAGGCGGAAGGGTAGGGGCCGCAGATCCAGGCGGCTGCTGTGAGGTTGGAGCCGGCAGCCTGCGGGCGGCACCATGGATGCCCGGATCAAGTCCGGGCATGACAGTTTTCATGAGCGCAGTTCATCTTCAGCTGTCATCACCGGACTTGATCCGGTGATCCATGGTCGAAGCCAGTCGCGCAGCGGCAGCATGGAGAGCAAGCCTGGGCAGGATGTTTGGGCGAAGTTGCTCCGGGCTGATGGGAAAGACGCCCTCGTATCCCGATGAGGCGAGCGCCAGCGGGCCTAACGACTCACGGCACCGTGACCTCTTCGGGAGGAACCCGAGCGAAAACGTGTCTCGTCCTTTGGTGGCCTCTCGCCCACTTGCCTTGATGCGAAGGGGCGCGGCGCTCGCCGATCCCGCGCGTGGCCCCGTCTGGGCCTCGGTGCTAGCGTATCGGCCGCTCGCTCGACCAAGTCTCGGGGAGGAACCATGGACAGCGCGCGCTCCCAAGCAGCCGCGGCGATCACCGAACCGCCGGCCATCGTCTGCAACACGGTCCGCTGGTCGCAGGCCCTGCAGGGCCTGTCGCTCATGACGCTCTGGCCCTTGCTGGATCTGGCGATCAGGCTGTGGTTCGGCTTCCGGCTCTTTCCCATAGACATGATGATGCCCGTCGGGCCGGCCCTCGGCCTCCTGCTCGCCGCCGGCTTCCTGACCCAGCCGGTCGCGGCGATCACGATCTGGTACTGCGTCACCGCTGGGATCGGCTTCGCCGGCCATGCGGCGGAGATCGCCCTGCTGGTCTGGCTGACCGTCGCCGGGGCCGCTTTCCTCTCCCTCGACCGGGCCTTCACCGCCGGCGCGCGCAGCATCGCGCTCCCCGGGGTCGACCGGATCGGCGGATGGCTGCGCCGCCTTTCGGCGCTGGGGGAGCCCCTGCTGCTCCTGCTGATGCGCCTGCTCGCGGCGCTGATCCTGCTTGCCATCCTGGGCAGCGACCTCGGCGGCTGGACCTACTTCCTGCTCAGCGGCTGGCGGGCCGAGGTCGGCCCGGCCGCGCTACAGGGCCTGTTCTACGTCGTCGCGGCCCTGCTCGCGCTCGGCTTCCTGACGCGCCTGGCGGCCCTGGCCGCCGGGCTCGCGCTGCTGGCGCTGGGCGGGCTCGCGGCGGCGGGGCCGATCCTCCTGCTCGCGATCCTGGTCTTCCGCGGCGGCGGCCACCTGACCCTCGACGGCTGGATCGCCGGGCGGGTCGCCGCGCGCTATCCCCATCTCTTCAGCCCGCCGGACTGGGACGACCAGCGGCTGCCCCACGTCGTCATCGTCGGCGCCGGATTCGGCGGGCTGGCCGCGGCCAAGGCCTTCCGCCAGTCGCCCTGCCGGGTGACCCTGATCGACCGCCGCAACTACCACCTCTTCCAGCCGCTGCTCTACCAGGTCGCGACGGCGGGGCTGTCGCCGGCCGACATCGCCATGCCGGTGCGCGCGGTCTTCCGCGACCAGGCCAACGTGCGGGTGCTGCTCGGCCGGGTGACCGGCGTCGACCGCGGCGCGCGCTGCGTGATGATCGGCGAGCGGAGGGTGCCCTACGACTACCTGGTCCTGGCGACCGGGGCCCGGCACAGCTACTTCGGCAAGGACGCCTGGGAGCCCCTGGCGCCCGGCCTCAAGAAGATCGACGACGCGACCTCGATCCGGCGCCGCATCCTGCTGGCCTTCGAGCGGGCCGAGGACTGCGACGATCCGGAGGAGCGGGCGGCCTGGCTGACCTTCGTGGTGATCGGCGGCGGCCCGACCGGGGTTGAGATCGCCGGCGCCCTGGTCGAGCTGGCGCACCACGGCATGGCCGGCGACTTCCGGCGCGCCGACCCGACCCGGGCGCGGGTGATCCTGGTCGAGGGCGGACCGCGGACCCTGGGGACCTTCACCGAGAGCCTCTCCGACTACAGCCGGCGGGCGCTGGAGGATCTCGGCGTCGAGGTCTGGGTCAACACCCGGGTCGAGGAGATCGACGAGGCCGGCGTCATCGCCGGCGGCGAGCGGATCCCGGCGCGCACCGTGGTCTGGGGGGCCGGGGTCATCGCCTCCTCGGCGCACAGGTGGCTCGGCGCCGAGCACGACCGGGCCGGCCGGGTGGTGGTCGGGCCGGACCTCTCGGTGCCGGGCGCGCCCGAGTCCTTCGTGATCGGCGACACCTGCCTCAGCACCGCCTGGAACGGCAACCCGGTGCCCGGCCTGGCGCCGGCGGCCAAGCAGGGCGGGGCCTACGTCGCCCGGGTCATCCACAACCGCATCGTCGGGCGCGCGCCGCCGCCGCCCTTCCGCTACCAGCACCAGGGCAGCCTGGCCACCATCGGCCGCCAGGCCGCCGTGGTCGACTTCGGCCGTTTCCGCCTCAAGGGCGCCATCGCCTGGTGGTTCTGGGGCCTGGTCCACATTTTCTTCCTGATCGGCACCCGCAACCGCATGTCGGTCATGCTGGAATGGTTCTGGGCCTACCTGACCTTCCGCCGCGGCACCCGCCTGATCACCGGCAGCGAGGGGTGAGCCGGGCGGTCTAGCGCAGATCCCGATCAGACGCATCCGCGTCTGGCCGGGAGTAGTGCGCTAACACTTTGAAGTTAGGGCGTTACATCCGGCCAGATTGATCGCGAAGCGATTCAATC
>JAAUYG010061400.1_pt1 | contig 10510 bp, 4 predicted proteins | sample 7278091 | NCBI WGS metagenome assembly JAAUYG01 (sample SAMN14350201, study PRJNA611818) | marine sediment metagenome | isolation source: surface marine sediment (0.6m) | place: French Polynesia: Moorea | collected 2018-08
GCAGCTTTGACCTCAAAACGTTTGAAGGTCATTTGATGGTCATTCAGTGAACTTCTCCAACATGGCCTGTAACCCGGCTGCCCGTAGAACAATACGGATTCAATTTTGGGAGTCGGGTGTACTAGTACAACATATATGAGATACCTATGACATTTTAGTGGTGTTCATGATAATGTTTGGGATCGTTCTGGTGCACTTGTCTCAAAGTGGTCTTTAAGTCAAAACTGAACTGTAATTTGGGGAAGCAAGGACCCCAGTAAAACATATGTGGGTTACCTTCGGCCTGGTATCATTTATGTGAGTTCGGAGTCATTCGTGCACTTACCTCAAAATGCCTTGCAACTTCAAAACGATTGGTCTTAAAGCTAAAATATGGAGACTCCAGAAGGCTAATAGCATATAGATTAGATACCTTTAAACTTGAAGCGTCCAAAGTCATTTTGGGGTTAGTCTGTGTGCATTTGTGCAATGTTTTATTTATCATGCATGCCAATGCACCAATTGCTGTTAAGCAGGACGTTAAGAACCATAGGGCCTCTTGTCCTTAAGCTATAGTAGAGATACAGGCCATTTGCGGATAAGTGCGTTAAATGACTCCAAAGCGACCATGATCACCTTAAGGTCAAAGGGAACCCATCCATCATCCATGTACTATGTTACCAGTGTCCCTGAGCCCAAATTTCAGACCATTCTACTCTGCTTTCGAGTTACTTGTCATATTGAGAAAAAGGCACAGAATGACCCAAATAATCTTAACACTACAAGGTTACCCTGTATGCGTATCATACATATGTTCTACTAGTACCACCGAATCCCACGTTTTAGTCCCTTTCGCTCTACAATTAACGATTTCCAAAACATTTGCACTATTCCCATTGTTACTTTGGCTTCGTTGACGACACAATGTTAAATCTTGCCCTTTTTAAAGATAAATTTTAAAAAAGCGTGTAACAGGGATAATCTCAAGAACTTGTTTATAAAAGACTCATAACTGTAGGAGGAGTAGCGCGCTTTTAAGGAGTATTATTTTGTAGCTTATTTTATTATTTCCGAATAAACGCAAATATACCAAATGGTCCCAAAATGACCTTGATCAGTACAGGGTCAAACGTGTTCCATATATGTTTTACTAGTACCTGCGACTCTAAAATTTCAGACCGCTTCACTGCATGATAAGCTGTTCTCCAAAACATTGCAATGTTTGGTTTTGCGATTGAATAAAGTGTAAGAATTAAACGTTCATTAAGAAAATCACCAAAACCTAAAAAACTGCGGAAAGAGTAGCATTTTAAACTCTTCGCCCTCTTTGGGTTTCAAGTTAACAAAACGAAAAAAGAAACAAAAAATGTAACAAATTTGATAATGAAAATTTGACAATTTCGTTGCAACTTTTATTATGACCACCACCGTTAGCCTGGCTGGAAAACGTAAAAAGTGTATACGAAAGTGTACACGATGCAAGGTTTGTCAAAATTTGGCAAAAATATGGACAACCATTAAACGGAAAGAAACAAAATTTGTCAAAGTAAAAGAAAAGCAAAACTTTGAAAAACAAATGGTCTGGTGATATTTGATCACCCCTGGTGATAGCTACCTTTCCAAAAAGTTTGGAGTAAATTGGCTTGTCGGTTTCCGAGAAAACGCATTTTATGAAAAAAGCGATGATGGACAACGGACTCCTGTTTCAGGGCAAATATATTGCTGTGCTGACACAGTCAAGCAGAGGTAATGAAGGACATGAAGCCATCACCTACCGGTGCAGCATGTTTCGAAACATGAAAAAAAGTGTTTGAAAGACACCATAACTGGCGCCATTATTACTGTAGCAGGAAAGTATGGCTAAAACATAACGACACTGTAAAGTAATTCCGCTAGCCATATGTACTAGTATTACATTTGTATTTCAGACACCACAATGGAGGATCTAGCAGAGATAGAAGCATCCTATTACAGGGCGATTACGTCTGCCAAAGTAAGTGATATAACGACAACTGCTGAGCTTCTTCCACTTTATTCAAAGAACACATTCCAAGACTGGGTGAAAAGACTAGACATCTATGATTTGGACAAGGACAGGGCCGATTTCTTTTTGGATGACGCGATAGTTACTACGTTCACAGATTATCGCAACAAGGTGGCAGCAGAACTGTCGAAAAATATTGAGTATGATAGCATCAAGCTGAAGGGACAACTTAAAAACATCGGCTCGTGCCAAGATGGGACAAAAGTTGGTAAAATGAATGAAACAGACAGTCTTTATGTTATAGATGCAGACATCAGGGTTGAAAACATAGGGAAAGATAACGCCTTTAGGATATTTTCGACACACACAAAATCATGTTGTGAAATAAAACCACGAAGCATGCAAAAGCTCTTTGCTGATGCATATGCTGATGTGATATCGCAGCTTCGTTTACCTGACTGTCTGAATCATGCTGGGTACCAGTCACCAGATTACAGTGGCGTGAGATACAATGGGCCAGCTGCAACATCCCAGTTTCTCACTGAAGATGACTCACTCCTAAGCTGGGATATGACGCCGGCCTTTTGTTTAGATACAGGGGACATCAAAAACCAGGAGGTTAGAAGGATCATACAGCCAGCTCTCGGAAGAAACCGACACACATGTTTTGGGCATATAGGTATTCACCTTATTCCTGATACCAATGAGGACCTATGGAAACTATCCACAGCACAAATGGAGGCTGATATGCTGCGGGAACTTATTCCACGGTCGTCCCCAGTGAGGCAGGCGCTGTCACGTTGCAAAGTTATAGCGAACAAATTGAGGAAATGGAATTCAAACAAACTGACTCCCGCAGAGATCTTAGACTGTGGTATGAAAATCACGAAAGAACTCGATGCGTATTTAGAAAGTCCGGAGAAACAACGAGGACAGAGACTAAATCAGGTACTTAGGTATGCCCACATATGGATTCCACCTGAGACACGACGGCTGTATAAGGAAGACGAGAAGGCCCATGTTTCGATCAACACAGCTGCAATCAAACACATTCTTCTAGCTGCAGCTTTGGAAAACCCTGAAGCATTTGCTGAAGAGAAAAATGAAGAGCTGGTGCTCCAACTTATGGTCCTGGTATTCAAGACTCTATGGGACAAGGCACAATTCAGCTCACCTCATGCCTTTCTGAAAGGGACCAGAATACCCCATATTTCTGTTCTGTCATCACAGGCACCGAACAAGTTGGCGTTAGCACTCAGTGTTAAGGAGCAGTGCAGGATGTTGGTGTCAGGCGCCATGACAAAGGTGAGCCAGATATGCAGGTACTTTTATTACTGGGTCCAATGTTTCTAGACACCTGGTTTAGTTTATATAGTAAATATTAACATATTTGTAGTTCTAAGTCTTGAGATCTGTTTTTCCATTCTAAACTTACATCGCCGGGTCGAAAGCAAACTTTAAGAGAGGATTCATCTGATCATTCATCTATATTATAATCTAAATTTGTCCCATTTTTACTTTCATGGAAGTTTGAAAACTGCACTTCTACCACATGTGTAGCTCTTTTTGTATGTCTACAAAGTGGGTGTCGTAGCAGATGCATCCACGAGGACATTTGTCTTCTCAAAAATCAACGACAATTTTTATGGGATGTTGTACTAATACAGAAATTTTGGCTATTTGTTTCTGTTTTACTAACATGGACCCACGTGGGATCCAAAGCTATTAAAAATTTCTATTTTGACATTGTAGTCAATGGAAAATCAGAATTATCCACTAATTAGAGTACGGTTGATCATACAGCGAAACTGACGAAACGTTGGAGCTCGGGGGTACATGTAAGTTCTTGGAGTAGGGTATTTTCTCACCTTTTTAACATACCAGCAACACATATGCATTGGAAAAATCTCCCATCAGAATCTTTAAATTTGGTTCTATCTGGCACAGCATACATGTGTATGAAGCCATGTCAACTTATTCATCACTACTTGCCTCTCCTGTGTTTCTAATGCGTTGTGTTACTGAAAGGTAGTTTACAATAACTTCATTATAGATTTATTGAAAATCTGAGTTTTTTTTATTTAGATTGCTTTTCTTTCAGCATCACCCGCCCGCTATAATAAACATGGAGGATTTCCTAGACGAAATTAATTCCAGTACTGTGCCTTCGGAAGAGCTTAAATGTGGAGAATATTGCTTCCATCGCTACGTTAATCCGTTCCAACATCCTTATCTTGATCGAAATATCTATCACCTGACTACCTTGCTGACAGCTCTCAATAACACCTGTGGTGGAGTGGTATACCTGAACACACCTATGCCAATAGGACTAGAGGAAAGCTTAGGGCAGTTCAACTTATTTACATCGCGGCTTTTTTCATTACCAGATGTTCAGGAAAGCCTCATTGAAATATCTCAAGTTAGAGAAAACACTTCATGGGCTGTGATAGCTGCCAGAAAATGCCATGAGTCATTGTCATGCAATTTTGACAACAGCTATGTGAAAATCTGGCTTGATATCCATGGGAAGTTACTGCAAGAAAAATGCAACCACAATGTTGAGGGACAGGAAGTCTTAAAGAATCCAGACGTGGCACTAGAAGGAGACGAGGCACCAGAGACAGTATCTAAAGGGATGACTGGTGTTGATGGTGCCACCCCCTCAAAGATTCCCAAATTAAACACTGCAGTCAAAGATGACCAAAGCGAAACTGTACAGTTACCAGTTGACTTTTCAACTGTTCATGAACTGAACTGGGATAAAAACAAGAAGAATTGGGAGGGAATCTTGAGGGAAACAAAACAATTACCTGAAGATGTTATCAACTTGTGTGACATTTGGCAACCTCAATTACCAATGTTAATGACACCTAGCAGAGATTCATTAAACCACCTGTTTCCAACAGATACTGAGTGTAAGGAAACGATATGCAAACTGGAGACAAAATCACCTGGGTTTGGTATTGCAAACAGATCATGGGTGTCTTTATTCCCAAACCTAAGGAATCTACAGCGACCTCCGAATCACCTTTGCGACATCCTAACAGTTGCAGAGGGCGAGGCGCAGGAGCCTCCTCAGCCCAGTGTTCGTCTGTGGGTCATTGTGTCAAACAGTAGTCATCAAACCATCCCGAAACAAGTTGAGTACATGTTCGTTGTTGGCAGAATACTAAAATATCAGCTATCAAGACAAGATAGATACATGCCGAACCTGGCCATTCGATGCATGCTACACAGTACCCGCGTAGAAGATAATGCCAGAATAGAACACACCTTACACAAGCTGGGAATACAAAACATATATGACTTTGTTTGCTCGGTATTTAATGACAAGCACACTTTTGATTGTACCAAGCGATCCATTGCACTACTTCTTCTGTCGCAAGAGTCCCCAATTAAGACCAGCGTGGGGGATCAGCTGAGTGTGAAGCTCTCAGCAAAGCAGGCACAAACATTGCTAGAAATAAAAAGCAGGAAAGTTTCTTATATCTCGTCTCCTCCAGGTACTGGCAAGACTCTGTGTGGATTGGCCCTGTATAGGGACTTTGGGAAAGAGCGCAGTGTTTACATATCTCCCACAGAACCCCTTCTCTACTACCTCAGGCACAACGGGTGCGAGGCAACACTTGTGAAGAACGATGAGGAACTGTACCGCCATATTAAATGTGGCACATTTGACAACAAGATGTGTGTGATCATCGATGAGAGCCACCGCCTTAAGTGTTCGATGGCATGCTTGATGGATCTCTTCGTGCTCATGAAGAAACATCGAATGAGGCTATTTGTGTTCGCTGACTATACGTATCAGTCTTTTGACAAAGAAAACCAGCAAAACATTCAGCAATACATTCGCGAGCTCTCTAGTAAGGTGTGGGAACGTCCCCCCTATGAACCCATTTTTACAGAAATTTTTCGAAACACAAGAAAAGTTGTATCTTTTCTTCAGCACGCCATAGAAGATCCAGATTCAGACAGTGAAGACGTGCTAGATATTACCTGTGTGAATGCACACGAAGGTGACGGGATTCAGTGTGTTGCCATGGAGAACCCGTCAGAGAATCACAGTGACAACGGTCTTGTTCAGTATCTCCTTCCCCTGTTGGATACCAGATATCAAGTCACCGACGTTGCTGTGCTATTAGACGATAGTTATACAGATGATGACATCGATGCTATTCGCCAGATACTGCAGACATACATTCCGAGAGTAACTACGCATTCGGCCACAGTATATCCAAGGCAGGGCATTATTGTTGATAGACTGGAAAGATTTGCTGGCCTGGATGCAGCTCTCTGCATTTTTCTGTTGTCTGTTGGGAGAGCGACAAACAGAGACGCAACCATTGAGAACCCACGATATAGAGTCTACTTGGCATCACGAGCAACACATAAAGCTATCTTTGTGGTGCCTAGGATCGCTGCTGATGTAGTTCAACAAATGAAGTTTGATCATTTTCAGGTAGGTTCTATACACGTAAATATGGTCGTGACAAGTATAATATCTGTTCCTAAGCAATAGTAGTGCCATAAGTAAACAAAATTATTGCCCAGGCGTGCCTTACAATAAATCTTGAAGCAATGAAGAAAGGAAAGAGGCATGTCATAGCAAAACATCAAAACTGAAAACCTCCGTCGTGGGTCTGTCGTCTATTGTCTGCGAAATGCATTTGCTAGGAAAGCGTTGATCAGACTTCCTGTCAACCACATAGCGAGGTTGTATCCATTTTTTTATCCAAAGTTGTTTTTTCTATACACTGTGGCTGCTAGGCTTGTTCTTCCTACAACAAGATACGTAACGCCGTGTATTTGACAAGCGGAAATTTTATTCGTTTAAAATCCGTCTGTCAGAAGCTGCAAACTGACTGTTGACTGCTTTCGCAATACTTAGTACGTAATAGGGAATATTTGGCTCCATAAATTTACATGAATAGTTGCTTTAATTAGGATGCCAAATTACCCTTAGTGATATGACTACCCATTAGCCAACCACTTTGCATCATATGAAAGCTCGCCCAATCATAAGGCGTCACCGTTTTCGCGCCTTTTTGCTTCCTTCGGAAATGGCCGAGAAAATCCCCTAAGTTGTTTAAAATACCCGCTATAACCAGGAACCAAAGCAAATGAAACAAAGGTCTAGTTAAGACTTAATTCAAAGTAACTTAATTCTTAACTCAAAGTTAAGAGATATCAATAGGATCAAAAGTCACATGACACATAGCCCCCACTGTGTCAGTGTGATACAGTGTCAACAAGAATTATCACTCATGAATGCTGTCTACTCGTGAATTGTCTAAGTTCGTGGTGTGACCATCATGAGACCATGATATCTTCAGCAATCCCCATACATCATCGGCACTGCTTTATGCATGGCTGAATCATTTGAATTGCGACATGACGTAGAAAGAGTTCACTGGTTCAACACATAAAATAACTCACTTAACTTCGATCGTAATCGATCGTAAAACGCAACTTTGACATTGGATAGATATATGCATGGGTACACTAAATTACAACTTAGTGAGATAATTTTACGGTCATTTACACAATTCATTTACTTTTATCTTCCGTTAGAGATTTTAAGCAATTGCAAATTACTCAGGAGGGTTTTGTAAGGGGACTGGGGTGTCAAAAAGACATCCCAAAAGAGCCCATCGCTGTGGGTTGTTTCTCCGCCGTTGTGTCAACTGCATATCAACTTGTGCATGGTACGCACGAATAGGGCTAACTGATTTCTGGTCGATCTCGCCTGTCTTCGCAGCTGTCACAGGCGGTATATGAGAACGATTCGACCGGTAAATGCATCGTCTTGATATGGCGGTCATGGGCGGGAGTGGTGACACGTGCTTGGCCGCTTCGGGGACAGTCGCGAGTCGAAACTGTCTGTTGAAATCTTCTTCTCAGACGTTGATTTGTCGACTGGTGTACGCCAAAGCATCGACCCACATTTACTTTTATCTTCCGTTAGAGATTTTAAGCAATTGCAAATTACTCAGGAGGGTTTTGTAAGGGGGCTGGGGTGTCAAAAAGACATCCCAAAAGGCTCCTCCTGACTTTCCCGCTATAAGCATCCCCGACGCCCTTTCCCAATCTTTTCCAGTCAGACGTGGCATCGTTGCATTTGTGAATGTCGGGGAACTAACGTCCGGCTTTTTATGGCCAGGACCAACAGACCATGAAACAGACAAAAAAGTCCGAAAACTGAAACGAGTCACGCGAGCGACGTGACTGTTTTTGAGATATGCCCGCCAATGACGTCATGAAGATCTGTCGCCACCAGATGCTTTGCTCAGTCAAAACCCATAGGGGTATAGATGTAAATTTTCCTACCAAACCAGGATCATATACAGTACCATTTGTATAAAAACATATTGACATTCGTTTAGTATACATAGGTAAATGTAGAATCAATGCCTCTTATCTGGGTTCGTGTTCTCAGAAAACCAATAATGGGCAATAAAACGAGTTTTTAGATGTTTATTGTCCAGGTTGGTGATCATGAAGATAGCATACATAGTTAGTAGCCACATATATACACAACTGGCAAACAACGGAGAAAAGAAATGGTGTGTACAGACTGCATTGAGTTATAAGAGGCCCGGTAGCTTTTTCATCAATTTTAAAGAGAGAAAATAAAATTTTCGATACCCTTACAAAAGTTTTGTATAGGTTTATGTTGAAATCAAGAGCAAGACATAGCATGTTGTTCATAACCATAACGTGCACATGTACATGTATACTGTAAGATATGTTTTACCAAGTCAAAATCTCGGGGTCATGATCATTAGTAGTTTTCATCATAAAGTATAATAGGATATGTGTATAATAAGATTAAATAGTATCTTATTCCTATAAAACATCATGATATATGTGATTCTGTGATTGTTTCATGTTGGTTTTGTGTTACAGCCCCCTGTGGAGTTCAAGAATCTCAGAATGACGAGGTTGCATCGGTTACAGCAGCGACGCGAGCTGCGAGGCCTCTGCTGCGATGACAGGAAACTGTACTGTGTAGAGTTCCTGGATAAGGACCGCAGCTTCTGGTTGACAATGTACGACATTAGCGGGGCCGAGGATGGAAGCATCAGACAGTTAGAACCAGTCGACAGTGTGGAGGTGAGGGGTGTGGTCAAACACTGTCGACCGAGGGTAGACAGCGCACACCGGGTCTTCGTGCCGTGTGAAGACGCTAATGTGAGGATATTCCGTTGCGAGGGAGGCCGTCTGGTGTCAGCCAGGGACCCGCTGACTTGTGTGGAAAAGCCAAGGAGTCTCGCTGTCAACACGTCAGATAGTATTTATGTGTGTGACTATGAGAACGACACTGTCTGCCTGGTCAGTGTGTCCACGGACACAGTGATTAGGCCGATAGGAAAACCCGAACATTTAGAATGTTCGGGGGATGACAGACCATGGTACGTGTCTGTGCTGGGGGAGACTGTTCTAGTCTGCTATGGTAGGAACACTCTGGTGACATACCGCAATGACAGCTCCATCCCTTGTCGCGTGCTACAGACCCCGGAGGGACTAGGGTGGGTGTGCAGTATAACCACAGACGGCCATTCCAGTTTCATCGTTATGGACTGGATGACTGGATCAGTGTATGTCCTGGACAGAACAGGAACTCCCTGTCACAGAATACCACCGGGCACAGACAGCGGCATAAAGGACTGTGCTGTGGTCCGATCACAACTTTGGCTGGGGTATTACAGAGGATACATTAGTGTGATGTCATCGGTGTGAGTGGAAATGTGAAATATTCAGCACCGACCGTCAACTTATTTTCACCGACACACTGAAATTGTAGATCTCAAAACTATAAGACCATTAATATGTTGATATTGAGATGTGTGTCCAAAGTTATTGAAGGGGTTGTTACAGTAGTCCCTCTATTTTGCAACCCTCTATATTAAGACCACCCTTGATTATAAGACCGTTTGATTTGATCCCTAAGGACAATTTTCTGTGTTAAATGACCTTTATTTTAAGACCACCTACAATATAAGACCACATTTTCTTGGTCACATCGGTGGTCTTAAAATAGAGGGACCATTGTATATGTATTATCTATGATTTGAGTCAATTTCGGGAGAATATCACTCACCGTACGTTTCTGATTTTAGAACAAATCGCTGTTACAATATGCCATTGCGCTTAATTTAGAAATGTAAGTGGTATTGGATAGTAGCAGTGTGTATGGTGCAATATTGACAGATTTATTCATTGTCTTGATTGTGTACGCTATCGGCTAATTAATAAGCAAATGAACCTCATACAGACCACATGAGCGTGCATGCTTGTTATTTCAAATTACTTTACGTATAGGAATCAAAATGTTAAAACCGGTGTAAGGCACCCGATCCAACATTTTCCGTCAGTGGACCATCGGTGGAAAGGTACCCTGAGCGCCAGTGCTCCACTGGGCTGTGATATCTCACTGTATCACAGGATACACGTCCGTCAATGGCCCATTGGCGGCTGTGATACGCATGATACAGAAGTTAGTTAAAATGTGACTTTCGAGGGATTCGAACCCGTGTTCCTAAAAAA
>JAAUYG010085487.1_pt1 | contig 10510 bp, 9 predicted proteins | sample 7278091 | NCBI WGS metagenome assembly JAAUYG01 (sample SAMN14350201, study PRJNA611818) | marine sediment metagenome | isolation source: surface marine sediment (0.6m) | place: French Polynesia: Moorea | collected 2018-08
ATCAAATCACCTCATCTTCCATATTGTTCATCATATGTCATGTCGGTCAATAGCACATAGTGCTAGTGTTTATTGTTTACATTTACCGACGTTAAATAAAGTTTTACTTACTTCTTGTAGAAAAATTACTCAAGGCCAGAGCTACCTGCGCGGCTGGACTTCCCATTTATCATTTCCTATTAGTGTTCAACACCAACATGTGTCGTTGTCCTAATCCCTTTCCAATGTAAAGGTTTCAAATATGAAGTAGCTTTGTACCTGAAAACTTACGATTTCTAATCATTAGTCTCGGAAAAAAATCGAACCATTCAGAGGGAAGGTTCCCACCAAACACGAAGTCAAATAAGTTTTGAGAGATTTTATTTTTAGGCACATACAAAGACTGACTCACAAAAGAAAAGTAAACAGAAAGAACACTGCAGCACTGGAACGGCGGAAAACCCCGCCCGCTCAGAAACACCTTTATATGGTGAACCTATTCTCACTTCTACCAGAAACCCAATATGGAGTTTGTTGAACTTTACTAACTTAAAGGTATGAACACTCAGATAAGATAAAATTTATGGCTGACCTTGGACTTGACCCTTCCGGGTGAAATTAAAATGGTGCAATTTGACTGCATGTAAATCCGTTCTTGTTATTGTTTAATATCACACGACGGACACACACAATAGCAACACATACTGGTACCCTTACTCCAATCCTCTCATGCATATACGTTTTTGAAATAAGAGTGACATTGAACTTTGCCTTTCAAAATCACTCGATGTCAAATCTAATGGTGCCGTTGGACTCCCCGATTGTGACTTCCTATTAGTGTTTAGCATTTACATATGCCTATAACTCAGCTCCTTTATGATGTATAAGCCTTCAGCATCTAAGTGACCTTGAAGGGTTGCCTTTCATGGTCACTCAATGCGAACTCTGATGATGGAGTTGGGAGTCCCCCAGTGTGATTCCTATTTGTGTCTAACACTCTCGCCGTTTAGCTGCTATAGTTGCTTGAATCTATCGTTTTACTAGCTAGGCCATGAGTTCTGACACCACACTCCAACCTGGTACAGGCCATATAACGAGTTTTTACTGTTACTGCCTCTATCCGTTCTCGACTTTTTGACAATTTATGAGGTTTTTTTTTTTTGTCTTTTTGCCAAAAATAAGGTTATAAGCTTTTGTCTCTGTGACTTTTTGCCATGGAACGCTTGGACTTTCATAGGATCGCCACAGCCAGGGGTAGCATCCTGAACATCCTGAAAACCAATCAGACCTCCAGCAGCAACAGAGCGTGACAGAACCAACAGAGCGTGACGGCGAGTTAGGCAAACCAACGTACGTGCCGGAGAATGGACCGAGCTCATCATCTTTACTGCAAGTGTAACATTAGCTATAAATTATGCCGACACAGCGCCGCTTACGTGAGTGGACTGGGGGAGGGTTGCAGATTTCGGGGTCACCTCCCTGTCATTAACCTTCTTGTCAACCCCAAACAATCAATCTTATGTTCAAACACGCGGCTGGCTGGGGCGGAGTCTCACGGTATAATCCCTACCTCAAACACTCCCCGTGGCAGCCCAGGGCAGTGACACCCAGCATGTGTCTGCCGTCACCACACGACAGTATCCAAGGCCAGGGGTGCGCGTGGGGGTGACCGCTGGCCGTCAGTGACGTGTGTCCTATGGGTAGGAGAGTCAACAAGAGCTTGACACCTGCGCTATACTCCGATGACCCGAAACGTAACACGATAAACCGTGACTGCCGAGCAAATAAAAGCCAGTCATTCTCCGCTTACGCTAAGACGCCGGGATTAGGTCGTCGTCCGGTAGGTCAGTTATGCAGTGTCATCATGCAGTGTCATCGTGCAGTCAGAGAACCTGCAGGGTAGCAGTAAAGCTGGCGATAAACCCTACATAGTGTTGTTAGGGACGAGAAAAGAGGGTGGGGGTGGGAGGTTGTAGGGTTGGGAGGTGCAGGTTAAGCATTGACAAAAGGGAGGAAAATAATTAAAAACTGTTAAAGCAGAAACCCTGACAGAATTGTGAATAGAAGTATTATAGGCAGTGTGAAGGACGGATGGGTGGGAGAGAGGAAAAACGGATTTGCAAATAGTTACAAATGTAAAATGTGATTAAGAATTGTTATAATACAATGTAATTCTATTTTGTCCTTTACTGATTGGTTTGTTCGACTGTGTCACCTGAACGCTTTAATAACAAGACCCCAAGGGATCTTTATGCATGACGTTTCACCATTATCTTGATGCTTTATCACAAGCCAGATAAGGCAAAATCAGGTTTACACCTAATGGCCATGTAGCTGATCTGCCTATTAAATCCTAACGCTGACATTTAAAGGTCAAAATGACCTTAGCTATACAGGGCCTCAAGTATCCTATGCACCAATTACTAACCCAACAAACAATTAGGCCAATTTAAATAAAAGTGCACTGAATATTGTCAGCATTACCTCAATGTGGTTCAGATCTTAGCAGCATTTAGAAGCCTAATTTCCTGACTAATTACAAGTGCATTGAATGAACCCTAAATGACATTGAAACCTAAAAGGCCAAACATATCCCACATCTATTACACACTTGTCACAGAGCCCACAATCGTAGTCCGTTTCGTTCTAACATTAGCCGTTTTAGAGATAATTGCAATTTTACATTTCAAGCTACTATAAACTAACTTCGATTTCAATTTCAAAATTCTAATAACTAACGTTTGAGTGGACTCTCACAGGGAACCTCTATAAACAGGTGGATGGAAAAGTATCAAACCTCTAGGATGAGTTATGTTGTGAAAATCTTGAATTTCGGAATTGCGTGAGTGCACCGAATGACCAGCCTCTAAACGATCTTGCACCGTACAAGGTTAAAAATACCCCCACATATGTTCTAGCCGTGTCTCCGAGTCCGAGATCCAAATCTGCGAGGATCCGTTTTTCAGGTAATTGCAATATTTAACTTTCCCATGGACTATAATATAAGCTAATAAATCTACGGCCAATTATAGCTCCATTTAATTCAAACAAATGGAATGCAAGCATACACTATACATAGCGGATCAAGTACTAGTAGTCGGCACAGTACATCGCATCTGGGGGGATTTAGGTGAAAAGGACACGCCACGATTATGTATCAAACAGACGTAGATATTTTTGGTGGATTATTTATGCATTTATTTGCAAACTCAAGGTGTTGGCCCAGTCACTGCTTCACTGTACACACGTACGTGTGAAATAATCTAACATATTGTCACCGATGTGACATTCTGATATTCTTCAGCTCCTTTAAATCACAAGAGTGAAATGTCTTGAGTTATCTTTTACTGTAAATTCCTTAATGTTCGTGGGGATTAATATTTACGTTTAGCACAATCTTGTTAATTTTCTAGGTACATGAATTATGTTTGCGTGTATTTATTTTTGCGATTTAAAGATGGTCGCGAAATTCGCCATATAAATCCCTCGCAAACATTAATGAATTTACAGTATTGCCTCAAATTGTATGATCGTTTTGGATAGGAGTAAACACTGTATGGTTACAATTAGCCTAGTCAGTCATAATTTCAAAATCTCAAACCATTTTCAAGAGAAACGTACTCTAAAAGGCTTGTTGCATAAACTTAACAACTGCAAGAGTAGCGCTTGGTATTTTTGCTTCCATGTGGTCTCATGTAAAGAAAACGATAAAAGAACATAAAATATAAACTGACATTTTAAACAAAACATTTTGCTATAGAGATCACCTATAGGAATCTGTCAAAATATTTTACTGTAATAACTTAACAATTGCAGGAGTAGTTTTCTTTAAAATTTTCAGTTCCATTGGATCCCATATTGAGGAACATGATAGATATTCGTTCTAGTTTTGAAAAATGGAGAAAGAAAAAAAGAAGGGAGTTATTATATAGTGGATATACAGGCTTTCCTCAAATTTGGCATTAGTCCGTACGATGGCTTCCGAGACAATGGGCTTACGCCCGCGACACAACGGGAGCTCTGCGGACTTTCGTCGAGCTGAGCTAACAGATAACGGTGCCAGCGGCAAACGGAAATTCGTAAACGGAAATTTTGGTCTTCTTCTTTTTTAGGATGAATTGAAGTTGCAATTATAAGCTAGCATTCCAATAAATGGGAGAATAATTTAAATTGTACATTTTTCTGGCCAAAATGTGTCACTCTGTTTATGATAATACATGTAGGGTTCACATATCCTATATTTTCTTTATTTACGCTAATTTCCATATCGTGAAAAGGGAGATCGAATGGTACCGTATGAAACGATGTGTGCCAAAAAAGCCACATCAAGAAGAACAAGAAGAAACCTAGTATGGCAATGGCATTGGTTTGTCGATATTCTGTTTTATTTAGTGTCTTTGATTAGTTGACGTTTTTATTATTCTTCCGCTTACCCAAGATTCCTTCAATAAATATACATACATGTATTAATATATCTTCCTATACAATATCTTAAAGCTTAAGTAATATTAAGGTATCAGCGAAAATGCCTTAACGCGTATTAATACCAGCAGGTTCTTGCCATCATTCATTTTCCTAAATACAGATGTGCTATACCAAAGCCCTAAAATAAGCTGGTCCCACATCTACAGGCTCATACAAACGATACTTTATTTTCATTTCACAGGATACTGCTGTCAACCAAAGCTTGCCGGGGTTTGTCGCCTGGCGCCAAAAATTACGACCGCTAGGACTGCCTCTAGCCCTCTACGCAAAAGCCTTTATTGACGAAAAGTTCTGAACTTAGTAAAATCACTTTGGAAATTTTGATCATAACTAAATCCAAGCAACGTAACATATTGAGTGCTATGCAATGGAAATCCAGTAAATATGATGGTGACGTCGATGAAGCACTAACACTAGTGCTAATTAAGGCATTTTCTACCTGGCGTATGACAGCCCTGAGATGGCATTAACACAATCTTAATGATTTGATTCGCGAGCCTACGTGTAGAAATTAGAAATTCTGGAAGTGAACTCTAGTTCTACGTACATATTGACTCAGAGAAAAATGTCAAACCCAGCAGTCAGTGGCAGCGACCACTGTCAGACTATGCCAGGCGACACTGGCAGACAGAGGGACTTCGCCCCAGATTCCACCCTGGCAGATCGATGTCAGACAAACAAGGGGTGGGGTAGGGGGCGATGGGAGGGGGGAGGGGGGCTGAGAGAACCGTCAGCTGGAGTCCGGGAGGGACTTTCCCGTGCCACCGACGGCCCGGCAGCATGCCGTATCAGCGGAAAACAACGGCGATAACTTGCAGAAAGGAACCGTCGATTAAAACAGCGTCTTTCAGAGATACGTGGCTAGTTGTTTGTGCCGGCTCTTCCCATTCTGGCTACCATTAGTGGGCCACAGGCAGGTCACGACAGGTCCAATACAGGCCATGATGATGATGATGATGAGGAGGAGGAGGAGGAGGAGGAGGAAGAGGAGGAGGAGCAGGATGACAGCCATAACCACATTTACTAGACATTATGTAACATTTAATATATTGGTTCGTGAATATAAAGTTCATAAGTAGGAGTCTGAAGACATCCGATGGTTACAGAATGGAAGGAAGTGCGGTGAACATTGTTCAGCAGCCGTTAGTTCCGCTGTGCTGTCAGGAGAACCATTGTCTTGGCGTGGGCGTCCGTCGTCCGCCTGTAAAACGTATCTTACAGGGGGCTATCCATCACCCCATATCTCCATATATATATATATATATATTTTTTAATTTTCTATTTTTGAATTTTCCTTTTTTTTCTTTTTGTTTTCTTTAACATGAAAGTCAATAATTAATTCCTCCTACATGTACATATTTGAAATTTTGCGAAATTATGATGATTTAAATTTTACTGAATTCTATATTTCGTCAAAGAAATGAGGTAGGGGGCCTACACATCTAGGCCACATATCACTGTTAAACACGAATAGGAAGTCGGTATGGAGAGGCCAACACACGTTTACATTTGAATATGACACTGCAAGGCCAAAGTCAACGTCACCAGATTTTAAAGTTTTGTTCATCGTAAAGCAATTGAGTCAGCTTTTAAAGACTAACATGACGTCATTTATAGAGAATCAAAATGTGTCATTAGATCGGGCCTTGGGTGACTTTGAAAGGTTAAGTTTAAGGTCACCCAGATTTGTGTCTCGCGTAGGAGCCGCATTATGCCATGTGTTACTATTAACCGTTAACTGGAAATTATACATGTATGTGGGAATCGTGGAAGGGAAGTCAAAGGTCCCCCTTTATATCTCAGAAAAGAGTACAGTTGCGTCATATGTTACTGTTGAAACTAATAGGAAGTCAAAACAAAGACTTTAGCTGCACCATTAGATTTGACACTGAATGGTCTGATTAGACGAAGGTGTGGCAGGTTGCGTAATGTTTTCAATGTTGATATCTCTTGTTGTTATCAAGCGGAAGTCGAGGTCCATGGGCCTCTTTTTTTCTGTAAAGGTCGTCAGTCTTATATTTTATAGTTTGTCTATGTGCCCCGTGGCTGTCGTTGGGCTTTGAACCACTCTTGGTCAATAGTAGAGCAACTCGTCTCCTGTTACGTAACTTTTTGCATATAGCTCTTACACATGTCGATTATATTCATTTGTCTGTCTTACAATATCTAGTTAACATCCCAATTAAGTTAACATCACATCAGTTGTCAAGTCTCTCTAGGCAATGGTGTTATGTTTTTGAGTTTTCAGATGATACAATGTGGCACAAAGGCCAGCATTCCTGCATATCATATAACGGAGTACTTCAGTGTGTTTCCTGCCTCCTTTCCTGCCCTCTAATGCTTTCTTTTTCCCTGAGCTTTACGCTAGACTTCAAGAGGGGAGGAAATGGGGGAGGGCTCGTTTTTATTTTCCGTTCCTTCCTTGGACATTGCGCAAACAATGCTTGCCGTCGATAGAACAAACAAGCCCCGAAACGTGAGCCTTCCGTCGGTTGTAAAGGAGACGTCGCCTGCCCTGCCACCTCCCCGCCCTCCCCGCCCCGCTCAGGGGCTAATAGCCGGCCCAAACAAACATGGCGCAAAACGTGCACCGTACGAAAGTCCAAACTCGGCTACGACCCCTATTAATATAATCTTTAAATACCTAATTCCTGTTTTTTAATGGCTGACGGATAATGCTGTTTGCTTCCTCTTAGAGGAAAAGGGAGACACTGGCACGCGAAGACAAAGGCGTCAGGAGGGGGCGCCTGTACAGACAGCCCATTGTGTGCACGGAACACTGGAGATACTAATAGACTGGCGAGCGACGGAAGATGTTATTCAACAGTGTTCGGGTCCTTGGAACTGTTGATGCTATTGAAACTTTAACAACTCAACCGTGGTGTCTCAGAATTTGTAGGTGATTAAGAGTTTTTATTTTGTGGCAGTCATCGCTGCCCGTCTTGTCAGAATCCCTGTCGAGGTGGTCATCTGTAGAACATGCACGGTATCTATATGTAGAGTACAGTGAAACTTGCAAATAAACAGCACCCTTACTAGGGACCAAAATGTGTCCTTATACACAGGTGGTCTTTGTATGCAGGTTTAATAACATGCACACTATACCCATGGGGACCGGTAAAATGTGATCCTTATAAGCAGGTGGTCTTTATATACAGGTGATCTTTAGAGCAGGTTCGACTGTACTTGTGCAATAGTTAGCTGATATTCCCGCATCCCAGTAAATCCTAATACTTATTTCCTCCATTTGCTGAAGACCCAAACATAAAGAGCAGCACGATGCCATAAACAAACGATCAACAATTAGACCTATAGGGAAACTTGCATTACTATGTCAGACATGCATGATATCACGAATTCAGCAAAACAATGTGCCAGCGTATAACATGGAAATTTTGTAACATTGCATTAATATAAGAACAATTTTGTTTCTCGCGCGAGGATCTGCCACGTTTTTACACACAAACTGAACAGCCCCAGATATTCAGTACCAGTATGATGACAATTTAATCTTTGGTTTTTCACAAAAATGGCGACATTCAAAAATTTCGAAAAAGTGCATCGATTGCACCAGAACCTATGACTATGTGAATAATTAAAAATGTTTGGTGACTTATCATGGAGTTCGTGTACTGGCGTGATAAAAATGAACCACCAATGTATAACACTAGATTCGGATCGTTGTCTGTGCCTTTCGAAATCCTCTCAAAATCATTGGGGTTGTGTGTAGACAAAAAATGAGGACGAATTGAACTTTCTAATTTGCAAAACCTGTAACATTGCTGTCGCCATGACTCCAAAATGACTAGATACTCAATCCAGCTTTTTAATGATTCCGGTGTAACCATCATCAACGACAGTTGTAACGGAAGTTGTGACAATGTTTAAATGATATGATTGATCTTCGAATGCATAAGACTAACGGTATGAGTTCCAACCATGGTGCAAAGAAGGTATATTGTGACTTGCTTGCTTACTGTTGCTGGGCGTAGCTTAAAATTCTGTTGGTGTTTACGATTGTTACCTGAATGATAATACAGTGTCAGAGCAATGAAATTAACCACTACTACCCTGTCTTCACATCACAATAGCAGCCAGACACAAAATTCAGTCCACCCAAAGCCCCGCCTGTGCCCTGGTTGGATTAAACACCGAAAATACTGAAAGGCTGCCAAATTAAGATGCATGAATGGACTGATATTTATTTACTGGTATTTATTTATTTATTTATATTTTGGACGGGGCAAGAAATAAATTTCTGGCCCAATATGTATCAATGTTGCAGTAGAAGTCATGTAAATCCACTTTTTATGTTGCTCGGTCAAAAGTGAGATGTTTAGTTCTCTTGTGTCTTCCCACCCTTGTCAGGCAAAACAGTGAAGAACTTTTTCGGCAGAGAAACTGATCATGGTAGGCAACTCGGAAATGTTTATCAACTGAACAAAAATCTGATAATTTTAGAAAGCGGACGTTTTCTAATCCCTGCTTGATGTAATACGCTGTTTTATCTCTTGGTTACCATACCTAACGGCAACGACGCATAATAGGCCGAGCTCGATAATACAATGAAATTGCAATGACTGACAGTGACACTACCCGGTAAGTTTCCTTCTTCTTACGGTGACACCGGTAAGTTCTCTACTACTGACAGTGACACTGGTAAGTTCTCTACTACTGACAGTGACACTGGTAAGTTCTCTACTACTGACAGTGACATTGGTAAGTTTACTTCTTCTTACAGTGACACTGGTAAGTTTCCTACTTCTTATAGTGACTTTGGTAAGTTTTCTATTACAGCGACACTTGTAAGTTTCCTACTACTGACAGTGACACTGGTAAGTTCTCTACAACTGACAGTGACACTGGAAAGTTCCCTACTACTGATAATGACACTAGTAAGCTCTCTACTACTGACTGACACAAGTAAGTTCTCTACTACTGACAGTAACAATAGTAAGTTCTCTACTATTGGCAGTGACACTAGTAAGTTCTCTACAACTAATAGTGACATTGGTAAGTTCTCCACGACTGACAGTGACACTGGTAAGTTTTCTACTGATGTTGACACTGATAAATTCCCTACTACTGACAGTGACACTGGTAAATGCCCTACTACTCACAGTGGCACTGGTAAATTCTCTACTACCAACAGTGGGATTGTTAAGTTTCCTACTACCGACAGTGACACTGCCAAGTTTCCTACTATACTGGCAGTGGCATTGGTAAGTTCACTACAACTCACAGTGACATTGGTAAGTTCACTACAACTCACAGTGACATTGGTAAGTTCCCTACTACTGGCATTGACACTGGTAAGTTCTCTACTACTGACAGTGACACTGGTAGGTTTTATACTACTGACATTGGTAAGTTCGCTACCATTGACGACATTGCAACTGGCAGGTTTCCTACAACTGACAGTGACATTGGTAAGTTCGCTATCACTGACAGTGACATTGGTAAGTTCCCTACCACTGACGACAGTCATTGACACTGGCAGGTTTCCTACTACTGACAGTGACACCGACAATCAGTCTTTGGCTCCTCACATTCAGTGACGCTGGAAGAGGCCAGTCAGTGACATCTGACTGGACAATTGAAGGGCCAGGAGACGACAGCTCTCCAGTCAGATAGCACTGCAAACACACACTCCAGCCTCCCATCACAGTCACAGACCGCATCTCCAGACTCCACACACTTCAGACTCACTCTCTAACTAGATCGAGCACTGACCTGGAATCAACAGATCTTGCTCCCTCTACAACGTAAGAGGCATTCAAGTAGGAAATCAATCCTTACACGTCTGTTACGCCTACTTTTGTCGCATTTCCCACTTATGTCATACCTTATTAGTTTTGTCGTAGTTTTTAACCACTTTTGTCATAGCTTACTAGATTTGTCGTACATGTGGTCACTGTTGTCACAAATAAGGCCACCAGTTTTGTCGTAATTTTCAACCACTTTTGTCTCATTTTTCAGCTAACCACTTTTGTCGCAGAAATCCAACCAGTTTTGTCTCATTATTTAGCTCACGACTTTTGTCGTC
>JAAUYG010143085.1_pt1 | contig 10509 bp, 8 predicted proteins | sample 7278091 | NCBI WGS metagenome assembly JAAUYG01 (sample SAMN14350201, study PRJNA611818) | marine sediment metagenome | isolation source: surface marine sediment (0.6m) | place: French Polynesia: Moorea | collected 2018-08
CCCCCCCCCCCCCCCCCCCCCCCCCCCCCCAACCCCCCCCCCCCCCCCCCCCCCCCCCCCCCCCCCCCCCCCCCCCCCCCCCCCCCCCCCCCCCCCCCCCCCCCCCCCCCACGGTATACTTTTCTCTGCACGTGTGTAGTTGATAAGCTCCCGCATAATGTGCGTGATTTACTGAAGTCAAATCTCTCTTTCATAATGGGCCTTCAAAATCTCGATTCAAATTTAAACACTCTGCGGATTTGGTACCATCTATAGTCACCATCTCTATATCTACATCAACTCGACAACGTAAGTTAACCCAAATCAAACAATTCTACCCAGAACAGGTATGCATCCTGAATGTTTACACACCGGCTAGAAGAAAACATAAGGCATTAAATATATATCGCCCTTAGTCATTGTTACACATACCGAATATATTACTAGACCCGGCGTTCAAAGACATCTAAAGGGTTATTAACAAAATTTCATGCGTTTCTATAACATATGGCAGCAGTGAATATACTCTGCGCGAGGAGGGCACCGTGCATATATACGCCAACTGAAATGAAATTTCCCGAACATTAAGACACTAATCACATTCCAAGGGGCGTCTGAAGAAACCGGGGACGGCAGTCAGTGTTTCAAGAGTCAACGGTAGCGACCTAATTCTGTTGACGTTGCCGCTTAGCTTTCTCACAGCATTCGCTTACTCAACGGATCGGGCGTTACCGCCAAGATTCGGCAGCGCTTCCGGCAAACACGGTTGTATAGTGTCGAGTCTATCCCACTCCAAACTGCCTCCAAAAAGAATTCAGACCCCTTCAAGCTTCCCAGACATAAAGATAATTTACCCGATACGTAACAGAAAATGTAACGAAGCTTCCTGGGTATATTTACCCAAAGGACCCAGGAAAAAACGACTTTTCTTTCTAAACCGGTGCTAATTATCTATCGACCCGCGGACCCGTCGCACAATCTCTGTTGACGGAAAACATTTCTAACAAGGTTTCTAGAGTGTGGCCTTCGGGTTCCACCGATAGCAAGTTGGAAAAGGATACCAGGTTTGGACTTTGAGGACTCTGGTTATATAGATATACATTGTATACAGTATCGGAGACTCTGGTGGTCGTATCCCCGAGGGGGGTTCCCGAATGGTTCCTGCTAAACGTGGTGGGGCATCAGGGAGAGGCACGTCGTAGCTATAGCCATAGGGGTTTCCCTTTCCCTATATCTATTCTGTTACCCCCTGGGCCATACACCCTATCCGATAGCCACCTTATTTTCCTCCTCCTAGGTAGAGAGTGCGGCCTTTATTTCCTTACGCATTACATAGTCTGGCCTTCTGCCCACAGTGGCATACATCCCAGCTTGTTAGGCACATGATATACACAAACTATTGGCGGACTCCCAAGGGGAATACAGTTTTTACTTTAAAAAGTCATATTTAGTAAAGGCAAAGCCGCATAGTTTTGTCTCCGACAGTATTGTTTCTTGGGTATAGAAAAGTTATTTTAGTAAAGTCAAATTCGCGTAATAGTTTTGTCTCAGGGTGAGACAGTATGGTTTCTTGGTCAAAGGACCAGTCGAAATAACACGTTGCATAGCCGCAAGCTTTTAAATTTTGTAGATTAGAACACATACAGAAAAATATGGATATTATAGACAAATATCCCCTTCATTTATAAATTTGGTGTGCACCAAATGCATGGGAAACTGAAAAGAATCAATCCACCACTAGTTCAGAGATTTTCTTCCCGACGCCATTTTCAAAGGAGCGGCCAGCCTACGTGATCGGATTCGGATGTTTTAGTGAAAAACTGGTAACAGCTGTGGAACCCCCCCCCCCCCTCCCCTTCCTCCTAGAAGTGACCAACAACTGACCAGGGGGTTTAATCCTATCCGATTTTAGAGACGTGGGTCTGAGGTTTGACTCTGACTCCAGCACCTGGCCACAAGGATCGATTTTCTGCACCGGCGATTAACTCAGGTCGTCTGCCCGAGACTACCGGCTTCCCACGAGTTGATGAAAGGGCGTTTGGGTTACATGTGCCGTGCGGCACTCGTGGAATACAAGCTCCGGAGCAAACACTGCAGACAAATAGCTAACCATCGCATGCATGCGCTACTTCTTGCACGGACGCTGTTCATATGGATGACGGTAATAACAATGTCTCAAAGATGGAAGTTGTTTGTACATCCGGTTCCAGGTTGGCAACTCTTGCTAATTAGATGCGTTCAATAATAGAGAAGGCAACTATTATGGTGGGTGCATTTGCACACAGGTCAGATTTTTTCCCGATCATGTCAAGACTAGAAAAAAATGTGACATGGCGTCTGTGAATATTGAGTCAGAACACAATTATTGTAACTTAAATACTTAATCAATGCGCGTAATGAGTTATAGCTTATAGTCACGTATATGTGTAATCATATTTATGTACTAATATTTTTAAAATATTTTAATTTTTTATTATTATGTATGTGTATGTTACTGTATGCATTTTGTATATAATTTAGCACAAAATTACCTTAAAATGAAGTCTAATAGGACAACTGTACAGTACCAAAGGCTGTCATTATATTATAAATAATATCTCTTTGACTTTGCACAGGCCACTCGTCATTATACAGTTTTCAAATGTTCAAAGTTGCGCCCAAGAATCTGCCTAGTTTACCCGGATTTGGCTACTGAGTATTTGAACAACCCCCGCCTCGTCTGCTATATACCTAGGGTTCATATCCCTGCCACCTTTGTGCCATCGTTTTAACCCTGTAACCCCCCACCCCACCCCCACCCCCCAGCCATTAAGGGTTTTGCCCTGCACTTAAATGTTTGAGCAAATTCTTCGAGTGAATTTCTTTTTCAGTGATCGACAAAAGGGTTTATTTCTTGGGGATGTATTTCAGTAGGGGTTGAATTGACGGAGGGGAGGGGTTGAGGGAGGGTTACGGATACCCCAACTGAGGGATTACCCACTCTAGTATTGGAGGTGCGACACATGATCTGGCTTCTGACAACCCGCGGGGTACGACAAGGGTTAGCTTCGGGTCAGACTGCAAGCATTGGTTCCACGAGGCTATGTATTGGGGCATATTTGCCCTTGGAATTGTGGCTTTTACCAACGTCTCGGCCCAGCTTGGGTCTGGGACGGCATTGCTAAAACGTGTGTGCAGTGCCGCTGCCACTTTAATGTATCGTCTGTACCGTGTATTTCTGTCCCGTTTACTACGGATAATGGAGACACGTGTACTGCTGTGACAAGGACGCCATGCCGATATAGACTTAATGTCGCCGTCAAGTCTGTGACTTTTCACGCCCAGGACGATGCACACATCTGCGAAAATTAAAGCTGGAGTACTCAATTTAAAAAAAAACAAACAAACATGATAATAAAGTATAAGAAAAAGGGAAAGAAAGGAAGAAAGAAGGAAAGAAAGAAAGAATGAATGACAGAAAGTAAAAAAGAAAGAAAGAAAGAAAGAAAGAAAGAAAGGCAATGATGAGTGCCAATTAATTTTGATGCAAAGTGGAATGAGCTCGCTGTAAACTTGAAGATAATGACCAAAGAGATTTTAAGATTTTAGAAGCATCGGGGCCTGCACTTCATCCGTGCAGTCCCGTATAGTAAAGCGATCAGAGGGTCAAGGCAAACAGCGGACGAGAAATTGAAGACTTCGAAAGGAAGCGAGTCCATCGTTTGGCGGGGTCAGTTCGCCTAATCACGGGGCAAACCCTGGGGCATTGGTCACGTGATGGTGGTCTGGATTGAATTCTGACCACGTGCGCTATGGGCCAACGGCAACAAACCGTCTTGACTCCCTTCAAGTCGACCCGACATCAAAGTAGGCTCTGTATATAAGGTTACTGACAAGCTATACTCGGGGGTATATTTCATGGAATGTTTAAAGGAAGGTTTGCTTATCGTGGAAAATACTACCTTGCGGGATAAGCTTGGACACTAAACATTATAGATATAGTACTAAGATAAAATATTGTGAACATAACTAGGTTTTGAACTTTTTTTTGATTAGTCAAACACATGCAAAAACAAGGGAACGAGGGGATTATAAGTTGGATACTCTACGTTTTCATGTTATTTTAGTTAACAGACGTTATAGAAGCACTTTGTTCATCACAAACCCATGCGCCTATAGGCGTCTTATCAGTTAACAGACTCATGTATCCCATATAAAACACCGAAATTCACATTTTATTTCTCCTTTTTTTTTTTTTTTTTGCCTTTTTTAAAGACACCCACGTCTTATTACTGTTTCCCAGGCCTTTAACAGCAGGCCGTCTGTTGCAGCGTGCAGTGCATGACGTTCCCCTTACCCTAGCAAGTTTGCCGATATAACGTTGAAACTTTGCCCCTGCACGGCAGTTGATCAAATCAAATTGTTCTCTTGTTTCCATAGCACGGAAGAGGGTTGCTATGTACTGAGTCCTCCCCCCCCCTCCCTCTCGCCCGCTAAGTTGAGGCTTAAATATAAACAATGCGGCCTGACTCACTATTGCAAAAAAAAAAAAAAAAAAAAAAGATACGCACTTTCCCTCGACCATGTGTCGTTTCACGGCCGGTTAAAATCAAACATTATGGACAATTTGCAACAGTAATAATATTGGTTCTTCCGGGGTATTATTTGAATTTCCCTCGCACTTGGCGACACAACTGCTATTTGTGTCGATGCTGCAACCAGTCGGTTTTTGTTTGATTGTTAAACTACCAACGGGAGTGAACTATGTGCGAAAAGGTCCTATATTGCCGAGTGCTTTGCTACAAAATAAATATCCCACGCACTTTGTTCTTTGATATTGCACTTAATGAGCTGCAAATAGTGTCCACTCCATTCCCAACATAAATATACTATTTCGTTATTATTATTATTATTATTATTATTATTATTATTATTATTATTATTATTATTATTATTATTATTATTATTATTATTTATTAGCATTAGTATTTCACACTGACCATCGAATGCTTTTGCTCTGCGTTATAAGCAGAACTTTTACTAATATATTACCTTAACTTTAACCACTGAAGAACAAATAGAAGCAACCGAACAAGAGAACTTAACTATGCCTCATCGGCGATTAGTACATAAAGAAGCCGTGAAGATGCGGTATAGCAATGTTTCTGGAAGGCGATCTGACTGAGTCCGAGTGACTTTGGAAGCAGAAGTTGTGGCCCGAGGATATTTACCGTAAACCAACAGAAAAGGTCTCTACATCGATGCTCAAATGCGGCAAGCGAAACCGTTAGGTTCAGGGGGCAAGTCCCAGAAGCAAGAAAGCTGTGTTGTTTCAGTCTATGCAGGCAGTTTATAGCTGCTAGTTGTGAAGACGTTCGCCGAGGCAGTAAATGAGCATTAATGATTTGAACCCCCCGAAATGTGTGTATAGGTATTTGGCGTGGCAACGCCACACATTTGGGATTAAACAGAAATTAAGTGCGCTATAAGTGCCGGGCAGTCTTGCGAACCTCTTTCGCATGGACGTTTCGTCTTTTACACAAAATAATTCTACATATATCTCTGAGTTCCGTCTTGTTTATATATAGACTGAATAAGTGATGTCGTAGATAATTTGTTATAATACCTGAATTTAACCCTAACTAAATATATTATAGCAAACGAAATTGCTTATTCATGCCCCTTTGTGTTATAAGAAATTTACAATTACTGGTTTGTATACGTATCCATCAAACACAAGTATCGGAACCCGAATTGCAAGGACCAACTGCTTATACACTGAGTGACACCATGCATGCAGAATGATCAGCGGGTTAGCGCTGCCACTGCCGTAACGGCAGACATATCTCGTCAATGCCAAGGTCGCCATAGGGGAGCTTTCCCAAACACGGTTCCCATAGGTAGGGTACACATGTCCCGGGGAGGGCTGTTATTCCTAGGGGTAAGCGAGTAGCCATCCTGGACCTGAGCAAGATAGATATCTGAGAAGCCACCCTGCATGGGTTTGGAAAAGATGGATATCTGTGGACACCCATGTAGAAGAGGGATATTGACTACTATACCTCAAACTTTCTCAGAGATGAGCGAAACTCAAATAGCGACAACGCACTCTCGTTTATAATACCTGGATGTATTTTTTTCTTGTTTTATGGAACACGCCAGAAAAAAAGAGGATTGCGCATGTAATATTCGAATATTCTTGTACGGTATATGTTATCCATGGGTGTTCCCGTCATGAACCAGTCATCATGCCATGTTTTTGTAATGCAATGCCATGATGACGTGTGCATACCTTTGATAAATGCTTAGCCCTATATCATATTCAGGTTGCAAAATTAATAAGTCAGTATGTTATCTTTTACTGTTACGCATTTTAGTCTGGCACAGCGTAAAAAGCTTCCATGCAGTTTTGTTTGGGTAGTGATGTGCCTTACCTCTGTTTCTCACAAGTGCAAGGTTATTTGAATTTTGGAAGTTAAATTTTCTTTGCTGTGCATGCTGTTTTCTTATACATGTACGTATCTTAATCTACCTCTATACAATCTACTACAGTGTAGACGAACCAGTTTATGATCGTGTATGAATGGGTTTCTGATTTAGCATCTCAGACTCTCGAGTTCTTTGTCAGATTGCAAATTCCAAATGCACAACCTTAGTCCTATATATAGGATGCTGCATGCATGGATATATTAAAGTCACATGAAAAACTGAAATTTTGAATTTCAAATGCACGAGACGCCTTTGGGCATAAAGTTGTATTGATCTATATAAAAGACAGATTTAGTTCTTTTGGGCGCATCTGCAAAGTTCGTGTTATTATTTAAAAACCTGTACTTGAACTCAGTTTAGCGGAATGACGGTTCATTCGTCCAGTACTATACCATTTAACAGGATGACCCATTTTAGATGTCGATATATACATGGGAGTTGTAAATTGTTACAGCGAGTTACAACTGGAGCTCCTCAACTTTACTAACATTCTCAGAATTTACAATTTTCAACTTATTTCAAAATACCATTGTTAATATTGAACTGTAAGTTTACATATTCACGAACTTGTGCTATCCCGTGTGCAATAAAAGTTGTCGACACATACACGATTTTATAGAGGTTTAACAGATAAAATCGCGTCATGGACCGTTTGTGGAATGACGCAGTGCAAATGCTATGATTGATTAGCTTTAGGATAAAGGCATGGGTCTGCTATATGAATTGCGAAATTAATTACATGGATATAATATTATAATATAACCATTGAAATGCAGATCAGTGTTTGAGATGAGTACTCATAACAACTTGAGATTGAGTATACACAATGTTAAAGGCGTAAAAGTCATGGGCTGTTGACCAAAGTAAATCCTATTTAACCCTACTGTTTACCCTAGGGAACCTTATTTATCGATAAGGGCCCATCATTGCGGCCCGCTGGTCTTATGGTAGCGTGCATAACTGCAGATCAATATGGCTGCTATGTGAATTCGCGTGCCGTCCACTTGTGTCGGTTCCGGCCCTCGTCTCGTGGACATCTTAATGCCTCGGCACAGTTTAGACGAAACACGTACAGAAAAAACGGAGTTAATGTCCAAATTACCTTCCCTAAGCCACATAAAAACCGTTAATAACAAACCAATGATATAAACATAGCTCACCTTTGTCCGCGGGCCTGTCAACCCCGGTCCGGTCACCAGTGGTGTCGTTAGGAGGAGCGACTGTCCCTGGTCCCCACAGAGGTCCGGGCTGCATAACCGGGACTGTCCCCTCGATACACGCCCGGAGTCCCAGGGCAATGGCGTCCTCGGCGGCCTGTTGGCGTTTCAAGGCGACCTGGGCGGCCATCACCCGCTGGCGTTCCGCAATCAGGTTACACTTGGCACAGGCACAGTCCTTGAAGCGACAGTGACGCTTATGTCCCTTAAGCCAAGACACCATTCCATGGTTGCGGCAGCGGGCACACTTGGGCTTCCTGGCTCCTTTCTCCGTCACTGGGTAGATGGGTCCTGACGGGCTCATCATACTTAGCTACGAATTCGATGGTTAATAGGGTCCGTAATTATAAGCCGAGAAGAGAGGGTAAAATTTGTCCTGTCTCTCCACTTGAAAATTTAGGACTGTCGTAAACTTCGTTCGCTGTCACGTACAACTAGGTTGTTCAGGTTGCGAGGGGAACACATGTCATCGGCGGTACACCATGAGTCTTTCGCGCATCTGAAACTCCGCCGGTGCTGCTCTGGGTGTCTATATATATGGCCTGATTTGTGGCTGCCGTGAAACAAGAGAAATATATTATTAGGGCCCGGCATAAAAAGCCTTCTAGGAAAAAAGACAACCTTCCTTGTTATTTGGCTTGTCCTTTCAGCGTTGAAGCAAGACGGGAGAGATCAATCACCTTTTTTGGATGCTGTCCAGCAACAAAAGAACGTCTACGGCCGGTAAAGGCAAACTCCCGATCTCTGGACCAAGAGTCTTGAGGCGGATCTGTGGGCTGCCGAAGCCGTAACTCACTGCCAGAAGCTCAGCCACTTCAGCCGCATATGTGAGCCCACCGCCCTCGCGCCCAGGCATAAATCAGACAGGTCTGCGCCGCCCACTCGCTCCCTAAAAGCCCCGGCCGCCTTTTTCACTATTAACTGTATCCTGCTGGAAAACACTGAAATGATAATCAGTGAATTAAATACAGCGGTGACAGATTTACCTCCCACCGGCGTTTGCCAGCAGACTCTAGAGAAGGAGGGAACTCCTGCACACCTCGCTTTTGATTGGCTCAAGCCGAAAAGGATGAGCAGTGACGGTCAGCCGAAAGGACTCTGCGATTGGCTGAAACTTTGGTGACGTCACACACCTGGGAGCTTTTCAGCTGGCGAACTTGGGGCGCCGTGGCGTGTGGGGCCTGCCTGCTTCACTGGCTGGAAACCACCAGCGAAACGAAACCAAACCAAAATCCGGGCAGGCATTGGAGAGGTGTTGATATCCACACGGATCGATTTGAACACTCGATGGGTTAACATGCTGCAGATAAAGCCGCAGGAAACCATTAATCACCAGCCTTTGTTTGAGGGCGGCCCAGCGACAGCTAAGCCCGGTGTTTGCTCGCTACACTATTTCTGGGAAGCAGGAGCGACACCCTGAAAGGAACCACCTAGCACTACACCAGCGCTGTTTTGATTTGTATTTAACAGGCACCAAGTAAAAGTGCTCCTCCGGCTAGGCAGCTATTAATAAAGAGACAGGTTAACTTTACAGCCGCATGATTCGGGAATTGTATAAGGTAACCCTCTGGCTCATCGGCGTTCACCCGGGGGCGTTCATGGTCTAAAGAGAAAGCGAAGGCTACAGGAGTATGCAAGCTTGGTCTGTCGTGGGATATTAAAGTCATTAATATTTAACTTTATCGTAGATGCCAAAGGAACGCTAAAACAAAAAGTTAAAACACAAAAAATATTTCTGTGTTTAACCCCTTCGTTTTAAGCACAGAAACGACAAAAGGAAAAGGCACAGGAAGAAAGGGAATGGAATTCGTTGCTACAGTATAAGTCCCCACATACTAGAATTTATTCATTTGCAGTTAAACTACAGAGCATATGGGCCAAACCCTAATGTTATTTTTAGCCAGAAAAAGTTTGAAATACACTGTCATGTTCGGTTGTGAATTTGCTTTATACCGCTGAAATCCGGCATCTATTTGTGAAAATCTGTATTTCTGTGAAACTGGGTTATACAGGGCAAAACTGGTCGGAAGATTCAATTACTCCCCCCCCCCCCCCATGTGGCACTGACACACTGCGTATCATAACTCACCTATATAATAGGACATTGAAAGATATACAGGAACTTGATTACCAAAGCAGTGGTAGAATGTGTCTTGAATATGCACTAAATAGCAAGATAAATCAGACTTAATTTGTTCGATGCCTTCGTCCTTTGTGTAAGCTCAATCGTTTTTGTAAGGCTTTACAGTTTGTTTTAAATTAAGCCAAAGATAAAAAAAAAACTTTTCCGTAGAAGAAATTTTTTTCATTATTCAGGGAAGGCCAGTGTCATATACACTATCGGCCAAAATGGTTGTCAGATGCATTCTTTAGGTGTACAATTTTCGATTTAAAATTTGGGTTAGAAAGGTTTGTTTACATAGTAGCTATTAAGGACTAAAAAAACTCACTCTTGCTTTTCCATGTGCTACTCAGATGAATTTTCATTGAGAGAGTTTAGGAAAATAACAAATACCGGTAACTGTCGAATTGTGTATGCGTGTAACAAGCAATTTGGGCAATTATAGTGTATTCTTACACCATTATATCCTAAACGCGGGAAGGAAAGTGTTAGCAACGTATAAAGGCGGTATTATGAACCCATACTGCATGTGATGTCTGGATTACTGAGCGATATTACCACAGACAGTCAGTAGGGATGGGTGGTGAACAGTACTCTCTCCCAATCAGAATGGGTTGCGTCAAAGTTTTAATCTCGGTTGAATATTTCCGCTGCTAAAAAAACTTCATACATGCAGCATCTTCCCCACGTCTGCCTCACCTTTGCGTGTAAATATTAACTAAC
>JAAUYG010163709.1_pt1 | contig 10509 bp, 5 predicted proteins | sample 7278091 | NCBI WGS metagenome assembly JAAUYG01 (sample SAMN14350201, study PRJNA611818) | marine sediment metagenome | isolation source: surface marine sediment (0.6m) | place: French Polynesia: Moorea | collected 2018-08
ACAGACAGCCATTTCTGAGTTAACAGCCATTTTGAGACATGTGCACCGAATGACCCCAAAATGACGTTGAACCCTAGGATGTCAAAAGTACCTCATATATGCTATACAGTTGCTCTCGAGTCAATGCTTTCAATCCATTTCGCTCTGCAGCCATCTGCTTTCGAGTTACAGGCCATTTCTAGACAATTGCACAGAATGACCTCAAAATGACCTTGAGCACTACGACGTGATAGGTACCCCATATTTATTCTACTACAGTAACTGCCCTCAAGTCCCAATTTTCACTCCGTTCCCCTCTAGGAGGAGAAATTTCTAAGACAATTGGAATTTTTCTCATTGGTCACAATGTTAAGTTTCAATCTTTTTCCAAAAAAGTGTACCGAATGACCCCAACATGACCTCACCGATGTGACACTAGCACCCCATTCACGTTCTACATCTATCCAAGAGTCCCAAATTTCACTCCTTTTTGGTCGTTTTCGAGTTACGGGCCATTTTGAGACAATTACTGAGCGGCCCCAAAATGACCTTGGATGCTAAAAGGCCAAAGGTACCCAGCATAAATATTACAACTACGTCCGACTCCTAAATTTCAGTCTATTTCGCTCTACGGCCAGCCGTTTTCGAGTTACAGGCCATTTTGAGGCAAATGCACCGAATGGCCCCATTGGCGTCTATTGCTCCACTGGATTGGGGGTATACCCCGGTACAGTAGAACCTGTCTTGAAAGACCACCCCATTGGCCACATGGTGACAGGTTAGGTTGTATTGAAATGTGGGTCTTTCTGCCAAAAATGTGTGGTCTGTCAAGACAGGTGGTCTCTCATGGCAGTGGCCTCTCAAGACAGGTTTCACTGTACCTGGCCAGTTGATCTAATGGCGAATGGTCACTTTGTCCAATGGCAAATGGCCAGCCCGGGCTATACTCCAGCCCAGTGAAGCAAATGGATGGACACACGGGTGTGTATATCCCAACATGCACGCATTCACACCGCCAGAGCATCCGAGTCGACGAGCTTTCTCCATGGCCTCGTCGGTAGGGTTCGAATCCCTCACCAGTCCCATTTTAAATAAGTTCTGCATCCTTGGGTACCAGGGTTTTCCCCAGCCCACAGAACGATAGTCTGACAAAGCCTTGTCCGCCCAGTGCCCCTCCACCGGACAAAACAGTTGGCTGGTAGCTGGATACGGCAGAATGTCTAGATAGTATTGTTGAGAAATGAGTTGAAAGGTCAAATATACATAAGAGCTTTCAATAATTTATGGCGAGCATATACACAGCCACCGAACTTAATCATTTACTAACTGGGAAATCAAGAACTCTTTTTTGAACACCCTGCATGGCACTGTAATGTTTATTAGTACAGCAAAACAGGAATGTTATGCGTGAAATTACACAGGTTATTGGGAGCGACAGCCGATTGCCTTACTTGGTGAAACCCGATGCGTTTCATTATCATAAAATGTATCCTGTTACGACATAGAAAGGAAAGTGAAATAAGGAAAACTAGCCATACACTCGTGGCTTTCAAGGACCTGTCACACAATTTTGGGACTTATTTTTCGCAATTCCAAAATACACTTTCCTGACTTTTAGGACCTGTGGGAGCACTGCTGCAGAAAGGCAAACAGCCCGCCGTGGTGCATATATACATTTATGGTTTTATTTATTTATATATTTATATTTATTTGCACAGTGGTCCTCTCGTTAGAGCTGCATAACTCTTATGTGGGATACATGTAAGTAAACAGCTCCATCTAGAGTAGAACCATATTCCAGCGGCACGGTCTGATGCTCAGCCAATGAATTTTAAAACGCTTCACACGGCTGGGTCAAAGCATAGTTATTCTGTGACACAATTATTACGGGTTATTTTAAACCTGAAAAAATCTCCTTATACTTTACCATTGTAACAATCGTGCAATAAATCTCTGTATCTGAACGATGACCTTTCGTTTATGCCATTCTGACCCCGAGGCAGCTTTTCAGCCAACAGCAAAGGCGGTTGTGCTCTATGTTCACATAATTCAATTTGTTTATGCCGAATCACCAAAACAAGGTCTCGGGCCGTTGCTATATGCCCTGCAGGCCTGAGAAAGAAAAACATTGGAAGAAATGCCGTGTAGAAATTGGCTTTTCTTGTGTAAAATACGATTTAATATCAACTTATACGTGCTAAAAGTGAAGTAGCAGGTATATAATAATAGTGTTATCACACTTATTCAACGATTTATTTTGTATGGCCCAAAAGCTTAGTACGCAGGAACAGAGGTGTCTCAGTGATATTTAAAATATAATCACTATTTTATTTTATTGGTTCCCCAAATCCTGAAAAAAATGCCGTACTGCATGCATGCAATACAATGATGCCTAATAATTAGTTTTGTTCTTTGATGTTATACTGATATAAAGTATGCGCAGTTGATCCTATTCTGCGTCTGTGATATACGTATAAATGGCCACTTGAGATGTACCCTACGTTGTAATACGTCTATCAAACAATATGCCAAACTATGGGGTGCCAAAGTGGAATTTAATGCCTATTTTCTAATATTAAAATATTTTCTAATATTAGAAATACATTTTCTTAATATTAGACATTCATTTTCTAATATTAGACATTCAATTTCTATTATTAGAAAATAAAGGTCGATTTTCTAATTTTAGAAAATTATTTTTTAATATTAGAAAATCAATTCTTAATATTAGAAAACAAATTTTTATATTACAAATTGAATTTCTAATATTAAAAAATCAATTTGTAATATTAGAAAATGAATTTCTAATATTAGAAAATCGAACCGAATTTTCTAATATTCGAAGTTTATTTTCCAATATTAAGAAAATCATTTTCTAATATTAGAAACTCATTTTCTAATATTAGAAAATCAATTCTAGTATTAAAAATTACATTTCTAATATTAGAAATTCATTTTCTAATATTAGAAAATACGGTTCGATTTTCTAATATTAGAAATTCATTGTCTAATAGCAATTCAGTTTCTAATATTAGAAAATGATTTTTTGAATATTACAAAATGATTTTTTGATATTAGGAAATGAATTTGTAATATTCGAAAATGAATATCTACTGGTAGAAAATAGGCATTAAATTCCACTTACCCATACCAAACGTAAAACTGCTATGACAGCGCAATTTAATCCTATAATTAACCTATAATCGTTAATTCCCACCTACGTTTTAAAGTAACTCCCAGCTCAGTTATTTTGCAAGTATATCTTCAGTTACTTCAGCCACAAATATATCTTCAGTTACTTCAGCCACACACAAGTACGATCAACGGATGCTACGGCAAGTGCTATTCTAGAGGCTCACATGCGTTAAAATACGTGCTTCAGCCTTTTATGATTGATTAAAGAAGCGCCCCACTCATCTCTCGATTGTAGTCGCGTGATTTTATCGAACTTTGCACTAAGAGCACTCAAACGCAACGTAGGATACACGTCACAACGTAACGTACGATACACGTAACGTAAGATACGCCACACAAATCATAGTGTAGCTCTCGTTAATACTATCAGTTATGGATGTATTAAAATAAATATGTGTAGCGCGTGAGTATTCCAAGTATACTAAATGCCCTTGGTCATGGTTTGACTCGCATATTTAATATTACAACTAGATAAAGCGTAACGCAGGGTACATCCTTTAATGGTAGACTGAATCTTTGGTGAACGGACAGCATATCACAACGGAATGGTTCTGCAATCGAAGGGATGCTACTTATAGTTGCTTTATGATTTGCCCTGTTTTGGGCCCAACTATCCAAAGACAGACTAAAACAGGGTTATGGGTCTCAGGCTTAGGTGTAACATACATGTAGGTTACAACGCTATGGTGAATAAGTCCCACACCGTGCAACTATTAGTAAAAACATGCCAATTATTTGACCCTAGCAATATTAACCTGTCGCCCAGTGAACGGAATGAACCACGTACTACTAGACCTGTAGTTAAAATATGGTGTAACTAAATAAACTGTCGACAATAGCTTTTCTTTGCTTTTTTTGTCTAGATTGGCTTTACTGGACATTTTTTTTTCAAACTATATATCTTTTTTGCGCATCACTTAATCTGGGTCAACCTGAAGTGTTAATGTGATCTACAAAGTAACTGGTAAACTACATTCCTCTTATAAGCGTGGGACACTAAACCCAAAATAGCCACACTTAACACAGAATGGCATTGAAAAAAACAACAACGGAAAACACATGCACAGATGGGGACTTATAGCAGGCAGGAATTGCATTTTGAACATATTATGCTGGATAATTCCAGCTTGTCTATGTATGGAATCTTCATTTTCAGTCTTCCCACGCCTAGCCATATACAAGAGGAAATTTTGAGCCTTGCCTTCTCGGGAAGGTTTACTAATAATTGAATTCTCAACAGACCTAGAGCTGCTACCCATTTTACTGTGACCAACACTGGTGGCAGGAAAATTACTGGTGTTTTTCCTACATGCAAAGCTATAGAAGAGAATCTTCAACCAAATTATTACTTCAAATATCTTTATTATATACATGTACATATGCAGGAAAATTTCACTGAATATGATTTCTTTGCATTTGTTACAAAATGACATTCAGCACATTAAACATGAAAAGAAATGACGTAAAATTATTTAATCCTTTATGTAACCCTTTCTGAGACATTTTACTTCAATAGCACAATGTAAATTGACCTCAGCTGAAATATATCCGAACTGTGTCTCTGAAGGCATCCACAAGCATATGCCTGAAATATATTAGCTCAATCTGATATTGCTTTCACTATGTTGGATCCGATGAGCTACATTTTTGTTATTGTACTCAAATAACTTAACTGTCCATGAAGTGTGCCCTGTACATATGTTTCTGTAACATATCAGCTTAATTTCAATGTTTCGTTAGCCATGTTTGGTAGAGACCTAACTTTTGAGTACTTTTACTCAACGCAACGAAACTTTTTACCGCAACAAACGAAATAGTGTCCATACGAATGCTTTCTTTGCTACGGGTGGGCTACAGCATGTGTACAGAGAGACCTGAATATATGGCGGTAGAAAAAAACAAAAACAAAACAAAAAATAATCAAAAAAGTCGGCAACGCCAGAGAGGATGGGATACCCCAACAATTGGACTGAACACCCACAGACAGTTTCTATCATGAGAATGAAGGGTATATGGGATAGGCTTGATGATTTTATGCCACCGCTTGGCTGGGAGTGGGTGGTTCTGGAGGCAGGAGGCTGAAAAGAGCTGTTGCTGCTCGCAACCACTGAACTGTGTATAGCCTGTTGAGGTGGAACCAGACAAGGCTCGCATACGCTTATTGCGTGTCCACGGTCTGGTTTGAGTTTGTTGCTTCAGCGGTGACTTCTGCAATTTAAGCGAAAGTCAATGGTTTCAGTTTGTGCGGCATCAGAGTAGAAATTAAAGCCGTGTCGAAGCTGGCAGGATTCCTCCACACAAGTTTGTAAGCGGCCTGGCCGGAAAAGAAAATGCAAAGCACTTGAAAAGTGACATCCCTGGCTAAATCCCTTGTTTTATTTTACACTGAAACACCACAAAAAAAAAATGGATACGGACAAGAATGTAATTTCTCGGGCGACCGAAGAGATAACGTTGGAAGCGCGCACTTCCAGGATGTCCAGGTACAAATGCCCACTGCTGTACGGGCTGATTGAAGATGGTAACACAAGCGTCGTGGGTGCAGTTATGCGGCGTCTGGACCCGAAAGAGCGAAAGTGGATTCTCGGAATCAAGAATACCAAAGACATGGGTGTAATGTCTAGTGAAGACTTTCTTCTTTCTACATGGATCATAATCACGGCGGTTGTCTTTGCGCTACTAACTCCTGTGTTCTATGTTTTCCATGACGTCATTGTTTCAGGATACCGTTATTGGCGCATGCGCGACAGACGTCGGTTTTACCCTCTGCCTCTGTTTGCCGCCGTGGCCAGTGGCAACCTAGACGTGGCATCCGTTCTGCTGACACACGGTTCCCAGTACACCCAACGAGACGATCACCTCAACAACGTCCTTCATCACCTCAGCCTGGTCTCGTCAGACGATCCCAGCACAACGCTGCACTGCTATCAAGCATTGCGGGAGGTGTTGGAAGGCGCAGCCTACAGGGGCGTACTGGAAGAGCTACTTCTCGGTAGAAACAAGGACGGGCTGTGCCCTTCCGAACACTGTGCATTGTATGGGAATCCCCAACTATGTGCGGAACTTGTCAATGACACACATGTCCTGGCTGCACATCAGTCAGGCAGTGGAAATACGGGCAAAGATGAAAGTTGTGAAAAGGAGAATCCTGAGAATGAGAGCCTCCTCCCAACACCTTCGGATATCCAGAGACAGAAAGCCACTGACTGTGCAGTAATCACCGAGACCATCGCCAACAGAGACGGGACCAATGCGGCTGTCATGTCGGGACGATTTCAGCCTTCGGTGGAAGCCACGATTCTCCATTTTCTTTCTACTCGCGATGTGCAAGATTTCGATCCCTGTGACATACAGTCTGTGAGGAATTGTCGTCCGCTCAGGTCGCTGGTTGGACGAAGTCTGGGATGGTGTTGGACGTGGTCGGGCATTTATCACTTGCTGCAGATGGCGTTCACCGTCATATTTATCTGGGAGATGATCGACTCAGGAAGAGATAACAACCCGTATCCCAACTTACTACAATATGCTGACCTCTACACCGACACGATGCCGTTTTTGGCCACCCGCAAAAATTTCATACGTTTCCTGAACCTTGATTGTACCGAACTGCTCCGGGCTGAAAGGTCCTGCTACTGGGAGGCCGTGAAGGAGTATTGCAGGCAGACGTTGTCCGACATGACTGCAAAGTGTGAGCGACATCAGACTACAGAAAACGCCAACATCACGGATGACGAACTATACATACTAAGTGGGGCTGTCTTGCTGCATGGAAAGACATCAACAATTGACGACATATTTGAAAAGCTGATTTTCTTTGACGCAGCCGGCAAGATCTGCTTAATATTGGCCAGCCTGAACCTCCTGCTCGATATAGTCTTCCGTATCCAGTACGTGTTAAGGAGGAGGAGCCTTGTGGCTGTCTGGCTGTTCAAACTGCCTGGCAGTGGCAGTTACACAGAGCGCCAGATCTGCATGCTTATGTACGTCCTCTTCATCGCATTCTTTGTGTACAGCTACGGTTACGCACAAGACGTCATGGGGTTGGTACACTACACGGAAAGCAGATTTGCCGTCCTTACTGAAACGATCATCAAAGACCAGCTGCATTCTAAACACCAAAATCTTTCAAACATCGTAGACGAGGTCTGGCGAGTCAAACTGGTTCAGAAAATAAACGAAACTCGATCTGCCGTGGAAACCTATGTTGACAGGAGCAGCTACCTCCTTGTCCTCTGCCTCGTCATGCGTTGTGTACTGACAGTGTATGCAATGAGACTGCTGCCTGCTATTGGACTCTTCGTTATCACCACTAAGCGGATGATCCAACACCTGGTCAAGTTTTTGTGTGTTTTCTTTGTTATTCAAATTGCGGTGGCCTGCACCTTTCACTACCTTATACGAGCCAGGCCCTGCCTTCCCGGAGTCATGGAAGGCTACGACACCTTCCCAGCGGCCGTTTACTCCACTTTCATGATGGCGGCCAATCCCGGGACGTTCCAGCTGCGGCGTGAGAACTTGACCACCCAGGTCTTCCTTGTTGTCTTCCTGATCATGATGGCCATATTCCTGCTTAACCTAATCACGGCGGTTATGACGGCTGCTGTCATGAGCCTAGCACAGACGGGACGGAGACAGTTCCTGTGTCAGCAGGAATGCTGGAAAGAGTTCATCGGAATACAGACGATGTATCAGATGGTTCCGAGTTTCAGGCATCAATATAGACGTGCAACTGTCAGCGGGTAGAAAACTTTTTAGAAGGAACCTAATAATACGTAAATTAGTGCATGAATAGCACAAACCAACCGTGCAAATGTGCATTTGACTATCGATATTATTAACACTATCCTGTCACGTTGATACGGTTATATATATTTGTTCTCCAACTTTTTGGTATAAAAAATGCAATGTGTCCCTGAATGTGTCAGTCGTCAGGGTCTCACAAATACTACTACTACTTGCTGGGCGGGAACTATTCACGACCTTTGACTAGTGGAAGTGATGGGTATGGTTTGAAAACTAGCTACCGGGTATGTATGCCTGTTTTTTGTACTTAACCATCCCCAGTTGTCCTTGTGCCCTACGTGGGGGCCTTTAGTAGTCTGTGTATTTTATTACATTAAGTGATATTTATAATGTCACATATATAACTGCTGACATACTTTAAAATTTCAAAGTAAGTGGAAAGAGGATGTCCTTCTGTAGGCCTGAGCTTCACAGAGTTACTTTCCTGGTGTTTTACATTTTTGCATTTTAGATCTGCTTGAATGTGTCAGCAGAGCTCATGAAACGAAATTTGCCCGTCGTCCGTCCGTCGTCCATCTGCGGCATCGATTATCTCTGAACTTGCGTGGGTTTCTTTAAACGTTAGTTGTCGGTTGACCTTGGTCATACGACCAGATGTGTTCTCCACTTTTTCTTGACATTTTTTCAGGGTTCTTTAACATGAAAAACTATGGAAGGAACAGCCATCAATACACTATTCTCACATGTGTTTTGCACTTTTTGACTTTTTTTTCTTACAACTTTCCCCTTTTCCTGCTGTTCTTTTTCCATGACAGCTTCAATTCTGTCACTGGCATCTTTGCTGAACACAAAACTTCCATCTTTGCTGGGGTAGGCTAGGACTGAGGCAATGCTCATTGTGGCTTTGAAATATTTGAAGGCAGCCTTCTGCTTGTCATCCCAAACAAGCTCTATTCTGTCAAGGGTCGATCCAAGGAAGGGTTGGATATCTCTATAGAGCATGGGACCGGTCACTGTTAGACAGCCTCGCTTGTGGCAGGGTAGATTTCAGCTGCGGGTTTGGGTCAGGCCATGTCCCAGGAAAGGGACACTTGCTCTAAGGACGCAAACACTATGAGGCCTTCCGTTTTATGGTGGTTTTCATTATCTTAGACCAGGGAGGCCTAAGTTGAAAAAATCAGATCCATATAAAATGTCATTCCAATTAAGATCTTCGAAAACGAGGTCCTTAAGCCATTTCAATGTGGGAGGGGATTGGAATGACATGAATACCATAACCATAAATCTTGTTATGTGATAAGCGTCGTTTTGTTCATGTCAGAGAGATCCATTTCCACTTGCCAGTACACCAAATATAAATCAAAGGATGTGAAATATTTGGACCATGGGTAGGGAACTTCTGTATATTCTTATTGGCCAAACAGTCGAATATTAGGGTAATTCAGGTTAGCTTTGGTAACTCTTATATATTTGATCGAGTATGCACTGGACGTGATGTTCCGCCTATCACGAAAAGTCTTTGGCCCGGGGACCAGTCACGGCCATGTACAATAAAGAAATGTGCTCCTATTGGGAAGTTTGGTCTCTGCTTCTGGGTACCAACCACAACCTGGTGTGGGTACATACCTGAGGTAATTCGCAATTGGGTCTTTGCCGCTCCCAAAGCAGGATGTCCACATGCTGCTTCCATCCTGGAGACGTTATCTGGATTTAGATGTAGTGGGAGGGAAACCTGGATGTTATGTTCTCATAGATTGATTTCCCTGTCACTGTGAGAGCTGCACCTGCATCCAGTCACAAAAATCTCATGATCCATCGAACAGTGGCAGGGATAAATCAGCAGCCAATTGCTCCATACTGTTCTCTTCATCTTGTGCACTGCACATTTTGCTCTCTGGGTCATCTGGGTTCGATGGTGGGGAGCGAGTGGCGGTTTGCCTAAGCAATAAGACATTTTCTTTCAGATTGATGTGTCATGAGTTCAGACCCAGTCTGGGGCACTTTTACTTTTTTACCTCAATGCTCGCATGTGGCGTTGGCCTAGATTAGCCCAACATTCACCAGTTTTACAGAAGTGGACCTAAAACCGAACATTTCATTTTCGATGGTGGTAATGAGAAGGACTCAAGGTGGCTTGAGTTAACCACTTCACTATTTCTATACAGCACCTTGGCTGGTGTCCTTTAATGGTCTGAAATGTAGTTTATATTAGACAGATCGCCCAAAAAGTAATAGCTTCAATTTTCAACTGATTACCATACTTTCCACAAAGCTGGAGGATCAGCCATTTTGCAGATATTCCAGATTTAAGGATTTTCCCTTAGCATTGAAAGTTGTGCAAATACACTGAATGACCTCAAACTGAATTTAAAAAATCGGACATGAGTACCCTAGAAATGTAGTTCTTACGACCCAAGTCTCAAATTTTCGTCCATTCCGCTCTATTGTAAGCTATTTTCCAAATATTGCAGATTTTAGAATTTTCCCCTAATTAAAATGCCGGTGTCAAAAAATGTTTAAAACTTGGCCGATAGTCGAAAGTAACAGCCTGCATTCCCCAATGGTAAGTAATGTCTTCATAAGTTTAGCCAA
>JAAUYG010234037.1_pt1 | contig 10508 bp, 3 predicted proteins | sample 7278091 | NCBI WGS metagenome assembly JAAUYG01 (sample SAMN14350201, study PRJNA611818) | marine sediment metagenome | isolation source: surface marine sediment (0.6m) | place: French Polynesia: Moorea | collected 2018-08
CCCGGTGTCGGGACGAGAGGAAGAGAAGATAGAGGAGGATTGCTGCCTCCGCGGTGGACCTGAAACGCCGTTGTAGAATACTCTGGAGTAGGGGAAGCCATGGAGCGTGCCGCAGAGAGGGACGGGCTCGACTGAGGAAAAGTCCAGAAAATAACGGACCGCGGGCCGGGAACGTGCAGCCGCCGGAGACGGGGCGACGAGTCAGACAAACCCCCTAGACATCCGAGAAGCCCCGAGACTTCGACGACGACGACCCGGACGCACCAACCAGCGCACGACGCACGCGTGACGCACGCCACACAATGCTTTGAATATTGTATTTTCGGCAAAACCATAAGTGCACTGAATTATCCCCAATGACCCTGACCACTACAAGGTTAGAGATGCCCAATATATGTTCTACTTGTGTCCCAAGTTTAAAATTTCACCCCGTTTCCCCGTGATTAGCCATTTCCAAGATATTTTCATTTTTTATTTTCCCATTGACCACAGTGTTCAATTTTAATCTTTTTCAATAGTTTTAAGTTTTAAAGGTATCGTTGACAGTTAAATGCCAAAACGTAACTTTGTGTGGCCTTTCGAAGGTAAGAACGAAAAAGTTTGGCCGTAAAAGAAACATAAGTGTGCAAGAAGTAAAATTTAAGTCTTAATAAATATTTTCATATTTATATTTCAATACTCCAAAAAGTATCGTTCATATGGTCTGCCACAGGAGACAGCTATAACATTTTGGTTGAAAAGAATATCCAGTGTAGAAGAGGCAGTGCTTTGAAAATCCTAATTTCGGAAACATCAGAAGTGCACCGAATGACCCCCCAAATCACACTGAAAGCTACAAGGTCAAACCCCATATATATGTTTCGCTACTTCGCGGGAGGAGTAGCAGTTGAAATTATCAATCCCGAATGCCACAGAAAAGGAAAAAAGTTTAAAATTTCAATTATCAAAATTTAAGACGATTCAAACGTGATTTTGGGAGGACAGTTGAGAAGAAAATTCAGGAGCTAGAACTTTCGAACTTTCTGCTGCGATTTGTAGTGGAGCAACGTTTGAAGGTTTTGCGCATAGGGTCCCGTGTTAAGGAAAAAAAACCTCATAAAATTTAGAATGATTTTTCTGAAAACGTTAAATAGCTATTTGCAAGGGAATCTACAACTGAAGTTTGTAAGAAATCTGGGCATTAGGTACAGAGATAATTGCGACACAAACAACGGAAGGGTCACAGACGACGGGCGAATTTTGAATTCATGAGCTCTATCAGAAAAAGTCACGTTCATCTGGAAAAGGGGTACCCTATACTACTAAATGGCCTTAATATACATGACGGCTGTCTCAGAGATGTCTTTTATTGCAGTATGACGATGGATGTATGTGATGACAATAGACCTGATGTCAACGAGTGCCAAACGTAGCTAATAACTGAAGACCTAAGTATGACTTGGGTGTGACAAAATACCTTTGCCGAATTGGCATTTTGGAGAAAATGTAAGCTCCGTTGGGCACAATGCTCAGTTCCAATAAAACGCAGGTTGAGACTAGACTTTAGATGGTAAGAAAGTATTTCTAGTTGGTGTGTCGATAGAAATATCGAAATAGAAGTCCCCGTGCATTTTTATTGAGTGTTGTGCTAAGGATTGGGTTTATGAATGGGGTGATTGGGAAAACCAAACCTGTCACCAGGATGCTCATGTCAGCTGATGCAATGGCATCTGCCAGGTCTAGAATTGTAAATATAATGAAAATTCCAGGAGCTAGAGAATGGACTATGGCTTTGGCTGTTAGTTTTAAGGCAACACTGCGATCTCTGGCAAGGATAGAAGCTTTCATGTTCCCCATCTGTCCAATATCTCGGGTTCTGTCGCCATTCAAAAGCGTCTTTGTCGTAAGCAGCGTCATAGTAACCATAAATACTAAGCACAACGCACAATAGGAAAGGGTTGGGGTAACCACCAAGGCAATAGAGTCGCTTCGTCCATGGCCAAATGCTGTACAAGAACTGTTAATTGCCTGTAATTCTCCAGCAGATAGGTGTATTATCGCCAGAAGCGAGAGAGTAATTGTAACTAGCAGACATACAACCCCCCATATTGGGTAGAAGCTGGAAGATTCGAACAGTTTTGCTTTTAGGGGATGAGCTATAACGATATACTTGTGCAGGATATCGGTCGCAGAAACGGCAAAGGACACGTAGAAGCAAATCGCAAAAAGGAATGATGTTGCAAGACAGGCTGGATGTCCTTTAAGCCTAGTGTCAGAGTAACCATATACGACCTCACGGTACAACATGTGGTCAACCACAATGAAACATACAATTGGCAAGCAACTAAGGGTATTAGACGTGACTTGCAAAAGGACCAATAACTTGTTGAACTTTGCAATGCCGCCAAGCATGTTAAAGGCACTCGCAGGTAAATTAAACAGCAATATTATTGCGGCCAGCACCCAGAGGTAAATACTCCACGTTTTATTAGTGATGTAACCCTTACAAGAGGATATTTTTTGCGTATAAGGGGCCTCGCAGTGATCATCTGAAATGAAACAGCAAAACTGACCAAAAGGAACCAGAATATTTAGGTTCTCAAAATGGGCAAAGGCGTCTCTAGATATTTCCTTCATTGGATTTCCCCGTAGGTCCAGTACACGCAATTGATCAATGCGACCAAAAGTATTGCTGCGAATAATACTGATATTATTTGTTGACAGTGATAACATTAAACATTTTTCTAGTCCATCAAAGCTGAAAGGCATTACATTGAATATCCCAAGGTTACCTAAATCTAAGATTTTAATACTTTTCAAGTTGTGGAATGCACCCGACTCTATGGAAACAAGGGGATTATGCAAGATATTTAGTTGTCTTAGATGTTTTAGTTCGCCGAAAAAGTCTCGTGACAAGATCGTTATTGAATTGTGGCCAAAATGAAGGAACATGAGCCGCGCTAATGGTTTAAAAATATCTTTCTGAAGTTCGGTTATTTCATTTTTGGACAGATCTAAAGAAAGTAATGAAGTGTATTTTTCAAAATTCAAGTTATTTATGGTAAGTCGTGTGTCACTTAGGTTCAGATTTAGGACATTATTGTTGGGAACCGGTAAAGGAGCATTAAGAATATTTATAGTGGCACAATTTATGGAATGACCTTTACAGTCACAGTGAACGGGACACGTGCTGCCCTGATAGGCCTGCTCGTCATCCATGTTGATTGTACACTCCACCTCTCCATCCACGATATTGTTTGGATGAACACAGATGTTGTCCTTGACGCAGAGTAGAAGGCCACGGCACTGTCTGATATAGCATCCGACCTCGTCTTCTCCATTGGGACAATCGGTGTAGTCGTTGCAAACAGCAAACATGGGAATGCAGTAGGATTCTGGACATTTAAACATGGTAGGACATTCGAAGGTTTGACAGGATAGCAGGTGTCCACCTTGACTGCAGTAACGAACGCCATTGCTTGGGTTTTTTTCAAAGAGGCAAAGGGCGGATTTGGGGAAGCACTCGTCTGATTCTCCACCACACACTCCAACTCGACTATGTATGGCGCAGCCACCTTCAGGGATACTACCGCCTTGAGTTAAGGTGAAGCCTCTGTGCCATTTATGGCTCTGGTTCATGCTCATGCTTAAATACGCCATTGGAGGAGTCTCGATTACCTCGACATTATTCAAAACTGTGCTGCTGCAATGAACCTCATCTGTGTAGTCCCCACAGTCATCCCTTCCATTACACACAAAGGACCAGGGAAGACATTTCCCAACAGCGCACTGAAAATAATGCGTGGAACAGGAGCAGTTGCTTGCAAAGCACTCCTTAAAGCAGTCACGGCCGTCCCACCAGTCCCTTCCAAAGAAATTACATGCGCGTGTACAATTGATCTCATCGCTGCCATCCGGACAATCATACGATCCATCACAGGCATAGAGATCAAGTATGCATGTGCCGTCATCGCATTGATGCTGGCCATGGATACATGTGTCTGCTATCAGAGTGACATTTTCCTCGCACAACAAAGCATCCTCCGTGGAATTGCTGGGTACTTTTGTATGTTCACTCATAGGAAGTATAGATTGCATTACATCCGAGTAAAGCATATCATTATGATCTGACCTCACCAGTACTAAGGAGGTGTCATTCAAACGAAGGAGTACTCTCCTAGGATGGCTCCCAAGTATATGACCTAAATATGGCGCCATTACCTCCAATGCCTGAATTCTAGCTAAACGCTCGTGACATAACGGGCAGAAACCACAAGGGAAAGTTTCATCCTTTAAGGCCTGTTGCTTCTTGTATATGTTGTAGCAGGAACCCTTGGCGTATACACTGTCCATTGTAGAACACTCTCTTGTGGCCCTTTTGACGGGCAAAGCTGGCATAGAGGTGTTCCTGTCGTACTCGCAAATCACAATTCCAAGATTCAATCGGGCTGTACATGGAACAGTCACCCACATTGGATCCTCAGTGCTGAGCTGAAACAGGGCTGTGCAGTTATGAAGGATGGATGGCTGTGGTAGCATTAAACTTTCTCTGATCTCTTGAGTCCAGCTGTCAGTGAGGCGTGTTCGCGTTAGATTCGCTCTGCCAATAGCAGGAGTTTTTAGCCATCTCTGGTAGGCGTACGGGGTTCCGTCTGCCCAGGTTAGCTGAGAATTCTGAAGAGTACAAAAAACGGAAATTTTAGTGTACATACCAACCACCCTCCACCCCGAATGAAATTCAGAAATAGTGTGAGTCAGTATTTAATAACCATCAGTCTAGTGCAGGTAATAGGGAGAGGAAAATAAATACTGACACACAAGAACTATTAATACAATACATTGTCAAGGCCAAGGTCAAGATGATAAAAACCCACAGGGAACGTTTTGCTAAAGAGGCCCCAAGCTTAATCTACACATTTGCCGGGTAAAGCTTAAACCACAACGCTGATAAGAAGTACGGCCACATTTTTTTTCTTAGGAATTAAAAACGCCATTTATAACTATAATTGTATGACAGGCAGCCGATTATAAATGCGAGTATACACAAAATCTTGTCCTATCTGGTGTAACGGTGTGACATGTACACGAGTATTGTGAGATTTGTCTGCGGCGACGATGGAACGCAGTAAAATAATAATGTCACTGAAACTATTCGTGGGAATACAAATACAACAGTCAGATTGGCCACACGTCATTCTATCCTGTGATGACAAATAATTTACTGTCACCCACCTGCTGTCGCCGTAAGCCAAGATATACAGTTGCAACATCGTGCCCTTTTTCGAACAGAAATGCGGCTAGTGCCAGCCACTCTTGCTCACTGTTGAGGCTCAGCAAAGTCATACCCCGCCCTGTACAGGCCCCGGAGGCCTCCAGCCAGGAGAGACTACCTGCAGCGACCTCCCTGTATCGTCGGCTTAGTAAAGTGTATGCTGATCTCGACCATAGGCTGGAATGCATCTTAGTCGTGGTATAAAAGGTGTCAGAATTGATTTGTCGTAGTTTTTTTATCTTGAATTCGAGAACGAATGACGAACGTATTTTAATTGAAGCAGAATTCAGCGTCACGCGACGTCTTACTTTTTGGCTATCTATAAAATGGAAACTTTCATTATGCAGTCTGGTCAAGAATAATTCCCATTCCCACTCTCCTCCATACTGCATGACTGGAAGTGTTTTAATATTTACCATCGTCACCTTATGTATTTCTATGGTGCCGTTCATTTTAAAGTTATATTCCATTTCCATATCAAATGTGTTTGCGTAAGCCGTAATCTGAATGCTTAAATATGGAGATACGCGTAAGCCGGTCCTAATGCACGAATATAAGAGCGCAAGATTGGTGTTAAAGCCAACCAGTTTCCGAGCAACAGATTCTGGTATCTCTAAGTCCAAACAGAGGTTTGCTTGCTCGCCTGCAACAGCAATAATGCTGCTACAGCCATCAGTGTTTCTGTTTCTGTGCACATTTATATCAAAACCTGACGTTAGGAATGTTTGGTTTTTCAGACGGGGTACACTATATAGGCAGCCTTTCATATAGAAGAACACTTTGGAATTGATATGCAATGTGGCTGTAATGATGAAATCATTGCAACAGGAAATTTTAAATGGAGCAGTGAATTCCCTGTGGTTCACACGAAGCAAAGAATCAACTGATGAATGCCGAAAACCAAAATGGCAATGCAAAGGTAGACTTATACTATTTTCTAAATAACTAAGAACATAGCAACAATCTCGGACTTGACTTCCAGAAATGGAAATCAAACCTCTGTGGTTGATGTGCGGGAAACACCTGCCATGGGATGCATATTTTGCACTAAGTGAGTTAATACAGGGATTTAACAGTCCAAAGCAAATTCCAGTAGAATAAGATATGCTAAACTTTATTCGTACGCTCTGTGGGTATGACTTAACGACCAATTTGGCAAGGCGATTGAGCTGCAATCCTTCTTTTTGTATTGTAGAACTATTTAAAAGCATCAGGTTTGTTTGGGTGCAGAAAACTGCTCTGAGTGAATCTTCAAACAGCCACAGTGCGGAATAGAGGCATCCTTCAACAGAATGTGGGATATCAACTGTGTGAATTTGAAACCTCAGCTGAACGTTGCCATTATCACTTGCGTCAAAATGAAGTACTTGGAATGAAGGCATGTCCGTCTGTTCAAAAATAAGTGTTTTCTCCAGGTTAGTCACCGACACGTTGGTATACGTACAAGATATCTGAGAACAACGAACTGGTTGTTGGCTGTAGGCAAATCCAACATCACTTTCCTCTGCGTTGCGGTGGATCCAGTAAAGTGTTAAGTCACCTAATGAGCTATTTACGGCATCCGTTATTTCTTTGCAGCTTCCGTCGTACAGAACAGCAAAGGGACTTGTCAAACCATGGGAGGTCAGCATCCCTCCATAGGGTCCATCATATACCACCACCGTGTCTTCTGTGGGACAGTTCTCCCTTTGGATCTCCACAGAGAGCTGTCCAAATTGTAACAGACCATTCTCAAATTGTGGCCCATGGATGGTCCAGACCCAGACTTCCACCAGGGATGGCCCGGTTTCACTGGTGTGAACCAGTTTGCTGTACAACGGTTGGAGTAAATTACGTGGTGTGGTTAGTAGTAGGTTATACATGTTTAGGTCATGCTTTAAGTTCGGAGAAAAATAAGGCACAAAATGAAGGGTTTTTTGCTGATGAGTGTGCTGAATTTGTTCATGCATGGAAAGGCTGTCGGTTGAATCAAAAATTCGTATTGTCTCAGAATGGACTCTGAAGTGTGATGGAGCCAAATCGTCATTCACTGCCATATACCCGAGAGTGGAAAATCTATTCAACGCCTTAGTCATCATAGTAGGGTAGCGTTTACGCAACAACTCTTTCCTCTGCTGAGTCAAAGCAGTATCATAATGGCAATTCTCGCACACTTTGTAAATATTCAAATGATACCTCAATTCAGACATACTTCCTATCATGTAGCTTACCACCCCTGAAGGATAGAAGTCCTTGAGCTGGCTGAAAAGCATGTGGTGTTCCTGCGAATGGATTTCTGTTTGCATTGGGATAACTTCGAAGTAGACCTTGAGATGAAGTGTGGAATCTTCGTCTTCGTGACACCTGTGGTAAGATTGAATGTGTGCAATGCTGTCTCTAACTATTACAGTCTGCTGGACTGGTTTGCCACAGAATGTCGCCCATCGCACGTTCCCTGAGGATATCAGGATATCATTGAACCCACATCCGGTGTATGAAAGGTGGTCAAAATCTTCCGAGAAACCCACAAGGCTGAAGTTGATGTTGAATTTTAGTGGTACTAGAATGGTATAAGTTGTCTGGATGTTCTCCGTGTTTTTGGCACTGTTTGTCACGATGTCAATGCGCCCACATAGTCCCCGTGTTTTCCTTGGAGAATCCGTCAGGAAAGAGTACTGTATATTTGGGCATACCACAGCAATGCCCTGACGCAGTCTGTAGTATACTGAAAATGTAATTTCCATATATGAATGAGCATGATTTGTAACTGACTTGATCAGCGCTTTTACCTCTAAGCCTTCCAAGTAATGCCCCCACTGCTTAATGTACGCGGTATATGATGGTTGCATTTTTAACAATACCATCATACCCACAATTGCCAGAAATAAAATGCGACAATGGGGCATTCGATAAGTCTGCATGATATTTGCCGGATACAGAACTGAAATGTAAGTGGCTCTGTGATCGAACGACCGTACAAGTGGAGACCAATGCTGTATTTTTCTACTGTTGCGTTGAGTCAGCTAGTTCCTACGATGGCCCAGGCGTGACTACACAAACACACACTGCTACAGAAGAGGGATGTTTGTGTGTTGCGAAACGTCACACACACACACTTTCAAACACAAAAATGCAAATATACAAAAATATACAAAAATACAAAAATACAAAACCACAAAAATACCAAAACACAAACTTTGCACCTACGCGGTTACATGGCCTGTAGCAAATTGCTTAATTGCTTAACACCCCCGCCATGCCCCCTACAACCCCACCCCCGCCCCGTCGGTTAAAGGATTGACTTTTAATTTTATATACTCTGTGATATGTGCGTTGATGCTGGGAATAAACGACCACGAGCATGTGACACAGGCTTATTTTAAACTCATTCTTGTATAACTACATGCATATAAAGCTTTTGGTTGCGCAGTGGTGTTGCTTTTTTCTGCGATCGGCTGTGAACAAAAGTAGGCCATTCAGCAGGAATCCATTTCGCGGGAGTTATGTTCAATGGATATCGACAATTTGAAGTACCTTGGGGGAACAAATCTTATTTCTCAACCAGAAGAGGCGTTTGAAAATATAATGCAAACTTAATCGCACTTCATGCACTATTTTATATAGAAATGTGTGCTGGTGTTTTCCCAAAAATAGGCTTGATAAAGTTTCACATAAGAACGGAAGAAGCGTACAGAATATCTGTAGTCTTCCCAAAGTACACCTACGCACTGCATCTCGGGTAGGGGCGGAGTGATTAGGGTGCAGGACAGGCAAATCAGGATCAGGCGATCCAGGACAGGCAAACTCTGGTCGCTGGGGCACTTATAATGTTACTGGCGGCAGGTCTTAGCAGCCAGGTTGCGCCTGCCCATCGGGGGGGGAGGGGGGGGGGGGCTAGCAATTTAGCAATTTGCTCTAGGCCCTAAACCTGCGCATGTGCTATTTGTATTTTTGTATATTTGTATTTTTGTATATTTGTATTTTTGTATATTTGTATTGTTGTATATTTGTATTTTGTGTTTTTGTATTGTATTTGTGTACTTGAAGGCAGTGTGTGTGTGTGTGTGCGTGTGTGACGTTTCACAACACACACACACAGAGGTTCTGGGGTGTGCGTTTGTGTAGTCACGCCTGGGCCATCGTAAGTTCCACACCTACCTTACATTGATTTCATGGTCGTGGAGGGGAAATTTCCAAGCAATTGCAAATTTAAAAACTTCCTGTTTGCTTAGGCCAGCATTGTTTGATTTTTAGTTTTTTACGACAATTTGTAACAAATAGTTGATGTTCGAGTCTGGAATAAAAGTAGAAATGAAAACCTTTTCGATTTCTTTCTTTCTTTATTTATTTCTTTATTTATTTGTTTATTTATTTAATCTCCCACTGCGTCTATAACCTGTGCTGATGGGCACATGTGCCACATCAATGGTGCCTTTTTATTTGGATAGCTGACAAATTTTAGAGCTGCAGTAAGGGTTGTATGCTCTCCGCTGTTCTTCGCATGACCTCTGGCAGTGGTCAGCATATCATCTTTTATGCTTGAGCCCACAAGTACAATACTCCAGGACAATACTCCTCTGATATGCACATTGCTGCTCTGTCAAGTTGTTTTTCTTTTCTGCTGAGCACTCGTCGGATCTTCCAAGCACTTTTCGGCTATGCCGAGCCGTTTTCCTGCTATGCAAAGCATTTTTTCTTCTATTTCTTCTTCGGCTCTGCCAAGCAGTTTTCAGCTATGCTGAGCCCTTTTCTTCTCTGCCAACCATTTTTCTTCTATGCTGAGCACGTCTCTGCTCTGTCAAGCATTATTCGGCTATGCTAAGCACTTTCCGGCTCTACCAAGCATTTTTCTCCTATTCTGAGCGGTTTTTCCGCGGTTTTTCCGCTCTGCTAAGCATTTTTCTTCTATGATGAACATTTTTCTGCCCTACCAAGCATTTTCAGCTATATATGCTGAGCATTTTGTCTGCTGTGCCAAACATTTTTGGCTATGCTGAGCACTTTTCGACTCTTCCAAGCGTTTTTCTTCTATTCCCTGCAGTACACAGCAGAGCAGAAAAACACACGGCACGGCAGAAAAACCACTTAGCATAGAAGACAAACGCTTGGAAGAGTCGAAAAGTGCTCAGCACAGACTAAAAATGCTTGGCAGAGCAGAAAAAATGCCCAGCGTAGCTGAAAAATGCTTGGAAGAGCTGAGAAGTGTTCAGAACAGAAGATCAATGCTTGGCAAAGGAAACAAGTGATCAGCATGGAAGAAAAATGCTTGGCAGAGTAG
>JAAUYG010149529.1_pt1 | contig 10507 bp, 10 predicted proteins | sample 7278091 | NCBI WGS metagenome assembly JAAUYG01 (sample SAMN14350201, study PRJNA611818) | marine sediment metagenome | isolation source: surface marine sediment (0.6m) | place: French Polynesia: Moorea | collected 2018-08
CCCCCCCCCCCCCCCCCCCCCCCCAAAATTAATTCGACGCCACTTCACTTTCAGCAATACGTGCTACGTGCACCACTCCTGTTGATTTTAGGTCTTCTTTCATTTCTGTTATTTGTTATGGGACAACACAGCAGTGCCAAAAAGAGGAATAATCTGTGATATTTTTTGCGGGAAGCGTTTTACACACAAACTCCGAGAAAGTGAACACTTTTGACACCAATGACAAGGATTGGAGGGAACTGGCCTATCAGCTCATTCTTTCAAACAAATCTTCTGGAATAAAATGGAAACTAAGAGTTGACGGCGCACTCATTGCAACCCCCGCAAGACACCAGATGAGGGGGTGACTCACCAAAACCTGAGATGACACCCCCCAAACAATGGAAGGTATTTGCAATGGTTTCGTGCATGAAACGGTACCCACTGGGGAAACCCAGGAAGTTTGGCTACAATGCTGAGGACTCCATCCAGAACATTTGTTGAAGATCAATGAGACACCCTGGGAACCATTTCACACAAAAAAGGTGCGACACCCCAAAGTGGCTTTGGACGGGGGAAAACGACATAACGGAACTGCCGCCATGGTGAACCCAACAAGGGCGCTTTTCAGCATCGAGGCCGCGCCTGCATCAAGTGATGACTACCTTGCTGCATTGCATTTCGGTGACAGGTCGACAGCTTTCGGGTGGTGGGGGGGGGGGGAACCGGTGGGAGTCCATGAAGACACCGACGACTGCAGTGACTCATACAGACCGCTTCGCTCGCTGAAGCAGCGCGGCCTAAAAGTACGTCCAGCAAAAGAACAGTTTGAAATGAGCATCGAACGCACCTCTTCCTCAGTAACGTGACGTAACAGATGGGTCAGCCAATCACTGAAGCGATTGTGCCAGCGCTGTTCTGCACGCTGATTGGCTGATCGCAGCTGGTTACATTACTTCGGGAGAGTTACTTTAAATGCTTAAACTGTGCTTTTCAAACCAAGGAAAAAAAATCTCAATGAGAAAACTTTCACAAATGTCAAACTGCGAGTCAATTGCCGTGAAGACGCGTTTTTTCGTGTTCGAGACAAAGAAACAGCAAAGCGGGAACAAAACAAATAAACACGGAAGTCCGAAAGAGTGCATCAGAAATATCTTCCAAGACATTGGGTCTGAATGATTTCCATCTGGTTTTGTTTTTCTCATTAAATATCGTCATAAAAATAGCATAGATACACTGTACAGAGCAACTCCTAAATGTGAACAGGTTTAAAACTTGAATCCTTCACTGGGGATCTGCGCGTTCGGGTCGAATTGAAATCCTTCTCCCGTCGACGACGGAGCTAAACTGGGATCTTCCTCAATCTGAAAACAAACGAGGTTCGTTCAGTTCAGTCAGTCAGCAATAATGCCGCCTTGTGACAGTGTGCTCATTGTCTGCTTCCAAAGCAAACACCGGACCTTGACCGAGCGCAAATATTTTACATGCAGTCGTTTTTTCCTGACGTGGAGCCCGGAGGATACCACACACCAGCACGAATTTTGTGAGTTTCTTATTTATTTACTTATTTTATTTTTTTTTGCTTGGGTTGAGATTGAAAAAGTGCGAGAAAATGTCATTTCCCGAATTGCTCTCTGTGACGCAAATGACAAGTACGCTTTGTCAGCGCAAAGGCCGAGCGCCCCAACCATTCATCACGTTCTCATGCAAGGAAGGGGGGGGGGGGGGTGTCCTCCACGACAACGACGCAGGCCGATTCGACTTACAGTCGCGCTCGGCCTGAAAACTCGAGCCCAGTTCGCACAAGTGAGGACAACAGATGTGAAGAAGAAGAAGAAGAATCTTACGTCTCCGGAGAAATAACTGTCGATAATTTCATAGGCAAGTTTGTAGATTTCTTCGTTTTCGTGTTGTTGCAGTGCTTCAATTCTGTCTAAACCTGGAAATCAGAGACAATGAAAATGCCAGATTGTGTTCCTGTGAAAAGCGCCACACTCACAAAGGGACAACTGTCGCCACATTGCATTGAGCAATCGAAACAGGATCACGGTGTTCTTATTTTCGTGAGAAATGTACTGGTGCCTTTGTGTTGGATTTTTTGCACCTTTTTTCTTTTCCTTCGGGAGGTTTTCCCCTGACCATCACACCTTTTAGTTTGAATTGTGTTCTCAGATGTTTTTTTCATCCACGCGGGTTGACAGAATTCTCACTGTGCAAGGCCCATGGGAGTGTCCACACTGGACGCAGTCGCAAATGCAAATGGAACCTTCTGTTGCGAACTGGAGTGTCCACACTGGACGCAAGCAAACATCAAAGGAATTGCCCTCAAAATTTTGACTGCTCGCATCCAGTGTGGATTGGGCCTTGGGTTAGAAGAAACCAGGGAAGGCAGCTTCCAACCAGCACGGACTCAAAGCGCATCACTGGCTTCTGAATTTCTTTTGCCCAGACCAACCCCTTCTTCACACTTCCACGGTATGCATATCACGTGTGCTTTCTTCATAGGAAAGTAAAATCTGCGATTCTTTTTTCCCAGCGATTTCACCACATGAAATGTTGCATGTGAGAAATTTTTATCCTAAGCGTGTTCAAATTTCTGCCATTTTGCAGAAAACGTATGAAACCGGATCTGACCTCCGCACTCCTCGATGATGGTGGCCACAGGCTCCACCTCCTCTCCCGCCATCTTCAGGATGTTGTGAATTCCGTCCAGCACAACCTGCAACGGACACGCAACTCATTCAGGCCTGTGAATACGTGTCTGACAACGGCCAAAATAGCATTGTTTTTGGGGGGGCTTGGGTCACAAAAGTATCCTTGCATCTCTCGTGGAAGTTTGCATTTTGCAGACTGTGTTTGTGGATTTGCGGCTGAGGGTGAATTTTTCCCTCCGTGCTCGAGTGCGTTTCATGAAGCACAACCCTTGAACAGGTGGGAAGGTTCAACGGCCGTAATTACCCACACATAAGACGCAACTTTGCCCCCCAAAAAATAACTTCAAAAGTTGGGGTTCATCTTTTCGAGGCTAACTTTTCAGCAGATATTCAACGATTTTTTTTTTGTACCAAGTGGGGTGCATCTTGTGTACGCTGCTGCCGTAATAACCTGCGTGTGCACCTTTTAGTAACTGAAAACAACCTCAAAAGTTGGGGGTACATCTTATATAAGAGTAACTTTTCAGTGCAACTTGTGCCAAGCGGAGTAGCCTACGTCTTTATGTGCGGGTGCGTCTTGTACGGGGTATTTGCGGTAGATGGCAGTGCGGTACCTGGATGACTTGCGGGTCCTTGACGCCGAGGAGGGAACAGAACGGGGGCAGCACGCCCTGCTGCACGACGTGCGACACCTGCTCCTTCTTGCCGCTGATCGTCAGGTTGCTGATGGCCCACGCCGCCTCCTTCTGCGTCTGGAACTCGCCCTGCAATGTATAATACAATCATCGCATTGGTCGTAACGCAAAACGCAAGGCCTGGCACCCAGGATGCGCAAGACAACAATCTCACTCAACAAGAAGCAGTGCACAGATCGATGTGGATGCGACGTCATTCCCCCCTGGAAACCGCCCAACATACGCCGGCCTGCCTGCCGTGTCAAACTACCAAGGCCTCATCCACACTGCAAGCAACACGCGATGCGCGACCCAAGCTGTCCCATTTGTGCACGTGATGTTGTGTCGCACATTGCTTAGCATGCAGTGTGTACAGAACTGTTGTTACAAGAAGGAGCTGTGCATCCTAATTTACTTCGCCGTCCAGTGTGGATGAGGCCTAAAGTGCGACTGCCAAACGGGACGTCACATAATAATCGCTTTGAAAGCATTTGTAACGCAAAGCGTAAAACATAAGCAGCCATTCGCATTTGAGACACACTTTTTGCACCACAAACTAACACCAAAAATTAGGGTGCATCAAAACAGAGAAGGATTTATTCAGAACATGCACCTTTTTGCCACGACACCGGGCAATGTGGAAACTGCGTACAAGACGTGCGTTTGAGATTTACGCAGAACAACCTGTTTTCCTGCATTTGCAGAATGAACTGCTTACCTTGCCGAGGTGGTGGATGACCATGGGTATAAGTCCTGCGTCGATGACGGCCTGAACCTGCTGCTGATTCCCCGCTGTGATGTTCGACAAGAACCACACCGCTTCCTGAAACGGAAACACAACCAATCTCGAGTCTCATTCATCCTGCCAAAGTTCTTCTCTTGCACTTTTATTTCAATGTATTTAGAGTCAAATGTAGTTGAGCCTCAACAAGATCTCGGTCAGTTTAAGGTACTTCAATGTGACTCCCCTTGTGTCTGAATGTTTTGTTGCCCTAAATATTGCGATTTGTTCCTTTCCTCAACAAGACCTGTGGTTTGCTCCCTTTGTGGCTGAAAAGCCATCTTGTTGATGAACTTTGTTTCTTTCCAGCACAAATCTCCTGTTTTCTGTTATTTTTCTGATTTACTGAACTGGAGTCAGGTAAAATATTCGGTTTCAGGAAAGTTGATCAGAATTGCCCTCAATCTGAACCCGAAGGGCCCAGAGAGTGCGTGTGGACGGCCGTCTCCACTCCAAGGTTTGACCGGGAACAATACACGTTTGAATCACCGGAAGTCAGGCTCTATCCACCGCCAGGTGGGAGTCCGCGTCTCCCTCATATGCACTCCGTGCTCAGTCAGAATGTCGTGGTCCCCGAGTCAAACCTCAGTCTGTGTTTTGCTTCTATTTTCACAGAGGGAAACGGGCGTCCGCTTCATCACACCAACAGAAGAAAATGTCAGAACAAACCCACTCGTTCTGATTATCAACCTCAACACCCACCGCAGAAATTCCTCTTCTCTGCCAAGATTGCAACTGACTGAACAACCGTTTCTTTGGCGACCATTGTGGAGGACACCATTCGCACAAAGAGCGAAATGAAAGCGATAAAAGGTTAGATTGCGTCGTCATCGCAAATGAAAAGTTTTGAAAGTGTGCACCGTAATCACCCACGTACAACGCGCACTGGCACGAAATCAACATGCGCGCCCAAACTTTTCAGTGGAAAAAGTTGGTTGTCTTTCCATAGACAACAGCACAACTGACACACGGTAATTCTGCACTCTTCTTTTGATGTTGAAATTGGTCGAAAAGTTGCGCGTTACGCGTGGGCGATAAAAGAAAAGTCAATTTTCTCTGCAATTGACCTGGGATTTAAAAAGGCAGAAGCGCGAGGTACGAACCTTGTTGATTTTTTCTTTGGAGTGAGAGAGGAGGGCGGGGAAGTGGGACAGTGCGCCGCAGTTGAGCACGATCTGCGTCTGTTCGTCCGTGCCCGTCACGATGTTACCCACAGCTCGCAAAGCCGCCGTCTGCAAACACAAGGCAAGGCAAACGTTGAAAAGATCACAAACAAACAACGTACCGTAATTACCCGAATACAAGGCACCCCCGCACAAAAGACACATCCGCCAAAATGAGCAGTTTTCGAGAGTAACAATTGACTGTGACAGCGTTTTCCAACAGAGTATGACAGAAATGGATCGCCACTGCTGTTGTGGGCGTGACGGTTCCAGGAGCATACTGTCTTGGCGCGGGGTGTGCGAGTCTGCCACGACGACGACGACACAGACATGACTCCATAACGCCGCTCCACGTGCTGTTTTCGTACCTGAACCTTGACTTCCTGATGACTAAGCAGTGGAACCAAGTAGGGCACAACACCCGAGTCGATCACCATCTGGATCTGTTCGTTTCCTCCATCCGTGAGATAGGACAGCGCCCACACTGTGTCCACCAAGATCTGTGCACAAAAATAGAAATTACATGATTTGTTGTGCTTTTTTTCAGACGAAGCCGCAAACACGCGCACACGAACAAGCACAAAATGTCTTTTAGGTTGCGCGGCTGAGAGCGGAGTGGCCTGTTCCGAGTATTCCTACAGTCCTTGTCTTCGTTGTCGAAGGAGACGAGACCCCCCCCCCCAGCACCTACACCTCGACGCTGACAGAGCGTCCTTGTTTTCACTCGTGACGCACAGTCACATCATGGTTGCAGAGTCAGTCGGGATTCGAGGTGATCATCCCAACAAGCTGTCCGTGTGGTCGGGGTTTATTCCCAGGTTAACACAATCTCAGTGAGCAATGTATCTGGTATCCACTAAAGCCAACGTGACTGTGCGACGCGACAATTCCGCACTCTTTAACGCTTGCGTCTCTGCAACACTCAGGGTCCCAAAAGCCTTGTAGCATCGTTTGGTGCTCCAACAAGTATACTTGGTGCCAGCACACATGCCGCGAGATCTACGGGCAAATCAGGGGTCCCTAGATTGGAAGGGGGGGGGGGTGGCTTCTACAACAGCGACCACAAGGACGATGGCATGACTAACCCCTCGTTCACACAGACAACGTAAGGCAGCACCTGATGTGACGTAACGTCGTGTGTGCAAATGGAAACCACTGTTGTCAGTTTGGGTGTTCATACGCAGTGCAGCAGCAGCATGCACAAGCAAACAAGGAAGATGTCCATTTTTTGCGCAGTGCTGCGCACTGCTTCCGCGCGGGCCAAAAAAGCCGCTCCAGGCTGCAGCCTCGCGCGGGCGAAGAATACTCAGGGCCTGAGAAAACTTACGTTGGTGTCTGCGTGGTGAATAAGTACACAGAGCGCCGGCAGGATCTCCTGGATCGTGTCCATGGGCGGCGGCGGGTCCTTGTTCCGACATAGGTTGACGATGACCCAGGTGACGTTGCGCAGGAAGGAGATGGGGATGTTGGGGTTGATGAACGTCAGCAGCGGCTTCACGACGCCCAGGCCTATCACGTAATCTCTGCATTGAGGTCCGTCCCCTGCAACAAGCAATACGGTTACTACCAGGCCTATCACGTAATCTCTGCACTGAGGCCCATCCCCTGCAACAAGCAACCGCCGCTACCGAAACAACAAGAATACAAGACGCACGCCACCCCTCTTTGGCTTGAAAGACTGGTACAGTTGGATTCAAAATCAACATTCCATCACAAAAGTTCGCCACGTTGTGTCGAGGATGAATGCTTCTTAGGCTGTTTCTCTTGAGCTTTCAACGCAGCATCCGACTCCGTCACGCCCAAACACTCGAAGGCACTTACCACCCCCAGAAGCATCGCCAGTCGGTTTTTGCGTAAGTCGAAAGATAATCTTGCGCTGAACAGAAGTCAACTTACCAATGATATTTCCTAAGGCCCAGACTGCCTGCTCGCAAACGTTTTGGTGCGGAGATTCTAAGAGTCGTAAAAATAATGGGACTGCACCTGAAAAGCACAACACAAGCATGTGAAATCCAACGATAACTATTTCTCTTTTTGGTTCAAAGGAACGCCTTGTTGGTGACCAACAGAGACGTACACAGCCAATCTTTGATTCACTGCAAATGTATTCTGAGCAAACGTCATTCCAGGCCTCGTGTGTGCCACTGACCCTCCCACTGACTTTTTTGTTAGCCACACCTCACAGCAACGAATGACTTCAGTCATTTGAGGCCTTCAGCACTTTTCACGCAAACGCAAAAACGCAACATAAAGTTTTACGTTTAAGTTTGCATTGACAGGCAAAGCCACTATCTTCTGTGTAAAAACCAAACGCAAATGTTTTTTACTTCCATTGCATCCAAGGGTCTTACGTTTTACGTTACGCTCTGCGTGGCAAATACCAAAGTGTCTTGTGGGCAAAATCTAGAAATGCAATTTTTCAGCGCGGAGTTTTGTTGCTCAGGCAACAGGCGGCAGAACTAACCCGAGTTGACTACGGCTTGTGTTTGCGCTGACGTGCCGGACGCGATGTTGGTGAGGGCCCAGGCGGCCTCGAACTGCAGTGAAGGGCTGAAAACAACACACCCGTTCATCAATGCGAAAGTTCAATTTGGTCCTGTTCACACAGAAGCACCTCACAAAAGGCGCACAATGAATTTGAACAGGAGTGTGAATGAACACAACTAACAAGCAGCATCAAAAGATTTGCTTGCAAATCTGCTTACGCCTGTGAGTGGGGCCCAAGTAAACAAAATTTGCTCATTGCAAGCTATCCAAGGAATGTTTGTGTGTGTGTGTGTGTGTGTGTGTGTTTGGGGCGTTAGTCTGAACTGACCCGTCTGAACAAGGATCCTTGTTGTGGGTGCCGACAACTCTGAGCCGGCCGTTTCCAATAGAATTGCATCCCCCTCTCGTTTTGACAAACCAAGGTAAGACACACTTACTTGTCATCACAGGTTAAGCAGTGCACCAGGATTGGAAGAATGCCCGAGGAAATCAGATCGTCAATGGGAGGGTTCCGGTCACTCGACAATAGCTTCCTGAAAATACATATAACACGACGCGCTTCAATTTAACATTGAGCCAATTCTTCAACAAATTGCAAGCAAAATGTGCATTGTTGGAAAATGTTGGAATGGCAATTCAGTCAGAAACAAAATATCCGCAGTATTTTCGAGAATTGGCCACAAAATTACACCACGGCACAGGATGAGAACGGGGTTGGTGAGCCTCGGTGGGAGAACACACACCTGGCGGCCTGCACGGCACTCAGCTGCACCGCGGGCTGATCGCTGGACGCGTTCTGTACGATCGTCTCGAGGGACTGTGTGATGGGCTTCTCGTTCTCCTCCGAGTCCGTGCTGTCCTGCGCCGGCACGTTGCGCCGCTTCAGAATGTGTTCGTCTCGCTTGTTCTGCAAATATCACTTCCACCGTCAACAAAGGCGGCGGGGCCAAATTTCCGCAAAAGAAAACTTTCTCTCGTTTTCACAACACAACACAAATGGGGCCAATCCACACCACGACGCGAGCACGCAAATTTGCGTGCATTGTGTTGTGCATCGCGCCGCGCGCCCTTGTGTGGATGAGGCCTCATGTGAAAGCACGGAATATTCACCAGTTCTTTGCGCAAAGGAGATCCGCCAGGCCTTCAGCTTCAACAAGACTTTCGGTGCCCCTTACCCATTGCTACTGACCAGCAAATTCCCGATGTCAACCCCTTAAGGTCTGTGTCAGGTGACACTCACACTGCACGTGATGAAACCTGGATTCTGCAGTTTAGCCCGCGTGATGCTGAAAGAATCTCCGCACGGAAGAGAGTGGGGCAAACTGAGAAGGGCAATTCAAGAAAGGGCTTTAGGGTCACGTGACCGTGGCCTGCGCGCTGACTGAGAGTACTTTCTATGGTAGTTGTGTTCGCCTGGCTTGTCCAACACATGCTGGGCTCAGGTGACACAAAGTTTCTTCCACGCGCGTTCAAGAAGACGAATGCGAAATGCGTTTCAGCAAAATTTCACAGAACATTTCAGCGAGATTTCTTTTTCCGAGCGTTATTTTCCACTGGATTTCAAAACACGAAATTGGTCTCTTTTTTGAGACAAAATGTGGAAGGAGAATTTTTGCTTGTGGCACCAAAAAAAGGGCAAAGCTAAGTCAGCGCAAACCCGCTTCCACGGATTCCTCTCCTGTGCGCAATCTAGACGGGGTGAGTGACGTTGGTGCGACCAGCTTTCAGCCTCTCGGAGCCTGAAAATGGATATTATTCTCACCTTTCTGAGTTCCACTGTCACCTCGGTTCTTCGTCTTCGCATTTCCTGCAAAAAGAAAGACAAAGCAATGATGGGGTATCCCTTGTGCGGAACAACTGCATTTTTACCATCTCAGAAGTAAATCACCCGCGCAGACTCCTGCTCAAGAAAGAACGCTGTGGAATTCCCATTCAGAATGGCAACAATTCAAAGAACAGCAGAATTTGGCCAGGAAAAGAAGTGCAGACAATTTTTAAAGATCACATGCAAAACTGCTACACAACGGCTGAAAAAGCGTCAGCTCTAACCTCAACTGCAACTGGAAGCGGAGAAACCTAATTGGGCAACACAATTAGCAGTGCCGCAAGGCAAAATGCAGGTGCGATGCCCCTCAGGTAAAAGATATTGCCCCCCCCCATGTCTTCAGACAGAATGACGATGTTGACGTTGTTCCCCCCCCAGTCCCTTCCAGCTTTGAAGTCCCCCCCCCCACCAAACAGTGACATCCGCAAGCACACACACACGCGTACGAATGGAGCTGGCTTTGTAGCATCACTTGGTGTTCTGCCCTCAAGGGCATCGCACAACAAAGTGTGAAATTCTGCATCTCACATCGTTCTCCTCTTGATATCCACAACCACTGTCCTCAAACAGTTCTTCACTGTCACTACTGAGAGAACCAAGCGAGCATTGGGCCAAACGATCTTGACACAGTCAAAGGTCATCCTGAAAACGCGACCAAATGTGAAAACTGCTCAAAACACCCAAATCTACTTGCACAGTAACTCCTCCAGTGACCTGAAAGATATTTTGAAAGTTGCTGGCTATTATTTTTTTTGGGGGGGAGGGGGGACACCTGAAAGTTTCAATGGAGCGAGAACGTTTAGAGTCTTGGTGAAAACCATCCAACAAAACCACGGTTCAGTTCCAGTAGACCGACAGATCTGCGCACAATGTAAGCCTGCGTAAAGCGAACAACATTGTTGCAACAACACATAAACTGCCTGTGTGCACGTCGCCAATAGGAG
>JAAUYG010038863.1_pt1 | contig 10505 bp, 6 predicted proteins | sample 7278091 | NCBI WGS metagenome assembly JAAUYG01 (sample SAMN14350201, study PRJNA611818) | marine sediment metagenome | isolation source: surface marine sediment (0.6m) | place: French Polynesia: Moorea | collected 2018-08
ATTTCAGATTTTCAAAAACTTTGTGTCTCGAAAACGGCAGGTTTTAGAGTGAAAGATACATCTAGATCTCTGTGTTATCCAGTTTTTGTGGTCATTGTCTTCTATCTTGTCAAGCAGAGCGCCAAGCCCCTGGGCTTCTTGTTTACCTTTTGGGTTCCTGGCTGTTAACAAAGGAGGAATAAACAAGGAGTTTACCCATGAAAAATAAACAGCTTTAGTTTCTAAAACAATTAGATAACATATTCTCAGCTGCAGGCTTCTAATTAATAATATTTAAATATATAGATACAACTGTTAAGTTTATTATTAAAAGGCTCTAACAGTTTAGTCTTTCAGATAGTTTTAGTTCATACGGACCCTTCTTATATAAGCCCAGCTATGATGGTATGTGGGTTTTGTCCTGGGGGAGGGGTGAGAGGGGGAGACCCCATACCCCATACCTGTGATTAATCCCTGTATGTGGGACTCCTGGAGTGCTGTTTACATTGTTCTTGACACCAAATGAGCAATTGCCTGTTGTGGTTACCCTAATTACCCCTACAGTGAGGTTTCCCAACTTGAGAATGGAGATGTGTAACCTGGGTGTCTTTATAAATTGGGTCAGTGTAGGAAGGGGTCATCAGGCCCAATGCATGTCATATGCCCTGGGGCTGTGCAGCAGTTCATAGGTAGTGATTTTGCCTGGAATAACTAGTATGTAGATTGGATTGAATCTGGTAACAAAAGGCTCTGCATATGAATGGCTAGAGATAGGATGAGTTTGTTTTGGAGGTTAAGGCAGAGTTCTCAAAAGTCAGGATGAATGACACTGCCCCAATAATAGCGATGACATCAAGGTGTGAATGTCAACTTAGAATTATTTCGCTGACTTGCACCTTTTTGTGTGGGCAGCTGTGACTGTCACAAATAGTTTGACACCTTTGTCAAATGTGATCAGAATCTATTCGCGCTTTAACAATCCTGACGGTTTGGGTATCTGTGCACTAACTCATTTTGACACTAACTCATTTTGACTAGCATAAATGAGATTGCAACAGTTGGAACTCATTAATAAGAACCTTGTTCAAGGTATCTCAATAAATGGCTCCCTGAATCTATTTAAAAATTAAAACTATCAAGCATAGAAATGCGGGCATTAAAGATCCTTTTATTGGAGAAAAACTTGATATTTTCTGGCTTAGATTTTTCTGACCATAAATGTAATGAAATTTCCCAGAAGAGATTTCCATTGTCACATGGGATTAAGAACTGTCCTCAGTTTCCTTCCTGTTAATCCCCTTTCCCTGTGTGCAGTAATCCCCAAGGGTCACCCAGGATTTATACATCATAGCAGTAATTCCCTCCTCCCTCCCTTAGTGGAGCTAAGTCCAGGGGTATACTATGCTGAAGTTCAAGAGGATGACATAATCTTTCAAGGAGCTTTCTTTTGACCCCCCTTAATCTTAAATTGCTTCACACACCGGCCCACTCCAATTAATCACAGGCAGGTCTGCCAGTGTGAAAGCAGCAGTGAAAATATGGGTTCTCCAAATTTATATGGACAGAGAATTGCTTGTTTAGGATACAATTTGTATGTTCTTCAGTGGACTTCAAAGATTCTTGAAGACAAGAAACATAGAAGGACTAGAAAGAGTAGCTTGCCATACATCATCAGTGTATAGGTAGTTGTTACCCAAAAAAGGCCAGAAGGATCATCTGCAGTGTAAACTGTCAAACCTGTCCCTTTCTCAATCCCATATAGAGAAAGCCTGGGGTTGTCTTGAGACAACATGCAGCAGATGGCTCACTCTGTGGTTTGGAGACATTCTGTAGTCTCGACCCTAGCCTTGACCCCTGATTATACAAGAGAAAGCAGGGTCTCCTCTCTGTCCCTGTTTAGGCTGTTTGAAAATGCCTTCTGCAAACATGTAGTAGGATGTACCTGGCATTATTAGACTGGTAGAGCTATATGCTACAGCTACCAAGGAGAAGAGGGTAGACCCCTGGGAGAAGACAGAGAGGTCTGTGACAGTAGCCAGATTCTGTCCGATCAAAGGGCGGTAGCTTTAACAATGACCAGCAAACATTCTACCTCCCAATTAGGCCGATACATCTGCCTTGGAATTTGGAAATAAATTGCACTGATCAGGGTTTACACAGAAGTTGTAGGAAATATATTCCTGGGAGATAGCTATGCCAGGCTTTGTGCTGAAGTGCTGCAGAGATGGAAAACCTGTTGTTCCCCTAAGATGCACATAGTAGCACTATCCAGATCTTCCCACTGTCCTGGAATCGCCTTTAATACTGGATTCATCCCCATACTGACCACACACCTACCTGAGCTCTGGATATTTTCCACCAGTTGACTTCCCATTAACACTGCTCAGTCATCGCCAGCTCATCAATCCCTCCCCCCCCCCCCCTCCCAGTTTTAATTTAGGCCTGTCCCCCTCAGCCAAGTTCAATTTGGCTGGGTTCTGACTGATTTAAGGTTGTACAGGTTCTTTCCCATCTTCATCCCAGCTGTTACCAAAGTGGAGTGGTCGCCCAGACAAAAAAACTCACACGGACCTCAAACCCATTGCCAAGGTAGGAGGTGGCCTCCGAGCTGTTTCCATAGATTTCTCTAAACCTGACCCCATTATGTAACACCATGGAAACTGTGCAATTCTATTCCAAAGATAGGCAGATAAGAGTTGTATGAAAGGCTTCCTCACAGAAGGCTCCCTCCAGAGTTTATTACAAAGATCAATATCATGTCTGCAGTTTACATTTGGGCATATTGGCTTCAGGCTTAGCCAATTTTTTCGGTGGCGTTTTATGAGAACTTCTCCCGTATACCTTTTTAGCCCATTCTGCAAAGATGTTGCATGGGTTCTCTGGCTCAAGCTGCAATGGCCTCCATTGAGGAATTGATTCTAAACCCAGAAAAAAGTCCCACTATTATGCTACAAGGATCCAAAGTGCTGCTGCCCACAGGCAATGCCTGCCTAATGGAGGGAAGTTCTGTTTATGCTCAATCGATAGAAAACCCAGCAATCCATTTAAGCCCATATTCACATAGAAGTTTGAATGTAAAACTATATTTGGTCACAATTCATTGGATTCCTGTTATGGATTTTGCTGGCCCTTGAAATAGTCTCTGCTTTTGGAGCAGTTTTGTTGCAGGTGTGGACCTTTGTAGCGCAAGGAACACTTGTTACCACAGCTGGGTGCATATCTTAGAGGTTGATAAAACACTTTAGGCAGTAATATGCTGCTAAACATGGATGACTTCTGTATTTACAAACTGCAATCCCTTAAACGGTTCATGATTAATTGCTGCTGAGGTTAAAGGATGACCACAGTGCTTGATGTTTGGCAAGTTCCCTGCAGTGGTTGGTGTGACACATCTGCTGCACTCAGGTATACCAGACACCGGCCTGGCAGGCAGCCATCTGATTGGCCAGTGAGGGAAGCCAACCAGCCAATCAGAGCCAAGCAGCTGTTGTATCTGCTATTGCAGAGAGTGGGTGTGAGGGCCAAGACAAGGAGAGATACCAACTGCTGCAAACTGTGTTCTAGGTGGCTGACTGGGGCAGGACACACAGGAAAGTCCTAGGGAAGGCCAGAGTACTGGCCAGGGCATCAGGAGACCTGCATAGAGACAGAAAGGCAACCTGCAGAAAGGCAGGACAGTTGTAATGAAGAGAAAAAAGCCCCGGAGCTGTGGAAATACCAGTGCCATAAGCTTTGGACACAGAATCTGAAGAATAACCATACAGGACTGGATTTTATGAGCCCAGTGCTCCACCGTGGTGGGATTTGTGAGGAGTTAATGGATGGTATAACTTATCCCATGTGTGTTTTGTGTCGGGGAGGGAAAGACGAAATTTCATTTATGCATCCTGAACAAGGGATCTTTTGCAATTGTCGTCTGCTTTGCTTGCAAATGTGCAGGCTTCACTCTGGTGGATATCACAGCAATGAGAAGCGAAAAAGGCAAAGTGGACGATGACATAAAATGAACGGCTGCACAGACCATCACTGTCCATTCTCAGAATAAAACAGGGCTTGGTGGTTCTTCTGCTCTGCCTCACTGCACTTGGCGAGATTTATGCAGCAAAAGAGATGAGATTGCCCCAGGCGGCTTTGACCCATTGCCTTTGGCACTTACCAGAGGATTTGGAGATGAAAGTATAGAGATATCACCTCAAGCAGAACCCCCAGCCAGTGAGTTTAGTGGGATAGAGCCTTGGTATGAGCCTGGAAATATGGCAGCCTGACATAACTCCAGATTGGGAGCTGCTGGGAAAGTGTGATAAAACAGAAGCATTGGAACAAAGAACGTGTCAGTTATGTTTCTGCTTTGCCATAATTGAGAACGGAATAAAGTCTTATCAGGCCTGAAGTTTTGATACTTTGCAGGTAAAGATCAAAAGTCATGGTGGAGGTTACCAACAAACACTGCTGCGTCCAGGCCCAGTGAGGCATCTCTGTGCTGCTTCAGCTAGTCCAAGGCTAGAGCCTAGCCGGATACCCCAGCAGTGGACAGCGTGGCATCAATATCTGTCACTATTGTTCCCACACCATTGATTGATGACTGGCGGGGACACCAGAGGACGCTTTGCCTTGGATATGCCGAGCTTCAGCTGGAAACTGGAAAAGTCCGTTTTGGTGTTTTCAGCCTGGCTTCTGTAGCTTCTCCTAAGCAACTGTGGACAGGTTGGGGCATAGATAGTAACACCACAGCAACATAGTAGTAGTCCAGCTATATGATGGATTTGAATGTCTGCCTGGCGCCCCTTTGATTTATCTTCTCGTTGGATGTTATGATGTGAACAAGGTGTGGTTTTCTCCTTGGTATCTTCTCAATTCACCTTGCTTCACCCAGTATCTCTCACGGCCACACCAGCGGTGTTTAGACGGCATACCTGAGAGTTCCACCAGCCTCCAGTTCTCCCTCTGTCACCTGAGACTCCCTATCACTGGCCAGTATGGATCTCCACGCCCTCAGGAGGACTAGTAGCGGTCTGATACCTTACCTGCTGATGGCAAGCCTTTTGTTTTCTTATTTCGCTCTGTCCCACCAAGCGGCAGTAGCCACCACCCCAGGAGGTAAGCCGTGTGTGTTTTCCCATTCTCCTTCCCTCCATTTCCGCCTTTTATTTACCTGTCTCTTAGGCGATGTCGGCCATGGTATAGAGGGTTGGTATAGAGGGGAGGGAGAAGGAATTTGTAGCAGTAAGATTCAGGTGATGGCCACAAATCCAATGTTACTTCCATGCCGCAGGGATAGAGTATCCCGAATTATTTATTTGTCTTCAAGGTATATCTCCTGCAGTGCATTTTACTGTAGGATAAAAATGCCCAGCTGGGAATGCATTAGGCTAGGACAGGTACAGTTGGTTTCCTTCATAGTACATGGGATGCAAGTGTTAGTGCAACATTCAGGCAACCCTGGGCCAAAGATAGAATCAGAATTATAGATAAGAGTATGTATAGCTTGAGAATACAATGTATTACAGTACACGTCTTAGATAACGGTGTTGCTGTCATCTGAGTAGCTTAGCCATCCCTTAAGATGATCGATAGAAATATAGAATCTGTTTGAAGATGGAAATATTCTTGATAAAATACTTGAATCTGAAGTCCAAAGTGTTTTTAAGCATTGCAAAAAAAACCAAACATTTTTCAACTAAGAATTTCTGGAAAATGGGTTCAGATGATGACATTCCATTTCCATGGGTTATCTGTATAGAGCATCACCCCCTTTGTGTACTTCAGCAAGTAATTTGTTGTGGGCAAAGTGGTGGTTATTTTTCATTTATTCCAAGTGAAGTTTCACACTTCTTTGTGCAGAAGATATAAAAGAACTGTCTACAAACGAAGTTCTGTATACATCTGTCTACAAGGATCTAAGTTTAAGTTTATGAAATTTGGCAGGTGTTTAGACCACAACTTACTAGTACATGTATTTCTGCCATGACACAAGGTCATCTATATCTAAAGGGCAAAGGATGCCTGGACCACTCTCTGTACAGCTGACCATACATCCCTGCTTGTTGTTTTCATTAGAACCCCCATCTCTCAACTGAAGCTCAAAATCCTTGGGATATATCACAACAGTTCGTTAACATGCCAAGTACATGCCAGATTACACGCTCCCTCTTGCTCTGATGGTGGGTACGGGGATAATCTGCCCAGAAAAATTGGACGTGGCAGTGTACCACCAAACATTCCTGGGCTCCTCTGCAGCCAGGGACAGTCTCAGGCAGCAGAACTGGCGGAGATCAAGGGCTTTTCCCCTGTAAAGCTGGGGTAGTCAAAAGTAGCCTAGCCTGGAGGGGTTCAAACCCTGCTACTGTAACATTGGTCCACTATCAACCTGCAGCATGCAGTGATGTGTTTATTTACATCCCTAATGAGAGTTTTGTGTAAATGCCTTGGGTGTTTAGGGTGGTGCCTTGGGGGGGATCTCAGGTCTGCTGCCTGTGTGTGTGGGTTCCGTTTGCTGTATCCCCGTCCTTTTTTGATTCCCTGATGCTCTGATAGCTACAAGGGGGACTTCCCTGGGATTAATGGGGATGCCGCTGGTTCATATCCCGAGTCGGGGAGACCAGTCGATGTAAAACTCATTTTTCTCTCAAGGCAATATGTCTATAAGCATGGACTGAAATGGAGAGAGAATGTGGAAAAATTGATTCACAGATGTCCTGTAGGCTGTTTTCCTTATATCTGCTCAAAGAGATCCATCAAAACTGATGTATATATACATGTATATGCATTTTCATTTGTAGTTTTTATTGATGGCAGGTTCCGGCCAGAAACAAACATTGGAAATTATGGTGCCATCTTTCTTGACAAAATTTAGTAATGCATGTGATGGCGAGTGGTGCAGCAGGAAGCCATCAGTGCTAAAGAGTATTTAAATAAAAGTACAGCTGTATTTGTGTTTTATAGGTTAGGTTTCTTTGTATTTAGCTGAAATGAAATTTGGTCTTTAGATAAAGAAATTTTTGGGATTTGATTGACAGGTTAGTTGTAGTAATCATCCTTGATCAATTTCAGGTTAGCAGGACCACATCAGCATCATTGAAAGTTTAATGGGAGCTTCAGTCATATTCGTTGCACATAGACTAGCATTTCATCAATGCAAGTTGCAATATTAGTAAAAAAATAGGCTGAGACGGGGGAGGGGGGGGGGAAGAAATCAGACTGTCAGGTTGGGATCTATGTGGTGGAGACCTGGTGTGTGGTGAAATTAAACTATCATTGATAGATGCCCGTTTGCTGTGCAGCGCTGACCCTAGCTGTCCTGGCTATTACCTTCCCTGTGACAAATGTGATCCTGTCAGGTAGCAAAATTGTGATGGGGAGGTGAAAGCTGTGGCTTGTACAGTCGCTGAGTGAGAGAGAGAGAGAGAGGAGAGAGGGAGGGGGGATATTTATGTTCCAGATTGCACAGATATATTGTTTACAGCTTGAGTAGAGAGGATAATCTTTAATCATAACCCACATTGTAACTTATCAATCATGCAAGTTAGAGGGGAGAGATGAGGCAGATCTGAAATAGGAATATCATAGGTAATCATATTTTGTATAGATCGTCTAGCCCGAGTTTGCATCTGAACCACTGACTCTGAGGCAACGGATAAATGAGAAAAAGTAGACTCACTGCAGCCTTAAAAATGTTGGCCATCCAGAATGAATAAAGAATTGTATAAGTCCGTTACACAAGGGTGTTGTAATTCTTCTTAAACATGCAGAGGGTTGTATGGTAATTTAAACTCACAACTTGTGTGCCGCGCATGAAATGCTCTGCAATTGCAAGTTCTGTCAGCGTGAATGCTTTACTAATGTCAAGATTGGTTTCTAGGATTGGTGGTGAACAGTAAGATTTGCAGACAACTATATTTGACATTGACGCTTATGTGACATGCCCTATTACCTTGTTTGTGCCAAATACAGAAGCCTTGTATAAACTTTCCTTTGCTTCAAGGCCTGTAAAAGTTTACCCCCTCGTCTGCATGACTGCCTGCAGACTCTGTCAGTTCACAGTGGCTTTAAATAAAACGTGACTGGGGCGATTAAAGGCCGGGTGTCAGAGAAACTTACCCGGTCATAACTCCATGGGAGTCACTGTGAGAAAAGAAGCGACTTCATGCAAAGTGGGTGAAAGTCTATACGGGGAGCCACAGAATGCAGTGGTTAGGGATTGGCCCACAACTTTTTTGTGCACTATTTGGTCTGGTAATGTGGGTGGGTCAACACACACTCACACAGCCAGAGGAGCTTCTCCTTATAATGCTGCTGTTCCAGTGTTTGCTGGCTAGAGTTTGTCCCTGAAGCCTGATCAGCCCATTATCTGCTCCATGTAACAGGAGAAGCCAGAATTCTCAGAGCCTACAATGGGAACTTTTCTTTAAAATGAGACCTACTGTACTTACCTCAAATGGAACAAACAGCAGTGGGAAGGGATTTCAAGCAGGAAGGGGGAGGGTATCTTTTTTCGCTTCCCCACCTTCGAACAAAGCCCGACTTAGCAGTAGTCGGAAACCCAACCCTCCCAACTGTTAACTTTCCACTAGGGGTGCTAACCCTCACCCCAACCTGATGCTGACCCCACCCTAGCCAAGAGTTTTTGGGAATTTTTAGAGGCCTCAGTGGAGGTTTTCTGTTGGGTTGAGTTATGGCAGCCAGCAACATCTTGTCTGAGTGGTCTGAGTTAATTGCCCAGGATCCTTTGACCACTTGTTGCTTGGTCAAAGGAGCTAATATGGAACCACTACAAAGACTAGACTAATGGCTTCTCTTTGGTAAGGTGACAAGAGTCCTTAGCTGGGCTGGACCAGGCTGGACACTAGTCTGCTGTCACCCCTCCTGTCTTCCCCACCCATGATGGGAGGTTGCATATTACAACATTACATTATCCCCATGGGCCCCCCAGCCGGACCAACCTAGCAGTGGTATAAATTAAAAGGTCCTGCTGATGTTCCATTACACAAGGAAAACTCAATGTCAACTTGTCAGATTGGTCTGCTGTGACAGGGCTGGGTGTAAGGTTGTATAATGGTGTATTGACTTACCTCCTGATGGTCCTCTGTCCACCACAAAGACAAGAGGTCTAGGGTCAGAAGATCAGACAACCAGACTGCCACTGGGCATAACCCCACTGTGGGATCATCAACCAGGGCCTGTTGTATTAAAAATCTTAAGGCTAGAAATGACCTGAAGTTACAACCAGCACAAGTAGCTTGCTGGTCTGCATTTACTTATAGACATGAGATAGATTCAAGATTCAAAAGCTTTATTTGCCCATATATCATGATGATACGTTGGTATATACAAATATAGCATACATGAAAGCTAATGTTACATTACAGAACCCGAGGTATGCGGGGTATACTGTTTATGAGAGGAACAATAATTTTATTTTGTCACACTTAAGTTCAGTTATAAACTTAAGATTGTTTAAGAAGATTTGCCCATGCGTTGAGTGGTGCATGGATGCCCCTCCACATTGACAGTGACACTTGACATATACTTGATGGTTGTGACAAAATGACCGCATGAGCACTATACTAATGGCCTTAAATTATATTAGCCAAACATTTTACATTTGGCTTCCAAACATAAAGGTGTCTTTCCCAGTGCCATCATTGGGGCATAGATATTAGGCCATATTTCTGAAGATGTCTGCAGTTCTTAAAGTATGTTCATAGAAATTATAGAGGGGGACAGGTTTCTGAAAAAAAAAATTCCACAGCTTTTATCATGGAAAAGATGCATGGTTATCACTGTTGTAAATGAACTGAAGTTTGTTTTTAGACTTAAGATTGGAGTAATACTATTAATAGACTTTGCTGACTACTGTTGTGACCATGATCACTGTGTAGATGTTGCCAAGCAGGGTGTAGGCATTGAAGTGAAAGATAAACTTTGAGGCTCAGACAGGGTTCCAGCAACTCATCGAACAGAAGCTTACCGTTCCGCCGGCATGCCACTAGACCATTCATGAACAACCTTGAACTTAAAGACTGCACACACTTTCACAATTTTCCTGTGCTGTTTGTGGTGAAACAGAATCTGTTGCAATAAGGTGATAAATTTGTGAGCCGGGCGTATTACAGTTTGACATCAAATTGGCATCATCCATATGTTTCCGATGCGCTAACTGCATTGGATTTTGACAGTTGCTAATTATAGTGGATCCCTTGGCGTCCCCGAAGGCAAACCTAATGTCAGGTGCTGGTCTATCAAAACCTGGACAGCTCTGATTGATAGGGACTGCCTATTTTCCATCATTCTTAACTGATGAAGACGATTCAGGTTGCACATCTTTGCAGACAGCAGCTTAAGGTTGCAGACTCTTATTTACGAGGGATTGACAGAAGAGGCTGTTGTTGTCTGCCCACATAAGGCAATAGCACACATTTTTTTACCTCCGTCAAGGAGGTTATGTTTTTGCTTCGGTTAGTTTGTCTGTCTGTCTGTCTGTCTGTCTGTCTGTCTGTGTGTCATCAAGATTACGCAAAAAGTTACTG
>JAAUYG010049821.1_pt1 | contig 10505 bp, 7 predicted proteins | sample 7278091 | NCBI WGS metagenome assembly JAAUYG01 (sample SAMN14350201, study PRJNA611818) | marine sediment metagenome | isolation source: surface marine sediment (0.6m) | place: French Polynesia: Moorea | collected 2018-08
CATCTAGTACCTGAGGTAACATAATTTTATTCTATTTACAACTTTTCAAAACATTCTTGTGTATTGGGTCTTCAGTTCAAGCAGAGCGTCAAGGCCCCTGGGCCTCTTGTTAAAAAAATATTCTTCCCACAGTTTTCATCTGATTTCAAATGCTATTAGAAGTATGGTAATCGTGTGTGGGGTTGACTATTCTTTCTGTTCTACTATTTGTCAAATGCTAAAAAATCACGTAGCACTTTTTCTGAACACAGAGCCATATACGTTCCATAAGTTCCATACACTAACCTTCCTATAGTTTTCAACAGATTCCAGACAAACTTTATGAAGACACTTGTTACCGTGTGAGAATATAGGTTTACTTTTCTTGGTTGGCAATTATCCTAGCTTTGTGGCACTCTGAAATTAGTCATAAAAATGGAATAATCTAGAAGATTAGAAGATCTAGAAGGCTTATCGTGGAGAGAAATCGAGGGAAATTTGGACTCGTTGCCATAAAGCTTGCATATACAGGGTATTTTCATGGCATATTGGTTCGGTTCAAGTTGAGGTCATTTTGGTTGACTCTGCTCTGACATATAGATTGCCGTTGTGACGTAATACCTGCTAATATATGCATAAAATGCAGACCTTTCACTCAAAATCTAAGTGACCTTGCCTGTGACCTTTCAGGGTCACTCGAGGTCATATGCATTGTGTAGTGGGACTTCCCATGTATGGTTTCCTATTGGTGTCCAATAGGGTTACGTGGTCTAACTTGTATCCTTAATGAGGTACACGTGAATCTCCTCAGCGTTGCGTTCTTAAAGTCTCGTCCGGTGATTTGGCAGCCACTCCGTACCATCGCGCGTGTGGATAACAAACTATAAGTTGATACGGAAAGTACGCTGTGGCGGCTAAAGGATGTGTAAAGCTGCCTTTGAAAGCTGCAAGCCAGAGCATTCTGATGCGGGTTTTGTTGGAAAGTCAGAGCGGTATAATGCGTAAAAGAGAGGATGATTGGTGTAATTAAAATGACTATTTAATTTCATTTACTGCAACCACGTTTTTGGCTACATGTGCGTTCAAATCTCCGGATTATGTTTGTTTAGAAAGTTTCCATTAATTGCACAAGTAGTCTGGGACAAATACTATTTTCCAGCAACACGGTTTGATTAATTTCACACAAATTAATAGTCTAATCAAATTTGATTAAAAATATATGTAAATAAAGAAGTTAAACATACCGGGTCAGTGGTTTCAAGACAATAATTATATATTTCTTGTAATGAAAAAACAAGATCAGTTTCTGGACTAAGATTTGACATAATGTTAAATGGGTGTTCAGAATCCAAAGATTCAATTGTCAAAAGACTTTACCCCAGGCCATTTCATAACCACGTATAGCTTAATTGCCGAGAAACTATTAATGCTTGATATTTTGTTGCCATCTACAGATGACCTGTCAGACTTCACCTACACCCTCATCCACATGGAGAAAGAGTTCGACCGCAAGGAAGAAGGGAGTATATTAAAGCAGTTTACACCAGAACACTTTTATCAGATGTTAGTCGACTTCTTTATAGGTGAGTAAAACAATCATATTCATGGCATGGATTTTGTTATATTATGTCCTCCAATTAAATAATTAAGTGTAAATGTCTGGAGTTTGCAATTTTACAGTTCGACTGTCACTACATACTGCAAAGGTGACAAGGGCAATCACCACAGATCGAATAAGAAGAAAATGAGTCTACAAAATTACAAGTATAAAAGTTGTTGATTTAATAAAAACATTGCTACATATTTCTGGATATGCGTTGATGGCTGCTTTAATGTAATGTATGTGCTTACTTGTAGATTCTATATGCATACATGTAAACATTAGAAACCAATGTTATTCTTTATAATAACTTAGTTTAGAATATAATTATTATATTCCATGTGTTTGACTGTCAGATAATTAGCTGAAACAACAGTATAGCAATCTAATAACGGGGTGTCCCTCAATGATGGTGGTGTTGCCATGCAAGTATATTGTAACAGCATTGTGGCCATCCGAGCTCGCTGTGTGCTCGTGGATTTTGACCTAGTCCATGCCTGTGATGTGTGTGAATAGGTTCCACCCAACCACATCATGTGGTGTGTTCTCTCATCACATTATCAATTAGGGGGCACGGACAGTACCCGTTACACAATGATGTGGATACTGCAGTACATGGCGATGTATCCTGATGTGCAGGCCAAGGTGCAGCAGGAGATTGACAACGTTGTGGGTAAGTGGCCATGGTTGGAAACTCTATCATGTGGTTTGTATGAAGCAAGTCCTTACACGATTGAGAAAAGATATAAAGCGGGTACAACATTCACTGCGCTAACGAGGTTGAAGAAACCTGGAGAAAACTTTTTGGAGAACAACATTTTTAAAGATATACTGTAAATTTGGAGAGTGTGGCTTGCATAGAATAATGAAAAATTTAATTTACATGTAAGTCTTTCGTGAGTGTTTGCAGGGAAGAAGTGCGCTTGGCTTTAGTAAAATGATTTTTTACATTGTTGGGAATTCGGTTTTAATGTAGAAAACAATGATCACAGAACAACAAGGTGTTTTGGGCCTGAACTTTAGATCTGAGGTGGATTTGCTTCGATCAAAATAATGTTAGCATGTTCCAATGGCAGTCCGGGTAGAACAAGCATGTGTCCATATCTTGACTCTAATAACATGAATAACATGAAGTGTGTTAGGTGCAGAATGACCTGATTCATGTTGGACTCATCAAAATATGTGATTTACATGCACCAGGTGACAGAAGTGTCCGGAGCAGTGACAGAGACAACATGCCTTACACCTATGCTGTCCTGCACGAAGTTATGAGGGTTAGACCAATGACCAACATAGCCATCCATCGTGTGACAGAACAAACGCTTTTAGGTTGGTATCATTATTGGAATAACCACAATGCATGCGTATTGCACAAACACCCACAGACTACCATTTTAGCAATAATAGTAATGTGCTTTTATAGAGCATGTTTTATGTCCATATATGGAGAGGTTTAGATGGCTACTTTGTCCAATGCAGACAGAAATTCAGATGAAACCTGTTACTCAGACCCTATGTTGGCGTTTGGAGAAAATAAGTAAAAATAAAAAAATGAAAAATTAGTTTTCTATTGAATGATGAAATACATTATGTAAACAACCTGGATACTAATTTGGTGTTCATTTCGGGAAATTCTGTCTCGTCGTACTTTATCCTTTACCCATTATAATAACCGTGAGAAAAGCTGGAATTGGTGGCATTTTTTATGCAACCATATAATGAAGGAAGCTTCAATCTTGACCGATTGAGATATGCAGATAATTATGCTCAACCAAAACAGAAATGCATGTTTAATGTTAATGCGTCACAATATTTGTGTGCATCTATGATGGGGAGACCCCAGAAATGCATGTTTACTGTTAATGCGTCACAATATTTGTGTGCATCTATGATGGGGAGACCCCAGAAATGCATGTTTACTGGTAATGCGTCACAATATTTGTGTGCATCTATGATGGGGAGACCCCAGAAATGCATGTTTACTGGTAATGCGTCACAATATTTGTGTGCATCTATGATGGGTAGACCGCAGAAGTAATTCAACAATAAACAAAATTGCGTCCCACTTCTGTACCCATTGAAAAGATGGTGGATTCAAAATCATTCTGGATTCGTCAGAAAACCGTCTGTTGGAATATGGGGGAACTTTCCCTGGTGATTATGGTTTGTTCCGGGGCTGTCTTGGAAACCTTTGTCGTTAGACAGTATATATGACGCTCTTTGAAGCGCATATTTCCTTGGAGATGTGTACATTGCATATCATGGATTTTGAAATGAAAACTATGATACCACATTTCATTTGTATTCATGTCTTTTAATTGTTTTGCACAAATTACTGTTTGGATATACGCAAGAATAATCGGCCAATTCAGCAGACTGGCCACGTGTATGGAGGTCAAACACAATATAGGTATGTCTTTTTTCCTCTTTTCAGCTGGCTATGACATCCCAAAGGGCACAATGCTAGCCGCCAATTTCAGCCAGATCCACACTGATCCTGCTGTATGGGACGATCCAGAAACATTTAAACCCGAACGTTTTCTGGATGGTGCAGGAAAATTTGTGTCGCACCTTGGGTGGCTTCCGTTCAGCGCTGGGAAAAGAGGTTGTGTCGGAGAAGTGGTTGCCAAGAGTGAAATGTTTTTATCCATGGTGGCTCTGCTCCATCGCTTCATTTTCCTTCCCGATCCATCCTCCGAGAGACTTGAAGGAGCCTGTGACAAAGCCTATGAGCCAATGCAGCTCATGCCCAAGCCTTTTAAAATTATTCCTAGATCGCGCGAATAGTGCCCCGTCACACCAGGATGACATATAATGGGGAGATAAACAGCCCTCAGACCAACTAAATATGAATGTGCTCACCGAAGGAAACATACCAACGTCATGTTGGGACCAGACAATTATGATAGCAAGTGCTGAACGTGTATTTCAACGCACCCTGGAAAAGTTTAACAGCAGACTATGGTTATTGCTTAGTAACTCCGTGTTTTCTTCTCATTTTTGAGAATGGCACATGTACATCACACACGCTGCCGTACGATGTACTTAAATAAACGTATAAATGGTGAACGCAAGGCATCGAGTTGACTACTGTACTATTTCCTGTATGGGCGATAATAAGCCAGTTCACACACATCAGGAACGACATTTCTGTTCCCCTGTGGCACAATATTATTTTGGTGCCGCGAACCCAAAAACTAGATCGTTCTGTCCAGCAAAAGAAAGGGCCATGCAAAGAACTCGTACCTATAACCTCCCCCCCCCCCCCGGTTCCAGTTTGCTGTGAGATATGACCTGGAATATTCGAACGTTGATCATGAGCCTAATCCCCTCCCCCCCCCCATACAGACACTGGAAAATGGTCTGTTGGCATCGGTACATACCACATTACTTGTGTGGCCAATCAACTTACATATTACATCTTAACATGCTTATATACATGTAGTTTAGATCGTCGCTGTTCGGATTGTTTTGTTGTTGGTTTTGTTTGTCAACGGAAAGAGAAACTGAATCAATAGGTCGAAATTTAAATGTTTTAGAAATTTCGATTTGTCACTCTCTCAGAAAATAAAGCTAGATCATGACATGTCATTACTTAACTAAATTTTCAGAATACACACATGTACAAAGAAACCTGGAACATTATCTGAGATTTTTCCCGCATGGAAATGTCGCATGTATCAATGTTGTTAAATTCACTCCATGGCGCCAGAAGATAGACACGGTTTCAACGTCTTTGAGATCGATTCCAGAACTGTAAGTAAACGGGTCATTAACGGCACGTGCCGTAGTGCGTGTAAAGTGCCTGATCAAACAATGGCCCGGTGCCAAATTTTCTGTGCCGGAGGCGCTGGACACCAGAAACCAAACCATAACCTAAAACGGTTACTTGGCCAATCCAATTCTGGATTCCTAGAGCCATGCAAGCATCCAATACTAAAATATTTTGTAATATGTCTAATATTAAAAAAAAATCATTTCTAATCTTAAAAGTGAGTTTTGATATCAGAAATGTACTCCTAATATTAGAAAAAGAATTAATAAATTGACATTCTAAAATTACAAATTAAATTTCTAACATAGGCCTAAAATACAGTTCGAATTCTAATATTAAAAAGTTAGTTTCTAATATTAGAAATTCAATTCTTAACACCAGAGCATCAATTTTAAATGTTTGAAAATGAAATTTTAATATTGCAAAATGAATGTCTAAATCTGTAAAAAATATTTTGTTAGCCTTAGGAAATAAGTATTCGATTCCACTTGCTATGGACTGCCGATGAGACGGAGTCTTTGGGGTCGCATCCACTCTGCATTCAGTTTTTCCCGTGACTCGCATTCACATCCTGAACTATAAAGACTGGCCGCAGGTCGGACTAGCAAAAGACGGGTCCAGTGCATACACACCAACACCTACATACACGAACTTGTTCATAGATGAAGCCATTGAGCTTGGTAAACCTTGTCCCAGTCTCTATGAGACTGAAAAATTGTCAAAGCGACTATAAACCCTGTTCACCCACTCATTCACAGCCCGTTTAGATTTCATGGTACAATACACGCTGAACTTCTTTTACAATCGAATCTGTAGTTCGCACAAAGATGGCAGCCAGAAGTTTAATATTCAAACTATGCCATCGGAATGTCAAAATTATCCAAATGCAGTCCCTGGACTGAATATAGTAAATTGAAAAGCTTTTAACATTGCCCTCACTCCCAAACGAGGCGTCCCATGATCAATTACTAAATATTCTATATTAAATCTACCAGTACGACACGCCGTTTCATTTCTTTCTAAAGCTGGTGATTCCTTCCGGTACCTAACTTCTTTATACCCTCTCTTAACGGTAAAAACTGATTTATCGCTCAATGGCAAAGCCCAATTTTACTGTTATCTTGCTTGCTTATCTTCATCTTGGTACAGCGTGTTCTATGCTTGGTACGGCTCATTCCGGGTAGATAAAACGACCGGTGCATGTCTATTTATTGAGACTAGAAAGACAGTAATATTAGTTTCTTCTTGACGGGTATTGGTTGATCTATAGTCACTCTGCTGCTATTTATTTTCTTGAGTCGCTTTTAGACAAGAGGCCCATGAGAGTTGGCGTGGTGCGTGTGGTCAGTGCTTGACAACACGTCAGAAGTGAGGGAGGAGGCCAATGACAGATAATTCCATATTGGACGGACGATGGACCACTGAAGGGACCACCATAGGAATGTTCCACTGTAAAAAATCCACACTAGGCGGTCCCGAAATATAAAGGTTTCACTGTAGATAGATTCTAACATAGGGTGTATCCTGTGGCGATATTTCACTGTTACGGAGGTTTCACTGTATAAGGTTCCATTGCAGCTAGGTTCCAGTTTTGGGGGGTCCAGTGTAATAAGGCTCCAGTGTAGAGGTTCCAGTGTAGGGAGATTCTAGTGTAGGGAGCTTCCAGTGTAGGGAGGTTATAATGTAGGGAGGTTCTGGTATATGGATGTTCTAGTGTAAGACGAGGTTCTAGTGTCGGGAGGTGCCAGTCGGGAGGTTCCAATGTAGGGAGGTTCCAGTGTGAGAGGGTTCCATTGTAGGGGTTCTAGTGTAAGGAGATTTCAATGTACATGTATGAAGGCGTCAGTGTAGGGAGGTTCCTTTCTAATGAGTTCCGCTGTTCTATTCTAGGTAGGTCCCAACATAGTCAAGTCATATTGTAATGTGGTTGTTGTGCAAGGTATTCCGCCTCAGGTCAATCCTGACTCACAAGACTTTGTGACAGCTTTAGATTTCCCTGTATGCAAATTAAATATACCATCTTCAAAATTTCATTCAAAATATGACCTTATCTGGTGTGACAGCATTGTTCAAAGATTTTATAATATAATGGCAATAAAATTCGCATGGGGCAAGGGTCTCCTTTAAGGAGTGTGATAAATTGATTTGTTTCCAATTAAGCAGTTATTCGTTACAGCCCTATGGGAAATAAAAGCGTCCGTTTCCGCTTGTTTCGTTTTTCGGCTTTGAAACGATGTGGGAACAGCTTTTAGATTTTTTATGATAATTGGGGGGGGGGGGAGGGGGAATATGAGACTATTTAAGTTATCTTCCAGTACCAATACCTAAAGCAGCACAAGTACCGAGAAGTCATGACAAATTGCTCTGTTGTAATGTTTTTGTGAAGTGTATCCGTCATTATTAGGAACATTTCAGCGCAAGTCCATTGGCTATACACCGGAGTGATATAATCTCCGGTACACCTCTTCTCCGATTCTTATCGTTTAGGGCCGTGGTGGAAGGGGATATTAGGCATTTCAAATAAGTAGTACTGCAGAAACTCTCCGAAGTCTCGGCCTCGGCCAAACTTAAATCAAGTAATTCAATAGTAAAATATCAAAGGAAAGTAATTTATATGGTAATATTTTTATCTAAATTTTAATTTTTCATAATTGCAAATATCTATATAACGAACAACTTTTGTGCAAGTACCAATATGCAAAATTCAAAAAAAAAGTTTCAGGACACTGTTTTAAGAACTGCTTGAAAAACATACATGTATGTTAGAATATTTTTGCCAAAATCTGCCATGATTCTACTGAATTATCCCCCAAATGGGATTAAATAGCATAAGGTAGAAGTCACCCCATATATGACCATGACGGCAATATATTATCCACTAGTGGCCCAAAATGCCGCTAATTTTCATTCTACAATGACCTATTCCCAAGATATAGTTACAACTTTTCATTTTACCATTGGGCACCAAGTTAAACTTCAATGTGCCTTTTTAAAGTTTACATTGAAATTTCAAAATGCCAACCAGTACCTTTTATGAGGACTGTCACAAGGAACATTTAAACAGTGTGTTATACTTAAAAGGTTTGGAGAAAGAATCAAGACTGTAGGAGAAACGGCGTTTTGAAAATTTTATTTCCACGGGTTCCCATATTAAGATAAAAAATAAATTGAAATTTCAAAATGACAGTGAGTATCCTTTGTGAGGACTGTCACGGGAACCTTTAGAAAAACAATTTGATTGAAAAAGGTCCATAGCTTTACAAAACGAGAGAAACGTAACAGTGATATATTTACAACTTTTCATTTTACCATTGGCCACCAAGTTAAACTTCAATGTGCTTTCTTTAAGTTTACATTAAATTTGAAATTTTAAAAAGCCAAGCAGTACCTATTGTAAACGAGGACTGTCACTTGGAACATTTAAAGACTGTGTTATACTGAAAAGCTTTGAAGAAAGAATCAAGACTGGAGGAGAAACAGCGTTTTTTGAAGGTTCCCATGCTAAGATAAATTTCAATCTGTGTGTAAAAACGAAATAAATTGAAATTTCAAAATGATAGTGAGTATCCTTTGTGAGGAATGTCACGGGAACCTTTAGAAAAACAATTTGATTGAAAAAGGTCCATAGCTGTGTGAGAGTGTGCACTAGTAAATATGGCCAACACCCTCGGTGGTGACACCATTCGCGTGGTGAAGCGACCAATCAGCAGAGAACAAGACCTGTGGCACTCACCTGCTCTGTGGCACTCACCTGATCACAGGATTTGCCCGAAAAGCACACTTGTTTGTACCTTAGAAAATTTATTCAAAATTAATTGTCTAACCTGATGCGAGAGGCTCTACAGGGACTAACTATTATAATACTAAAGGAATATTTACTGAACATTGTGTTGCACAGTTGTGGTTGCTTGACTGGTTTCACTCAGATAAAATTTTGTAAAAAGCTACAGTCTGAGCTCCTGATAAACTACAAATAAAGAAAGGATACCGGAAGAAAGTGTCAGATATAATTCGACACTTTATCTGTAACCTCATATTACCAAAGATAGGCCTTCTTTGCTGATAAGCAAACTCTTTGGCGGCAGTTAAAAGCGCGGGAAGACTGAGTAAGCCCATCTGCGTTGCTGTGTCTCCACGGAGGTTGAGGACGATTTCAGTTCAACAGGAGGAAAAACGTGTACTGACTCACGTACATCAGTAAGCATGATGATTGTGAAAGTTGAATGCAGATCTATTGTCTTTACCTTTTTCTTAAAGACTCTCTTTGCACGGCATCTAAAGATTTGTAACAATGAAAAGTGATCAAACGTTTAAGGATTGTCGAGTCCATGGGCGCTAGCCACCTAACAATTTTGTCGATATATATTACTTTACCTAATTACTTACGTTAATTAAGCCCCAGCAGTACTCAACCTGGGAAACAGCTGCAATTAAGGTGAATTTAAACTTAAACTCGAGCCCAGACATGGAATCAACCATACCTGCATTTTTTTCTGGTAGATGTAGAGACTATTTCTAGAAAACTTTAACTTTCTTTCTTCTTGTCATTTTTTCTTAAGACAGATAGAGTGCTGCTGAAATTATCATTATCCCTTACCGGTTAAAAAAGAGCAGTGTTTCAACTAGTTGCATTAGTGAAACATGCAGGTGCCCAGGGATACACTTTCCGTGTTATTGAACCTGTATAAAGACCACCTGCGTATAAGGGACAAATTTTGTTGGTCCATGGGATGTCTTTGTATGTTGTTGTAAGTTTTATTTATATTGTCCGGATGACATATTAAATTCATCCCGACGATATATTCGTCGTCACGATACAATAACTCGTCCAGACGATATACCAATTTTCATTCCGAAAGCAAACTAATTCATGTCACTCTGACAATATATGAATTTGTCCCAAAAATTAGTTTATAGGTCTGTAGACACCATTGAACGCCTACGTCAGAGCTTTTTTCTGTAGTGGGAAACTTGAATTAATGGTTCGCCTGCTTATGCTTCCGTTGTATTCTGTGAACTATTGCGCTGCAAACCAAACATTCGCATATCGACCGAATGGACCCAAAACATATTAAAGCATCGAGGGTAAAAGGTAATCCCTCATACATACATTAAATGGCCTAATTGCAACTTTTAATTTCCCGTTGACCA
>JAAUYG010016718.1_pt1 | contig 10504 bp, 7 predicted proteins | sample 7278091 | NCBI WGS metagenome assembly JAAUYG01 (sample SAMN14350201, study PRJNA611818) | marine sediment metagenome | isolation source: surface marine sediment (0.6m) | place: French Polynesia: Moorea | collected 2018-08
ATAATAATAATAATAATAATAATAATAATAATAATAATAATAATAATAATAATAATAATATTAATAATAATAATGAAAATAATAATAACAATAATAATAATATAATAATAATATAATAACAACAGTAACAATAATAATAACACCACCACCATCAACAACAACATAAAACCACCACCACCACCACAACAACAACAACAACAACGACGACGACAATAACAACAACAGCAGCAGCAGCAGCAATAATAATGATATGAATAACAATGGAATTTTTACCCAGAAACAACAAAATGTCCACTTGAACTTCTCCCCAGAATTTGATCGGTTCAAAGAACTCATGTGTTTACACTTAGGAACAGTAAATAATCGTGGCATTGACATCCTACAAAAAAGGGACTCTTCTCGAGGCTTTGTGTGTGAAGTTGCCTGAACTGATAGGCGTATCAGAGGATAACGCAGTCTGTGCAAGAATGTATCCTGACATCGTTTCATCGTTGGCATGGAGGAACTTGCAAGTTCACCCTTCCTGTGTCCCTGATTGGCCCATATAATAATTACTAAGTCATGGATCAACTAGGGTCAGTTTCAGGTAAATCTTAAGTTCAGTAATTAAATAAAGATCTCTAATCACTTTTACAATCATTGTATTTTGCATTCTTAAAAGCACTTAAGATTTGACATTTAAGCTTATTTTCTATAAAGCGGCCCCAGGTTCGCTTACGCGTAGTAACTGCCCTTACCGCAGTCCCATCTCTTGTGCCAGAGACTCCTCCTGGATGTCAGCCACATAGCGTGTTGCATCATCGCAGGATCCGGACAGATTCTTGTAGGCATTAAGAGTCCCCCCGAGACGGATACGTTCTTCCTTCTTGTCCGGGATCGCTACGGACAGTGGGATACTTCCAAGGTTCTGTGCCATTGCATCAGCTGTCTTACGTTGTGCGCAAATCAAAACAAAATAGAAGCTAAAATTCTATATTTTTTCTATAACTTTTATAATCTTTTTATAATCTTTTTTCCAAAAAGTCATAAAACTCCTTGGAATATGGCCCAGAGGAAGCCACAATTGACAATTTGAAAGGAATCTGCTCAGTAGATTCTGAGATAATTGCGACACGGACAAATTTCGATTTCATGAGCTCTTCTGTCATAGTCAAGCAGAGCTAAATATGTGAAAGATAAAAAAAACACATTTATTTTTATTGCGTTAAAATAGTTTGGAGCTCTCACATTTTGTTTCTCTGCTGTGTCCAGCCACTGCTTTTGAACGTAGTTCTTTGTTGAACAGAAGGTGTAGGAAGGAAGTCCTTACCTTATGGGCGGAAGAAGTGCCGTGCTGATTTTGGTGATACTCTGATTAAACACTAAATACTGTAGCCTTTATCCTTGTCGCTGGTTGGGTACAAAGCCCACACCAGTTCTGGCTTTGTCGAGTAAAGCATGTTACAAAGAAAAGCTTTTGGTGCCGACTTCCTTTGTACTGGACTTCCTTTATGTTTCTTTAGTATCTTTAGTTGTACACACGCCAATCAGGTCTTTGGCCAATTACACACGGTGCATTTACAGTTGCTTCTACAAGTGAATAACTCTTTGTTAGAAATTCGTGTTATAAATTATGATACATATACAGACGGAAATAATCATTGCACGAGTTAGTGCTAACATAAGTATACAGATGCAACGCATTAAAATATGAAGGCAAATCATTCTTAGCCACCGATATGTTAACGATCACGTACTGTCTGATTAGATATACCAGAAAGAGCTGACCCCTCACCCTCCCCCACCACGTGCCTTCATCCATAGCCCCATACCTTTTCAAACAATGCACGCCTGATCTAGACTGCCGTGTTGTTACCCAGATGTTAATCCCTTGTCCTTAATCTGACCATAGAAAATGTCTGATCTGATTCTTTATTTTTTAAAAACCATGCAAACGTATATATAGTAATTAAAATTTGATACAATTAGAGGCATAAGGGATGTATAAGGTATGCATTAGAGATTTCACTTAGTTTTCTATAGCCTGGGGGAGGGGGGTAGCAGAATCGTTAGAAACAGATATTTTGGAGTGCAATGGCAGGCGAATAAGTTGCATTTTGGAGTGCAGTAATAGGAAAGGAGATCAAACAATTACAATTACTTTGAGTTTTAAATACAATTATTAATAATTACCTTCAGTCATAAAAGATAAAATGTAATTACAATTAAGCGAGACTGTGTAATTAACCACACCCAATCACAAATTACAATTACAGGTAATTGACCCCCGCTTGATATCAGTAGAGGTCAATCGGATTTAAGATTACTTCGTCGTGTTGGGAATTTCGAAATTGTAAGTGTCACTTCGAAAATTTTAGTTTACAGCTGACACCGCTGAAAATAAAATACTTTTACACGAAAAGAAAATATTCTACTGTGTCGTAAAAATTCCCTATTTTTTCCATCAAGTTGCAAGGGTCCTGAATATCAGTTGATGAACACCACTCCGTCGCAGCCAACCACAAATTACCGGTTCTATGCAGCTTTTTCAGAGGAACAGCGTACATCTATTCAAGAGTGAACGAAATTCAAGCTTGTCTAGATGTCTTTTTGCCACCATTATTAACACTGGGGGACATGCATCTGAGGTGGGCTGTCTTTTGTGTTTAATGCGCTAAACTGAATTTCCATATTTTTTTGATGAGGTTAAAATTCTTAGTGCCTGCAGTGCATAACCGGCAGCTGTTAAAAAGCCTGCCCTAAAATGACCGCTCATTTTCTCCAGCAGTTTTTGAGCCTTTAACAAAGGCCATACAAGGCCTGTGCCACTAGTTTCTATTTCGCCTCACCGTTGAGAGGAAAATTCAGGACAAGTTTCAAGATTTTTGGCTGCGATTTGTAGGAATAACGTTTTGAAATGTTTGCTCTCATAGGGTCCCATGTTAACGAAAACTTTCGTAAAAATGAAAAAAAAGAAAAAAACTTCTGGGCATATGGCCCAGGGGAAGCTACAACCAAAATTTGAAAGAAATCCATGGAATAACTTGAGAGATAATCGATGCCACAGACGCACGGACGGACGACGGACGGATAGTCAAGCAGAGCTAAAGTTTGCTATAAATCAAATGTTTCATTTATGGGCATATACATAGCTGTTGCTCCTTAATTACATGCATACATGTAGCTACACAGGTTTTCAAATAAACGGCAAAGAAATAATTACCTTCAAGGCAACTTGATCCTGTAGGATTACTTCCAGGCGGGTATTAGCCCTCGTCCTTCAAGCTGTAACTGTTATCACGGAACTAATGCTGGTTATTGGTAGATGGACCTTTTATACTGTCGCCTTTACCAAGACGGGACGGTGTAAACACTTGACGGACACAAGGCAGACACGTACTGTGTACTCCCACTACAACTTCCGCCTTGGAAACCCCGTCAACCCACACCACTTTACCTTAGTGTGCTTAAGGGCATTTTTGCATGTGTTGGTGCATGTACTAGCTTATGAATAGCTCGTGAATGACGAAAATACACAAGATGTGTTTGTTGATGTTAACACTCTGCTTGGCTGCAGCAGGAGGGGTGACAATTGAAAACATTATACACATATAGAACTACATATTCCACCATATCAGTTTTGACACGATGCACCGAACACCGCCAAAATGATATTGAATTGACCACTGCAAGGTCAAAGGTCCAGCCGTCACTTTCTTAAAGGGCACTCTCTAGAGAGGACACCCTTCCTAGAAAAGACACAGATCTTATCAGCAGGTCACCTTCTTAAAGTACAGTGAAACCTGTCTTTATGACCACATGACAAATAGAGACAACCTGGGAATTAAGGACAGCTACTCGAGTCCCTAAGCGTATTCGCTACACAGAGATGAACCTGAGAAATAAGACCACCTCGGAATCGGGGACAGTTTCTACCGTCCCTTGGATGTCCCAAATTTCCAGGTTCGACTGTATGTTGTCGCTTCCCTCAGTCCCAAATATCACGCTGTTTTGCTCTAAGGCCAGCCAGTTTTCAATTACAAGTCATATTAAACAAGTGCATTACAAGTGTATTTAGAAAGTGCATTACAAGTCATATGAAACAATGACATTAACCACTACAAGATCAAAAATGTTCCATATAATTACATGTTACTGGTATTCCTCAGTTCCAAATTTCACTCACCTTTGCTCTATGACCAGATGCTTGTGAGTCCCATGCTATTTTGAGACAAGTGCACCGAACGACCCCTAAGTGATCAGGCAGCATGAAGGTAAAAAATAACTCACATTAATCACATATCAAAGAGGCCCATGTTTGCGTCCATGTTGCTATACCATTAGCCATGTTCCAATGTATTTGGAACATTCTCCCCATCAGCCACAGTGTTATATTTCAATCTTTGCTCTTAAATTTTAAATTTTAAATTTTAAAATTACCAAAAAACGTTTTGTGTAGACTTTCAATGGAATATCTCACAAAGGTTTGATAAAATAACTACAGCTGTAGAACTGGCGCTTTGGAAAGTCATATTTTCGAAAAAAAAACTGCACCGATTGACCCCAAAATGACCTTGAACCATCAGAGGTCAAACTTACCCGGATATATGTATTATTTACTCCAGCGGCCCAAGTGTTCATATATTTTGCTCTACGGTTAGCCATTTCAAAAACATTTGCAAAATTGCACATTCCCGTTGGCCACAATGTTACATTTCAGTCCTTTTTATTGAAACAAAAAAAAAAAACTAAAAAAATTCCAAGTAATTATTGCGTCCACTGGGAACATCTATAAACTTTGACATCACTCTCATTCACTAACTCACCCTCTCACGCTCTCACTCTCATTCATTCATTCATTCATTCATTCATTTAAACTTCACACAACTGGCGTCTACACATCTTGGCAAACTCGCGTTTTACCAACACGGGTTTAACACTAAACTGTACTTTTAGATGTGCTCCATTCTGTGGGTGTACATTTCCAGCTCAGCATCGTCCCTCAAGTATTCACTTTGGTGTTAACCTACATGTCTAGGGCGCAGATGAACACATCCCAAAACACTGAAAAATTTGCCTTGTCCTAATTTTATCTTACGCTGTACTTGGGGGCTTTCTTTGCACGCGGCACTAAAGATGTCAAATTGTGGAACGTTCTTAATTCCGACACAAGTGTAATATTGTTATCCAAACTTATAAATGATGACTTACGATTAAAAACAGGGCCGTTGTTCTCGAAATACTTAAGTCTTGAGTTCCCACTTAAGTCACCGATATGAGCAACGCGATCGGTTAAGATTTTGACTTAAGCAAAGGCTTAGACTTCCTTAGTTTCGAGAACTTCCCTCAAGCTAGGAACCTTTCGCCCACACGGAAGGTGAATGGGACCGTAGTGTGACAAATATACATCTTCTGCAAAACCCACACCCACCCACGCTCTTCCGCAAAAGCAACAAAGCAGAAAGTTCTAATCGGAGTACTAGCAACAGATATATATATCCTGTTTTCACGTCCATTCCTTGTAAGGATTGTTGAAGTATTGACATAGGACACCTCGTTTCCGCGTAATTATCTTGTCAGGGGAGCTATCAAATATGTTAAGTAGCCTACCTTGAAAGAAATATCAAACATAGGAAGTTTATATTCGGCAGAACTATCAAAGAAGTTTATATCACGTAAAAGCAGAGAAAAGCAATATGCCCATTTAACTATCACCCTGGTTTTGTAAACGTTGAAAAAGGCCTTGCTGTAATATTCAGGTGCACCTGTAGCCAGCTGGAACTATTTTGGTGGGGGTGTGGGCGGGGGTGGAACTATAGCATTTGTTTTAGTTTAGAAATCCCTACTTCCGCATTGCACCGTACCTCTAGCCATGGCAACATTGAGGGTTTGCCGCCTTGTCATTGCGTGAGTGGCACTGCATATCAATCAGGCACCAGCCACAAATATCTACATGTAGTTTTATGATAGTGCTTGACATTATTTGACTGCCTATAGCCTCCAAGATATATTAAGTCGAGAAAATAACAACGTTCGGCAAGGCATGGGGGCATCAGGTACATTGCCGCACAAGCTCATCTTAAAGGCATCCTAGGAATTTGAACACCCTGTAAATTTGAAATCTACTTACTCCCCCAGCCCTATATTCCAACTAAAAACAAAGATCCCTCTCTTCCACGAAATCGTGGGGTTTGAGTCCCGCTTCGCACGGTTTCCGGTATCTGTTATCCCTGTGCCAGATTCGTATACCTCGATGGTATATATATAACATGAGATCCAGACCATAAGAAGGCTATATTGCATAATGCTTACCCGTGGTGACTTATAAATTAGTATGTGTATAGAGGTTATCGTCCCCGTGCGGTATGGGGCGGATAGAACGGGCCGGCCTTGTTACATCCGGTCATGTTACTCCAACGCATAGTGTTACACGCCGTAATATTATAGTGTTTAATGCAACAATGTAAGTGGATGATCCGACCATTAACGCTACACTCAACGCATGTCGTTGCAACTTTTCTAACGGGGTAATACTATGTAAGTCACTTTGACCTTGTCTCAAGATAAGCCGTTGTCTTGGAACTTCTTGTTCATGTCAATATGAGACGTGCATGTAAATACCACGAACAGCTTTCATATCCTATAAGGGCGCTACATTGTAAGCTCCGTGTACATTTAGGACCCTTAGGGTGCATGTAAGTCCCTGTTAAACATTATGCCTGTATGATGCCTACTTAATATCTGCCCACCTGATATCAATGTAGCTCCCACAGTCTAAGAATGTTGACAAACCCTTCACATAAAGATCGATATACATCCCTGAGAACACTCACGGTGGTTCTAAAAAACAGCAGCAGGGGCATTTCAGTTGTAGGAGTACACATGGGTCTATAAAATCTTCCACTTTGAATTTTAGCTGTGTGTCTGATTGTGTCAGCAGTGCTCAAGAAATCGAAATTCGTCCGACGTCTGTCCGTCCATGTGTGGCATCGATTGATAATATTGTGGCCAATAGGAAAGTTACAAAATTGCAAATATCTTGTAAACGGTTAATTGTAGAGAGAAATGGAGTGAAATTTGTGACTGGGGGAGGGGAAACTTGTGGAACATATATGGGATAACTTTGACCTTATAAATATTATGTTCAGGGTCATTTGGGGATTATTTAGTGCACATGTGATTTTTCTGGAAATCTACTAAATCTACTAAACTTATGATTCTTTTTCGATCAAAATTTTATATCCGTTCCCTATGACAATCGAATGGTAATTGTGAATTCTGTAGACATGGTAGAGCGAAACAGGTTGAATTTTGGGACTCGTGAGTTATTTGTAGTACGTATAGGGGGGCAGCATTTTGGGTCATCCATTGCACTTACTTTGTATCGATTGAAGGAACATCTGTGCAACATCTGTCCATACAAGTGTTACTGTTGGCGTCAAGAATAGCGCAAAGGCCCTTGGACCTCTTATTATTCTTAACAGAGACGTACAAATCGCAGATCACAATTTGAATCACAGATCAATATTTAACAGCCATATCGATTTTTTTTTACCACCGTCGATACCACAGACCGCAATTTACCAACATCTGCAGAACCGCAGATTGTGATTTTAGTGCTGGGCTTGCTAATGAATTGGGCTAACAGCGCCATTGCATCGCTAATCATCCTCTAGCAAGAAGTGCATGCCATGATTCGCAAGATAAGAATTTGGTCGGTTCGCTGCATCGATATGCCAAAATGGCTGGTTCGGCCAATTCGATTCTCACGTCCCCCTATTTATAACAGAGGCTAACCACCGAATCCGATGAAATGAATTAACATCATGATGTGAAGACTTCAACCGGCTCGGATGAAGTGTAGACGTGATTTTAGTAGTTGTATGACCAAAACATAGTGTTGTATTACAATCAGGCCGTCCGATTCGGATATATCCTATATTCCCGTCTAGTTCTCTGTACCCGGATTCTCCACCATATCGTGTTATTCTTTGTCTCTTTTCTTTTATAACTGTTAACTCTTAACTTGCGAGAGGTAATTTCTTTATTTCTGCTTTCGTGGAGTACATACACATGATAGACGTCATAGTTAATTCTTCACACTCTAACTTAATATCGTCTCACTTATTTGTGTCTTAGAAATGTTTTTTTTTTCGCAAAAACTCTGATCTGAAAAGACTCTGGTGATCTTAAACTTCTGATCTTTTCATATCTCTCCAGCCACTGCATCGCCCAGTGTCGTAGACCAATAATATTACCGGACGCGGCTGGGGCCCATCTGTAGATATGACTCATTGGTTGCTGCTACTGTTATCAACGAGAGAACGTATGGATATAGTATTTACCTATTATTACATGACAATAGATATGTATTAAAAATTATAATAATGATAACAATAATAATTAATAATAATAACTTATATATAATAATAATAATAATAATAATAATAATAATAATAATAATAATAATAATAATAATAATAATAATAATAATAACACAACAATAACAGCAGCAGAAAGATTGAAAACAGTAACACATGGGTCGGAATAAATTGGGTAAGAATGAATGTAAGTTAAATTGAAGTCTGCGTCAAGCCGTCAGATAGACGACTAACCCAATGGCATCTGATATTTCCACGCGTAAGATCACTTTTAGAGTTTTTTTGTAGAAACCCTGTCAGTGACTTAGATACATGTAATTGTGTCCAGAGATTCGTCTATATCAATAAGATCGCTATTTGGGTTGAGTCCTAGCAGCATGTACATCATCGATACCAACATCAACACACACACAAGATGCCTCACCACATACCATTGTGATTGGTTGAGCATGCAGAAGAATTCTACGTCACAGCTGTTTCGCGTGTAGTTATAGCACCGGCTGCAAAGTGGGTACGTTAACCACGACCGGTCAATAACATTTAACAGGTGTAATTTCTAACACATTATTCTCAAGGGTGCTGCATAAATGATGTGTCTTATCCTACAATGTGTTTCCCACACACTTGTCACTACTTCCGGTATGAATAGGACTGCATAATATACTGTGAATGTCGTCTTCAGAGCAGCAAAGGAGCTTGGGGACAATTAGTTAATGTAGCCGTCGTATATGAGCATTTCCTTCAATTTAATTTAAAAGTGAGAAAATTCTGCATAATGAGACGGTTCTTATCAGGAAGACTGATGTTGCTCCCATTCTTGCTGCTCATTGGCTATTACTTGCTCAGAATTTTTCGCCAGTTCCGGACGTTTAACAATGTGCCGGGGACACTATTAGCACCTTACGTAACTTCCGGTTTTGAAAGGACATCCGGTCGGCTGGAAAATTTTCGACACGACATATTTGGTCTGGACCAGGAGGATAGCTCTCTGGTCGAACAAATTCGTGCATTCTGGATCAAAAGGCCAACCAGTGACCCGCTGAATCTTAAACACCCCAACTGGGTCCATTTCGCTCCCCAATCGAAGAAGGTGGATGAACTTGTAGGCTACCGTGACCATGGGTTTTTCGTGGAGGTAGGGGCTGCGGACGGCGAAAGGGCTTCGAATAGTCTCTACTTCGAAAAGGAACGGGGTTGGGGAGGTCTGCTGATCGAGGCCAATCCGGATTTTTTTATGGATCTGGTCGGTAAAAACAGGAAGGCTTATGCTGTAACCGCCTGTGCCAGTCCTGTACCGCATTCTACTATGCTCAACTTCAAAATGGCGTCTGCACATAGCGGGCTAGCACAGTATATGGAGGACACGCATGCGCAGTGGCTCGAACAAAACTACAAAGGGAACTCTACCATAATCCAGGTTCCGTGTTTCCCGTTGCTTTCAATTCTTCTGGCACTAAACGTTACCCACATGGATTACTTCTCTCTGGATGTATCAGGAGCCGAGCTGGGAATCTTGGACACCATTCCGTTTGAGCGGATAACGTTTGACGTCATGACGGTGGCGTATCGTGTCAAGGATTGCAAAGAGTGTACAGATAGGAAGATAAAGGCTCTCACCGAGCTTGTCTCAGGTTCCGGTCAGTACAAGCTTGTGGCCCATAACTACTGGGACCTCTTCTTTGTGCGATCTGTACCTAGCTGATACGCTGCCACTAGCTTTGCCAGAGCCCTAGCAGAAATGACATCTCCATTCATTTCAATAAGAACTGTTACTGCAGCGGGGAAGTATTCTTAGAATGCTGTAGTCTTCTTTGTGTCGTTTGTGTGTCATTTGGGTTTGGAGTGTCAGACATTTTGCCTAACCATGTCCTAACCAATAAAAGACTGACAACGACTCCCAGTTCATGTATATCACAGAATCTTTTTGTCGCATAACAACATGCAATAAAGATAGACAATATCCCATCTTCGTGATATTTTACCTTTTAAACTTTCTGACTTTATCTGGTCAGAAGGATTTAGTTTGCATTTACATACGGGTTTTTAACATTGTACATTACAAGTGTTGTCATGCAGATTATGTATGGATGAGCACCACTACTGGCTCCTCAAGCCAAATTAATAATGAATTTAATTTGTTATTG
>JAAUYG010051996.1_pt1 | contig 10504 bp, 4 predicted proteins | sample 7278091 | NCBI WGS metagenome assembly JAAUYG01 (sample SAMN14350201, study PRJNA611818) | marine sediment metagenome | isolation source: surface marine sediment (0.6m) | place: French Polynesia: Moorea | collected 2018-08
AGAGAGAGAGAGAGAGAGAGAGAGAGAGAGAGAGAGAGAGAGAGAGAACAGGGACATGTGCATCATGCAAATGGACTTATTAATATTGCACACGCATATATTACTTCACACGAGCAAGGGAAAGCTATTTGCTGATCAGACAATTTCCTTCTTGGCCTCGTGTGAGTGTAACAATACCAGGAATCCCATTAGCTTTTAGTGATTGCCACGACAATGACAGACGCACATCACATTTCGCAACTTCGAAGAAAGTCACCTATTAATGGATAAAGCTTAGTGTCGTGTTGCATCCCTTTCCATCCAAAAAAGCAAACTCCCGGCCAATCTGGAGTTCCCGAAAATTTCCCCAAGCAAAGCTTTGACTGTAGTCAGTGATCTAGTCACTGCTTTAAGAATGAAAAGTGGAGATGTTTCGGCGATATATGGTCTTGGCGTGAGACGGCGGCAGCTGAAAACGAATTGCTCGCTTCACGGTGCTCAGAGAATGGCCACGTAGCATGACGTGACATTGGCGGAAAAGTAAGATAATTTCGTTCAGGTATATGCTTCTCGGTTGACGGTAGCTCCACTACGAGTCTGCCGATAACACCGTTCCCATTTTCCGCATCCCTTCACAATAATGGCACGCAAAGAGATAAGCCAACCAGCGGCTCGTCTGTTTAATCTTGTCCACAGCAGGACAACATTTTATATACATATGAGTAATTATTCATCCAAATTCCAAAAAAGAAAAAATCACGAGCAGTACAGGTCTGCCTGTACTATACTACTGATCACTGTACTATAATCAAGGACGACCACGTTTAAAATTAAAGTGGTTCAGATTCTCTCAACTCAATTCGAAAACAAAGCAGCAGTGCACATAAGATGAACGACTAAGTAAGGGTGCTTCAATTCCATGTTTTACCCCTTTCAAGGGTTCACAAGGCTTTCGGATCGTTGTGGAGAGTACAGATATTGAACACTGCCGAAGCTCCTAATGCTACTAGTAGACTGATACCTGCGACTGTGGTGCCTTTCACAATGAGTCTATGAATGCCACCTGACATTACCGAATGATGCCTCAGCAATTCAAAGGTGATTGACCTGCTGCATGGCATCTTATTTCGGTTACCCAAGTTGACGTACCCCACCGGATCAAAGCTATCTGACCTGATCTCTGTCCATATTCTGCCCTGGACATCTTTCCTGCGAGCCAGAATATTTATAACGCAGTAGAAAGGATGCTTGACGGGCGACATAGCGTCAGACAGCACGTACTGAAGGTATCAATTATGTCCAAGTTTGCACCTTCCTACATGATCAGGGGGTAGGGAAGTAGAAATCGGTGCCTGGCCATTTGGACGGAAGTACAGAACATCATCATGCCCTGATTCATATAAGGACTATTTTATGTGACGTACTAATCTGTAGTTTTGAATGCCTAAAAGTAGATTGGCCATGAGCATATTTATTACACACAGAAAGTGGGATAAACCTGTTTTAATATGTCAAGGATTTCAGAAGGATCGTATGAAACGGATGGAATGAATCTTTAGCATTTGAAAAAAAGATGAGATCATCAGCTTGTAGGGGAACGAGGTGTCGATAAATTGAATGCTATGATGGGTTTCTGTACGCTATAAAACAGCTTAACTTTGCGACTTAAATGCATTTTGAAATTAAATGCCAACCGAAAGACTACAGAGAAGGAAGTATTGTCAAATTCATTCTTTTTGCTGCATGATAAACTTATGCTTTGGACCAATCCCGCTCCAGTTTCTCGGCTGCGCTCGAATTCGTTCCCTGGCAGACGCTATAGACGGGAACCCGATCGTGATTCATGCAGGCACTCTATTTTATTGTCCTTCCCGTCGGTGCCACGGCGCCCTAAATTAAGTGAGTAAAACGAAATTAATGCAGAATTATGCCGCCTTTTTGACACGGGTCAGATTGTTCCATTTTGCCCGCCTCCTCGTTTCCCTGGTCAGCGATACGTTTCCATTTCTACTGCGACCCCATATCTGACCCGTGAATGAGAATACGTAGTCCCCCAGAAGAACGGAAGCGCGAGGAAGAATACATTTTTTTTTATTCGGTGCAACCAGATCAAAAGAACGACTGCGACAGGGGGTTAATTAGCTATGAAAAATTGTAGCCTCCGGGCATAAGCTACTAGGCAAGTGTGCGTGCAATGTGAGACTTGTTGTGGTAGGACTGTCTTCACGTTCAGTATTTTTATGTACCTTTTCAGAGGCATAATGAGCACAAAATGTGTACATTGCACAGGTAAGGGGCAAATGGCAAGATAAGTTCCATTAACGCCTGTACAACTATCATGTTATGCCATAAATATCAATAAACTAGCTGGTATTTGAATTTTATGTTTATGCAAATGCTTCTATTTTAACAGCATGTTGTCTCAGTCACTTACATATTCGCTCATGGTATACCACTTACTGCCCCTGCGTAGAATAGTGGTTAGAGCGTCCGATCGGGGTGCGGGATGCCGGGGTTCGATCCCCGACCGCGTCACATGGCAGGTTTGCGCTTCTCAGCTTGGCGCTTGGCATTATTGAGTTAGGCAACCGACTGGACGGCTCGGAGTCAGTATAAATGGTCTGAGTGATTCCTTTCTGCTCACCTGTGGCGGAAATGAATCGGTGGCTTGGCACCCAAAAATTGTCGGGCGTAGATCGTTTGGCCCAAACAAGACAGGTCCACATTAACTCACACGCATACACCTGCATACCCCACCGAATCCAACTTGCAGTCCGCGGTATGACCATGAGTGGTTGAAAGCCGACTATAAGCCTGATTGCCCCCCCCCCCTCCATTGATGGTGTGCGCAACCACGCTGTATGGGAAGGAATATCGTATACCCTCGCCCATACAAGTGTCACCTGGGAACTGTCAACGCGAGATGAGGGGAGGAGGATCGAGGGTGCCCGGTAGTCAAAGGATAATGGATACCTGCCTTTCCTTGTTGTTCTCTACCACACATACGATTGAAACCCGTGATACTAAAATTAATATAATACTGATGCAAATTATTCAAAAAAAGTTTCTTGATAGAACATCCTTTTATGATTATTATTAATAGCTCAATCCCAAAAAAAATATCAGCAAACGTACATGTAGCTGCGGCCTGAAATTGTAGTTTTTGTCAGACTAATTAAGATATTTCCCCATATGTTTTTTAATTACCTAGTCGGGGTCTGTGCTCTAGCCGTGACAGAATTCCAAAAATATAGCTAGCAGTCCGCATATTCTGCCAACGTAACATATATCTTGTAGCAAAATGAGTGTCTGTAGCAACGTTGGCAAAGTAGTTGTAGATAGATATATGAGGGAAAAAAGTAAATAATGGCTTGACATTTGCTTCATTTTTTCCTCTGAAAATTGATGAATGCAAAATTTTAGACCTGAGATTTTGTTTGAGTCAAAAGGTTACGTTTTCGTTCCCTATTAAGGCACAAATTGGCTCGTGGAACCCCAGGGGCTGACAATTTCAAAGAAAACATCTTTATAATTGGATGCTCGGATACACTGAGATCTCCATGCACTTGGGTTAAACTTCTCAAGCACACATGGTAGGTACATGCAAGAATACACGGCATAAAAACAGACGAGGAGGCCACACGGAAATAAAACTAAACAAAACTATTGTAAAATAATACAATCATTTTTGACAAGAGTCAGACAACCAAGAAAGGGCACTAGTACATTTTAAAATATTTAGGATTTTAGAATCAGAAATCATACTACATGTATTAGTTAAATTAGTGGAATGACAATGGTTAACAAGGTATTGATTGATCTTAAGTTAGTCTCTGGACTTGAGAATTTTCAGTAAAGTGGTCCCAAGGATAGATTGGATAGGCAGAAGTGAGAAAGGAACAAAAAAAAATCAGAAAAAAAGATTTAGGGTCATGCGGTGCAAATCAGGCAGCAGGGTGTATCATCGCTTAAGTTAGGTTATGATGTAACAGGGGAATGGGATGGGCCCGCAAAGGGCTGTTGGCCTATGAGGTTGATCGGGAAGGGAGTTTCAGACAAACAGTTGAGAGGATGATTGAACCAGTTTGGTAGAGCATTATGCTGTACATCTGGAACTAGGAACCATGGTGAACGATAGGGAAATGCAGACGTGTGGATAACATACAATGCAAGAGTACTTTGTGTTCGCAAACCCCAGGTAAGACACGACGTATGCGTTATTGGTCATTCAGTATTAATCATATATGTAGACATGTGTGTTATTATAATTATATATTTGGCAATTAGTTCCCTTACCTTCAACATGTAAGGGGTAGTGGATAGGGGTGGGGGTGAATCAGGCTTATAGTCGGCTTTCAACCACTCATGGTCATATCACCGACTGCAAGTTGGATTCGGTGGTGTGCAGGTGTATGCGTGTGAGTTAATGTAGACCTGTCTTGCTTGGGCCGAACGATCTACGCCCGTCAATTTTTAGGTGCCAAGCCACCGATTCAATTCCGCCACAGGTGAGCGGAAATGAATCACCCAGACCATTTATACTGACCCCGAGCCTCCCAGTCGGTTGCCTAACTCATTAATGCCAAGCGCCAAGCTGAGAAGCGCAAACCTCCCAGTTTTTACGTCTTTGGTGTGACGCGGTCGGGGATCGAACCCCGGCCTCCGGCATCCCGAGCGGACGCTCTAGCTAACCACTATGCTACGCAGGGGCGGCAAAATTCGCTATGAAAGACAGTTGTGTTGCGATACATTATTTGTCGCCACCAAAATGCGTATAATAAAGCATCAAAATTTCCAGTATGTATATTGTGTTGTTTGTCACGTTTTCATATTTTCTTGTCTGGATAAGTGCTGCGTCATAATGAACATGCGACCATAAAGAAGGCGCAGTAGATTTGTATCAGATTGAAAAATGGTCGTCTGATTCAAAATATCCCCTTTACGCGACCGGTCGTAAAGTTTAGAATACGCCACCTTGTCACCTACGTAGTTTATGTAGCCTCTGTCCACTGTCCTAACTGTCTGCCCCATTCAGCACCCCCACCCCATGCGTCATTCATCAGACGCTTTCTCGTGTAATATGGCCGACTACTTTTGTCAGTTGCCCTGACCAGAGGTGTCGCGAACAGTTCATGATTTGCAGCCGTGAAATATCTGTCCTTTTTGTCCTAACACTTACAATAAACTCCCAGTGGGGCATAAGTGTAACAGTGGCTACTAAAATGACAGTATGGTGTTGTTGTGGTGGGTAACTGCGGGTGGCGAGTGAGGAATATCGCCACTGAACGACCTTTTTTTTTGAGGGGGGGAGGGTATGTGATAAGATTTAAATATACGGTGCTATACGCTTTAAGAGATGTCTCATGGTGATCATGTATCACTCTCATCTACTTCGTTGTTGCCGCCATCTTACTCATCTCATCCCATTCCGTTCCATCTGTGTCATGTCGGTTAATATCTCAGGTCACTAATGTTTATTGTTAAAAATCTAATCCTACGTTAAATAAAATCTTGTCTTGTCTTATCTAATAACTTGTCTTATCTTATTTTATCTTATCCTAATATCTACTCTTCTCTGATCTTCTCTTCTCCTCTCTACTCTTGTCTTCTCTACTTTTCTCTCCTCTTCTCTTCTCTTCTCTTCTCTTATGTTATCTTACCTTATCTGTATCCAAATCTGTGACAGCCCAGCTAGTGTGCAACATGCCACAGTCTTGACTCTTCTTTGTCAGAAGTCACTTTCACAAATATACACTACCACCATGAGTATAGGTTACGTTAATGCGTTCGAGTACCTGAATTTATATAAGTCGAAACACCTGGTAATAGGAAGTTTCCAGGGCACTTGACGAGTAACAGAAACTTTCGAGTATGTGGCACACATCCGAATTAAGTGCTTTCTCAGCACTTGGCTCCAGTCGTTGCGACTTAATTCGTACGAGACATTCAACTTGGCAATGAGCTGGATATCAAGGTATGGGATTTATGTTTAGTGGTATATTTTACTACCACTGTACCACTATCACACTACGTTTGGCCAGCCTCAGTCTCCTTGCAATTGTGGCCTGTTTTCGATAGTAATGTCATTTGGGATTTAACCTTGATTTCCCCCTACTGTTATTGTTGCTGTTGCTTTTACTTTTGTTGACTTTATTCATGTTGGACTAAGCAGCATGTGTTAAGCAATGCGATGGAATAGTACTTAGCAGACTATCGAGTTAGCTGTTTCGTTGGCATGGCGTATCGCAAGGTATCATCTCCACTTCGCGTAATATATACATGTAGAACAAGCTCCGATCCAATGAACTGTCAGATTTCATTTTCCGTGTTAAGACCTTAGCTGTTAAATAACTCATCACCAACGGCTTGATCTTTTACTTAGACTGCCGTCTCAAGCTATGGATGTAAATCGTGTACGTGCCTGTTTGTTAAACTGAGCTTCCAAGTTCAATAACAGAGAAACTGTTTATAACAGTAAATGGGCTTCTTCTTATATTTATTTCAAATCGTTTTTAAATCTGACGCCACGGACATCGCACACATATTTGTACACACCACAGACACGGAGTAATATTACACATTAGTATCTTGTTGAACTGTATTAGAATTCTCCAGTCACATTTGCACGCAAGACTATGCACGGAATATGTTGCAATTTTAGCAGGTTGTGTTCATTGACATTATGGACATCGCAATTTAGTTTGTTTGATCTACGAAGGAGGCACAAACCATAATATATACAGCTTGAATGACACACACTAGACTAGTACATATGCAACATGCGTAGGCTATCCTGGCACCAAGGATACTCTCAGCATATTTCTCTTAGACTCTTAGAAGTGAAATACGCGTACAGATGACAGTGTATCTAAAACAATTACCGTCTTCAGGAACACCGGCCACAATTATCATTCTTTGGCAGTTTGATACGATTCGGAATAACGCTACCTCGGGGTCAGCGCTGGAACTGATCCGTCGTGCCATGGCCTCATGGATTACAACCATTTCAGCACTGCTAAGATGTAGGCAATGGGGGCGGGATGGAGAGCTGAATGGCCCACACCCTCAAACTGGAAAGTTTTATCGCCTCCAATTCTAAGAGGTCCTGAGTTTACGGTGATGGCGTTATTTGTGTCATGCATGGCTAACGTACAAGGAGCATGCCAGATTTGTCCCGTTGTTGACGTCTATTCCTGCGTGATTAACGTAGAATGAGCATGCCAGCTCTTTCTGTGAGCAGTATCAGTCGCAACACGGTATATAAGATATGCAGACAACACTATCCTGGACGAGAACACCTAAGGCATGTTACTATCGAGTTAGTAATAGTCGCTGCATGGAAATTCGCTCTCCAATAGTTCGTACACGTTGATGACTATAAACGTCACAATGGCCCCCACGCAGGAGCCGATCTGGGTGACTCCGCCCACCCACAGCAAGGACGTGTGACCGCCGTGGTCGTTCAGGATGACAGCTGCCGCGATCTTTTCATACGACAACAACCCCACGACCAGGATCTGGGTGACCACCTGAAATAAACAAAGCATGCCACTATTGAAGGTCTGGTGGTGGTGGTGGTGGTGGTGGTGGTGACGACGACGACGACAACGATGATGATGATGATGATGATGATCATCATCATCATCATCATCATGACGACGTCAACGACGATGATCAAGGTCAGCATGATGATGTCCTTTGCGAAGAAGAAAGAAAGAAAGAAAGAAGGAAAGAAAGAAAGCAAGAAAGGAAGAACGAAAGAGACAAAGAAAAGAACGAAAGAAAGAAGAAGGAAGAAAAAAGAAAGAAAGAAAGAAAGAAAGAGAAAGAAAGAAAGTAGAAGAAAAGGTTTGGCTGTGGTGCTGGTCAGTCAATCTTCGCGGGCCAGAAGTGCTTCTCTTATCTAAGATTAATTATGGGTACTAGTATTACGGGTTTGTTACTGTTATGTAGTGTATCTATAGGCCTTCGAAGTGTTCATACAATATGCTTACCAATCATCTAGTTCAATCGTTTAATATGTCGTTCAAGAATCTCAAGTCATGATAGAAAAATACTAACAGAAATAAATTGTCCATCCATACTTTGCTCAATGCTTCCTTGTGATGCCACCTAAGTAATATTTCATTGCTCTACATTAAGATTAAATGATGAGTACTTAGTACCGATTCTGTTTTCACCTTTACAGACCCCCATTCCGGCACAATAGTATTTACCGTGAGTGCAATCCCCCAGTCCGTGCCTTTCAGTGGCGGGTTTGGACTGACCCCGGCCAAGTACAGCTGCACTCCCATGAACAGCGTTCCAAATGACGTCAGGACGCCAATGGCAGCCATGGAGCGCGTTCCCCAGAACAACGCAATGAGACACGCCAGCGGATTGGCCATCGCGGATAGACGAACCCCAAGGGTGTACGCCATGTCTCCGTACGGCAAACTGCTGTATGAAGCGATAGATGGCAGCACTGTGTTCGTCAGGCAACACGCCCAACCTGTGAGGACTAGAAGATACACCACCTCCCACTGCCGGATCTTCTTTCTCTGCGGTTTGTCTGTGCTGGTTGTCTCTGCTTCTACGTCAATCAGCTGCTCAGTTGAGCCAACTTGAAGCTCACCCGGCTCCACCACAGGAGAAATTCCGTTTTCGAGATATCCGTTGGCAGCTTTGGGTGCGGGCAATTGTAAAGAGGGTTTCGTGATGACGTAAACGGAACTATCTTTTTCATTGGCGGTTTCCGGTGACGCTTCAATGGGGCAGGCTTTGGTGAGCACAGCCGGGGGTACAGGGAGCTTCTCTTTCTGGCACCAGGGGAGGTAATGGAGAAGGGAGAATGCGACGCAGGAGCAGAGGATCATTGAGCACAGGAATATCATGAAATCTCTCACCTCAAACAGCGGCGGGTCGTATACTGGCACGATAGAGTACTCCGTGCGGTTTTCTCCCGTCGTTTCGTTGTACACCGTGGAGGAAATGTTAACACATTCCGGCTCCGATCCGACTCCTTGTATGAGGCCCACGATCCCTGGTATCAGCCCACTCAGACCTTCCCCTATGTAATAACCGTTCATGTATTGCGGCTTGAATCGCGACATGTACGGTAAAAAGGACACAGAGGAAGTGCAGTCGACCAGAGACAGGAAACCGGTCAGCACCAGCAACGCCGTGCTGTGTTCGTTTCCGGCTATGTACGTGGTCTCGCGCCACAGAAACGCCAGCAGCATACAAGCCACGGCGCCGACCGCCATGATGGTGAAAACGACAGGCACCTCCACGACGTCACTTCCGACGCAGCGTTCCGCTATGACGTAAGCGATCGGACCGATGTTCGCGATCTGGGAGATGAGAGTCAGGTACGAAGCCAGACCCCAGCCCTCGGGCAACTCGTTCACCATCAACGGCACCTCGACCCAGATTCCATTGATGTCGACCCAGGAAGCGATCCCGAATATCATGGCTAGGAAATAGACTCCCCAGGATATCTGGGATAACGTGGGACGTAACGGATCCATGGCGAACAGATTTAAGGCTCCGGCGCATCCAGATGTATCAAGAAGAGTGTGTCTCCTCAATCGTGGCAAACCATCAAAAAATAGACATACCCTTGATCACAATCGCAACTTGTTCAGGTCGTTCTGTGAACACAATACTGCTGCCCTGATTATGTTTCTCACATCTCTTTTGAGTGACACTGTCTATAAGTATATTATTACCGATCAGACAGGACAGAGATAAGACGTCCACAGTGCCCTGTTACTGTTATATATATGCTGTCCAGCGTACCTACCTGGGGCTGGGGACAACGTCAAAACACTTGAACCTCGCATGGTGTACGCGTGATATTATGGACGCTTCTGCCTAAGGCAACACGCACCGTGCTTCCAAAGAACTCATTGACTCCTCCCTATTACTAAATGGATGTTTATCAGCAGGGGAATTGGGAGGGGGTGTGTGGGGGGGGGGGAGAAATCCCTAAAGCTGCCAGGAGGTTTGAGTCTCGATATAAACACCTTATATGACGTAACCAAAGACGTCTCTTGTACACATCTGTAAGATAAACACTATTATTACTTTTAGCTAAGAAATGGTTTCGAAAAGAGCTCTTCCATGTTACTTATATCGCGTACAGTGCTGGTAGTTGTATGTTGGGACATTGCACTTCTCAACAAGCTATACATCGGTCGGGATTCGACCCCAGTGACTGCATATACGTGTAGTAGTAGTAGTAGTAGTAGTAGTAGTAGTAGTAGTAGTAGTAGTAGTAGTAGTAGTAGTAGTAGTTTTATTTATCATAGTCAATTGCGTCTACATCCCACACATATATCCACAAATAAAATGTACAGTAGTCACGCCCAACCAACTTGGAACCGCGGCCGGGTAGTGTAGTGGTTGAGCGTTCGCCTGGCATGCGGGAGGTTGGGAGGTTGGTGGTTCGATCCCCGGCCGCGTCAAACAAAAGACGTTAAAATTTGAGGTTCTGCTGCTCTGCTTAGCGCTCAGCACAAAAGAGTTAGAGACCGTCTGGCCG
>JAAUYG010129092.1_pt1 | contig 10504 bp, 8 predicted proteins | sample 7278091 | NCBI WGS metagenome assembly JAAUYG01 (sample SAMN14350201, study PRJNA611818) | marine sediment metagenome | isolation source: surface marine sediment (0.6m) | place: French Polynesia: Moorea | collected 2018-08
CACAGGCATTCCAGATAGCCCAGGATTAGCTCTGATTGAGAGTCCCAGGTATGGACTATGGGTTACTAATGTCCAGGGAGGGATCTGGGGGTGATAGAGCCAGGGTGCAAGAGATTACTATAGAGATAGGCTGGGTGCTGGGGAATGCAGTGAATGTGCATTTTTTTCTGGAAACATCTGGATCAATGTCCAGTGATAGGAAAGCACTGCCAGCTGATACTCTAACTGCTACACTGTGGACCCACACATACACGAGTTATCAGGACCTACTGAATGCATGTAGTTCTCTTCATCCCCACGAAGTATCCCCAGTGAATTATTGTAAGTGAATTGTAAGCAAAACGCCCGGAATAAACAAACACATGTGCAAACTCACTGATACGGAATTAACTTTGCAGAGTGCCAAATACTATTGTAGGTTATTACAAATGTGAAGCGAATATGTTTTAGCCAAAAGTAAAATAAAGTGAAGCGTTTTTCTAAACCGGATCGAAAACAGGTCAGGTGCAAAAGGGGCCTAAAAGATATATGCCAGTAAATCTGAGTGATTAATGTAAAGTCTGGGACAGGTACAAAGTGGGGAATGTAAAGGGAGAAGGCCAGAGGGGAGAGAGCTTAGGATAGACCCCAGGGGGGAAGGAACGGATGAGAGGAGATGGAAAATCTGATCAGTTGAAAACAATCTAAAGCCCCCTGGCTAAAATAACCATACTATACATAATCGGTCTAGACATATGCTACAGCCGGATCTGATGCTGATCTTCCACCTTGTACATGTTAAACATGGCAGCAGCAGTGAGAGAATGTGGACTTCTAAGATCTTGTTGTATAATAGTGTTTACTATCCATAATAAAAGAGAGTCTGAAAACGGTGGAAGGCATAAAAGAAGAAAAGAATGATAGAAAGAAAGAAACAAAGAAAGAAAGAAAAGAAAGAAAGAAAGACAAAACAGAATAAGAATAAATAAAGCAGAAAGAAAGAAAAAAGACAACAAGCAAGAAAAAGATAGAAAGAAAAAAAGAACAGACAGAAGTATAGAAAAAAATGGAGGATCTTCTATATTACGTAAGCTGTAAACGCACTGTAGTTTAAATTCATGTCTGTCAAATTTGCAATGGGATGGCTAAAGAAATGTGTGAATGACTTCTCTTCTCTCCATGGTTAACTGGGTTTATATAAGCACAACCTGTTATACAGGTATCTATCCCCTTCTCTCCCCCCCCCCTTTTTTTGCTGTTTGTATGTAACCGCTTTACCATGAAAATACATTTACTGCTACAGTGGGGTTAGGTATAAGAGAGACTCTGTAGTAGTGGTGGGTTTTGTGTTTAGATGTTATCATTGGTGGCAGGACAGACATCCTCCCCCCTCCCTCGTCTAAATTACAGAATTTCAGTGTTACTCAAATATTCTGATTCTTGTAACCAAACATTGACTTCTTTCTTTTCATATATCTGTCTCCTGTGTATTTATTTTTTTTTTCATATTTCTTTCCCAAAGAACCACTCCAAGTGGATTCCTGGGACCAAATATAAAATTGCCTGCTTTATCCTGGGGCACCCATGAATGCGACATAAAGGAATACTTGATAATTTCATTTTGAAGGATAATTGTTCAAAGAAAATTCATGGAACTTATAGTGTCTGGCCTTTGTGATGCATACATATCATATATGTGGTACCCAGAGACAAAAATATTTCTCACCCATGATAAATGCCTGGGATTAAAGCCCTTAAAGGACAGAGCAATTTGAAAAGTCTATAACTGTGGACTTGTCAAAACAACTCACATACTGACATGTTTCTTTCTGTATAAAGATAGGATTTCTTAGTTATTTTTTTTTTCCTTTCAGGCTGTTAAAAAAATGACTTTAAAGAAGACTTTATGTGCCTTTGAAGAGCATTCAATCTAATGCCCTGGTACCATATGTCTTGCATGTATGTTTTTGCTATAAAAATAGTTTCTATGGAACACCTGTGCACAGATTTTACTGGTACACAAAATCTTGATATTGCATATTATCTTAATAGAATTCTTTCATGCTCTGTAATTCTTCATTTTTTGTGCAGGAAAGGATTTTGTGTAAATGTTTGAAATTGGCTGGGAAGAAATGCAGTGTGTTTAAGTAGCGAGCCATATATGGTAGAACTTAGAACCTGTCTTGAAAGACCACCACATTGGCCATACAAAGTTATAATGGTCCCTCAAGACAGGTGATCTTTAGTGACGTGTTCAAGTGAATTCAGAGGCAGGACTTTCTGGCAAGAATACCTGGTCGTTCAAGACTGGTGGTCTGTCATGGCAGTGGTCTTTCCAGGAAGATTGTACTATATACATATCAGAACTCCAGCCCTGCCTGACAGTGAAACCTGGGACCACTGCCTGGTGACCATGAAAGACCACCTGTCTTGAAGCACTTTATGTCCCTGTTCAGACCTTATATTTCAGTAAAATGTACCTGTCACCAAAGGCCAACTGTCTTGGGAGACATTGTTATGGTCAATGGGGTCGTCTTTCAAGAGAGGTTCTACTGCATTAGAGGCAGACTCCTCCAACCACCACAACTGAACATGCAATTGGAATTTCAGACCAGTATGATCATTATCAAACCATTTCAGAGTCACAGACAGGGGTGTTTTAAATGGAGTTGAATTTATAACTAACAGTTGCCAAAATGCATTCACAGCGATCCCTGTGACATAAGACCCCTGCATTTTAACAATTCCCTCCAGTTTAAGACTGGGCAATAGACTAACACTGTGAGCTCTTATATTTCCAATAATTTTATTATCCCTCTTTCTAAGACCATCTTCAATTTAAGACCATGTTTTTCTGGCTGAATGGGTGGTCTTATAATGCAGGCACCACTGTACATTTGTATTACATTACCATGTTACTGTACATATGGACAGATCTATCTGTCCATCTACCTCTTTGAGTGGGTGTGGGGGTGGGGTGGGGGGGGCTTCCCTTCCCATTCTGAAGACTTGTATCCTGAAGAGCTGAACAAGAATGGTCTGTTTTAGCTCCAGGCTAATTCCCCTTTAACTGTAATACAACATCCAACCTGCCCCAGTCATTTATTGCCGTGGCTTCCAGGCATTGTGGGCCACAATCCATAAAGATCCCTGACAATGCAGATTAGATAGCTTTTGCTTACCTGGTGAATGAGAAATAATCGCTTGTTATGGCCTGGCTGTGGGGGCTTCATGCAATGGGCAAATCCAGGATAAAAAATTCTTACCGTATTTGTTCCATTAAGCACACATTGCATTTGGAAAAATTAAAATTTTTTTTTGCTGACAGCAAAATTTTTTTTAACTACAGTGGAACCTGGGAATTAGGGACACCCACGAGACTGTGAAAACTGTCCTGAATTCTGAGGTGGTCTTGTTTCTCAGGTCCATTTCTGTGTATTGAATAGGCCTACTGTGACTAAAGTAGTTGCCCTTAATTCCCAGGTTGTCCCTACATGTAGTTCTCAGGTGGCCTTGAAGACAGGTTTCACTGTAAATGTTCCTTGCTAACCCAGTGGGAAAGGGTTGTGACACAAAAGTTAAAAGCAGGGTTCACACAGTCATGAAAAATCCTTGAAAGTCCTGGAAAATAAAGTCATCATGGAAAGCCATAGCAAGCTCATAGGCAACTGCTATTTTATGAAAAGTAATAGAAAGCTGTGAGAAGGGGAAAAATGAAATGGAAAAGTCATGGAATTGATTTGTCAAATTTCCATGAGAACCCTGTGAAAGACATAGAGAAAACACACAGACTGTGCACTTATTAGAGCTTGTGCGCTTATTTCAATACATACGGTATAAAAATAGAGTGCAGGAGAGACAGATGGTTAGAAAACTGGTAACTTAACAGAGGTGGTTCTGTTGATACAAGAAACCTGAGCTAAATTTGAGAGAACGTTACATAAGTCAGGTTTATGATGATGTGAAAGAAATGGGAAGCTATGACTGATAGACAAACAGCGGAATTGTTTTATATATTATCGCTCCTGAATAGGGTTACATCAGCATTTACTAACTCTGACAGACAAGCACTGATAATAGCTGCCTGTCTGGTGGTACACATTCCCTTTCATAGCTTCCTTCCTGTGTCTGCCCTTGGCATCCCTGGTTAATGTATGGAGAAGATTGGGGGCCAAAACGTTTTGTTTTTTTTATGTCATGTATGTGAAAATATTAGACCTCCCTGTTGTTATATTTCCCAGCCACAAAATGCAGACAAGGTTACTCAATAAAAAGAACAATGAACTTGTTGTGAAAACCGAAATCTTTATCTCAAGATGTTAAATGTTTTTATTTAAAAAATATTACATGTACATTTTTTGGTTTTAACATTTTTAAAAGAGTTTTGAAGATTGACATCTATGCTAAAAAGTCTTATGTTTCAATGCAGAAGACATACTAAGCCTGCGAGCCCATTACCGGTAGGTCTATTGTGCTCTTGTCTCTGGGGCAGGTTCCAGTAAGTTCTCCAAAGATCTTCGGTTTACTGAAGAAAAAAAAAAATATTGAGCAAGTCATTTGATGGAGAGTTGTCACCACGTTGAAGATTTTTCATTTCTGGGCTGTGCTTCTGAAAATACTTAAAGTCTTAAGTTATTACTTAAGTCACCAATCTAAGCACCATGATTATATAGCTATATTTTCAAGAACTCACAGTTTGGAGGCACTTTTGGTGAGCAATTCATTACGTGGAAATAAAATAAATGATAAGGGCTAAAATGAAATACATTGTACTTTCATATAATTTCATGCTCAAGATCAGTTTGAATCTTAAGATATTTTATTAAGGAAAAACTATGTCCTGGTTATATTACCCTGACCTGGCCTTGCTATCTGGAGGTTATATCAGTGAGGTGGAATATTACAGTCATTATTACTGTAGCTGCTCAGTAAACTGCTCATAAAACTCCAGACCAGGATTTCTGGGTAGATAAGTGTTGGAGTTCTCGAAAATACTTAAGTCTAAGTTTTGACTTAAGTGAACAATCTGAGCCATGTGATTGGCTAAGAATCTGACTTAAGTTACATTTTAGACTTAAGTATATTCGAGAACTCCACCCCAGGTTTATTCAGGACTCCCTTTCCTGAGTCAGTGGCAGTAACAGACCTAGACAGGGTTTGACGGTAATAGAGACATAGGGTTCTGGCAGTGATAAACTGGGGTTTGTGGCCGGGAGTTTTATGTCCCTCTCCAGAAATTGTCTATTTTGGCCAGTCTGAAATCTGGCAGTAGCTATATTTCTTCAGTGAGTGTTGGGAGATGATGGACAAAGCACAGATTTGACAGCAGAGAGGAGGTAAGGCTGACAGAAGGCTATCAGGGATAATCGTGTCTGGTCAGATGGTTTTGGAGACAATTCTACACACATCATGCAGAAAGAGTGGCGGGCACTTGAAAATAGATCAGAGGGGTTTTCCAGGTTCATCTGGAGTGCTCACTTTGAGTGTTATACCACATTACTGCCAAATCATGGTACTATCGGGCATGATCCATCTACTATCATCTACTATCGGGCAGCCTGTCTTGAAAGACAGACCATTGGCCATATACATGTTGTACACTGTTCCCAAACAACTCCCTTGTCGCTGCTATGTATATATCACATCTTGTGTTTATGTAGAGGACGTGCATGGTTCCTTGTGACTATGGGTAGCCAAGACTAAGCAGTAATACCTTTATCAGAGTCAATAAATAAATTGTATACTTTAATCTTTTTCATTGTCATATAGCCATATATATACAAAAGTTTCATTTTTGATATACACATGTAAATACAAGAAAGGATTATGTTACTGATCCAATTTATCTGCCAGGAAATGTATCTAGCTGCACCTGTGATGTATATTGGTTGGTGTTAGAAGCTATGCCTGGGAGTAGGATGGGGGTTCGGATAGGAGCTGTAGAAGAGATAATGGTATTTGTGTTATTATTCCTCTCCTGAGCTGATGTCCTCAGATCCAGTTGCCAGTTCATGGTAACGTCAGCCCTGGAGCTGTTGATCCAGCTGCCTTCCTAATCTTCCCTGGAATAATCCTTTTGTTAGATCCAGATATATTCCATCATCACTCTGCGAGGTTCTCCAGGGTCAGTGGATTGTTATTGTACCTGTGCCCGATTTCAACTGCTGTAAGGACTTTTACACAGTTACAATGTGGGCTGATTTCATCCAGAATATAGACCATGAACCTCTGTTGAAGCCATTCTGGATCATGTTTTGAGAAAAAAAATGTGGATACCATAAAACTCAAAGCAACCAAGCATATAGAACTATGGTACAGTTTTAGAAATAATATGGAGTACCACCCAAAATGATTATGACTGTTCAGCCAATTAAAAGAACCAGTCTGAGAGTAAAAAAGTGGGGTAAACTTAAACTATAATTGAAAGGTGAAACTGTTTGGTTGTCCTAAAATACATGGAAAGCTCTGAGAGGAAGGTCTGTGATATTAAGAGGTAACTGAAGCCAATGTTTGTGCTGACTTCAGACAGTCACAGGGTCAAAATGAGCCCAATATTGGTGCTAACTTGGTATGGTCACTGCAGTGGGTCTAGATAAGGCTACACTGATAAAGCCATCATTACCCCAAGGATTAAAGCCTATAATGAGGTTATCCCTCTGTCCTGGGATTATTTAGCTGGAGATATAACTTCAAGGCTTGAGATAATTCAGTTTAGCTGTTTCTCTGTGTGATCTAGGCCTTGACCAGGCCAGACTGACCAGGGGATAGCCCTCTGGGTCTGGTTAGCACTAATCCCCTCAAACAGGTAGCAGAAGCCTAACTGGTAAAAGATTAAAGATGACTCATGACTTTGATGGAATGATCAGTTTAGAAAGTACAATCATTATAATGAGCATAATGTGTTAGGCATATTCAATTTACATTAATCTGTTTCCTCCTTATGGGGTTACAGTAAAATCTTTCTTTATACAGTGGTCCCTGCATTTTAACACTGCCCTTCAGCCATAAAATTTTGGTCTTAAATTGGAGGTGGTCTTGAAATGGAAGGATATTTATATTGAAAATATAAAAGAATGGTGTCACTGATAGCGGGTCTTAAAATGGAGGGAGTTCTTAAATGGAATGGTCTTAAATCACAGGGACTACTGTAAAGACTTCCCAAGGGGCGAAGATAATGTGGTCCTTATACAATGGTCCTTGCGTTTTAAGACCTCCTACACAGCCATAAGAGTGTGGCCTCAAATTGAAGGTGTTCTTAAACTGGAAGGATACTTATCGTCTGAGAATATATGAGTGGTATCACTGGTGGCTGGTCTTAAAATACAGGATCAAGTCTTAAAATGAAGGGATTTTACATCGCAGAAACCCCTGTAACATACATGTATGTGGTCGCTCTAAGTTCAGTTCCAATAACATGAAAAATGTAGTCATGGAACCTGGAAGCTATGGTGGGGACAAGAATGCGAGATGTAGTAATGTAACAGCTGTTCAACATGATACACAAAGATAACTTGAAAACTAATACAATGGTCTAAAATATGTGGCAGGTAGTCTGAAAATAACAGGCTATAACATTCTACTATATCGTAAATTGTACAACTTCTAGATTCACTCAACAATTTCTTATGATGTTAACATTTAAATCAATGATTAGCTTTGGGATGGGTTAGTTCATTCCAAAGATTTCCTAGTCATTAGAAACCCTTGAACAGAACAGCACTTGACAGTAATTGTAGCATTTTGTTGGTGGTATTCTGGAGTCAGGGTCCATCCAATACCACTCTTGGTTCCATGTTTGTTTGGTGTGAGTGAGTCATACTACAAGGTTTGTTTTGGCGGGGAAGTCAGTTTTCTAGTGATAGGGGTAGTCACTTTGCTAGTGTTGACAAAGTACACAGGGGTCTGCCCAGCCCCCATCACCTTTACAGTGCAGACCCAGAGAGACCACCTTCCATTAGAATTGTATCTGAGGACCATAACCTCATAAAGAAAGACAAAGAATAATTCTCAACTAGAGCTTGATTGTTACTAACATTTTCTGTGTCCTGTCAGCCCCAGACACCATTTTGTTGCAGTAATGTAATTTTAACAAGCCACAACAATATCTTATTAGCCACCTTATCTTACAGCCGCCTGTATAGCTCTAACCCCCCCCCCCCCAAGCACACCCACCCACCCAACACCACTCCACAACCTCCTCCCCAGAGGGTCCCATAATGCAATGTTTGACATTAGTTCTGAGATAGGACAAATGTTAGGGTTTGTTAGAAGTCAGACAGTCAGGTCATAACATTCTTGTTATTTGTAGATCTACCCCCTCCCTAGGGGATAATGGCTGGATAGGTAAACTAGAGGGGGTGGGGTGGTTGTTGGGGGGGGGGGGGGATTCTTTGGTCCCGAGAGGAAGGTTCTGGGTTGTGACATGAACTGTCAGTGCCTTGACTACCAGTTGTCTCCTTGGAGATGTTTCCGTGGAGATGTTTCCTGATAATCTACCCTGATGCACACAGTTCATGGTATGTCTACACCTGTATCAAACGAACAATAGCGTCTCAGAATCCGGGGCTCCGCAGACTTCCCAACTGGCGCCAACGCTGGCACTGCTGCCGATTTTCTCACTAGGTCCGACCCACCGCCACCCAGCCCTCAATCTGGACATGCAGACTTCCCTCCGACCAGCTGGATAAACCACACCATGTCCCAGGGCATCCTGTAGATCCAGAACAAATCATCCGGATCTGAAACTCCTAAAGGCAGGATTGTCCAAAGGGGGCAGGAAATTCCATCTGGAGAAAAGTTTCGGAGAGAGTATTTTTTTCTCACCACACACTCCTCTTTTACTGGGAACAGCTTTGTTGTTGCAATGTTGCCAGAGATGTTTCAAATCATTACTTCTGTACGGCAAGATGTTGCCAGTGTAACTTTGCCTGGGTGTTGTGGTGGGTACCTGAGGAGGGCTGGACCTGAGGCTGGGTTCTCAAAGCCGGTCCCGACCAAACCCAAAGGACACAGGCAGAAGTGGGCAGGTGGTAGTAGCCTTGTGTGTGTGTGTGTGTGTGTGAGAGAGAGAGAGAGAGAGAGAGAGAGAGAGGCACTCTGCCCACTGATGGTGAGGGAACCTCCAACTGTTGTGAATTATCGCCTTTTACTCCACTAGTTCCATTGCTGACAGATTCCTTAGAAAAAAGGTTCAAATTCAATTTCATTTCTGCTTTCCATGAACAGATGCCTGGATACACAGTTGAGGTATTCCTGTCTGGCTTATTGTTGCTCTGGAAGTCACCAAGTGCACAATTTACTACAGTATTCCCTCCCCCCCCCTAATAAGGCCACCCTATTTGCCAAGAAATTGTGGCCACATTAGAGAGGTGGCCTTTCGTGAGAGAGAAGTAAATGCATTCATAGTAGTAGCGCCAAACATTTGTGGCCACATTAGAGAGGGTGGCCTCTGTTGAGAGTGGCCACAAAGACAGGAACCACTGTGTACATGTATCTTCTGTGACAGTTTATGGTACACCTGTTTCACTGATTTGGAGTCATAAGTGAACTCTGCTTGATTTCAAGATGAAAAGTTTGAAACTTTGCTCATACCCCACAAAACAGGAAAGCAAATTGACTTTTTTTGGTGAAAATTTAGTTTCTCCAGGTGATGACTGGCTAAAATAATTAATTACATCTATATGCTAAAAGATCACCGTAATACAGTGCTATGGAATGGTCCTAATATGCAGACGGTCTTTATATACAGGTACATATATAACCCCATGGAAGTAGGATTAGTGGCCATTATTGGAGGTGGCTTTTATGTAGAGGTGATCTTTATTGACAGCCAATATGCTTCAGAAAGCATGCAGTCTTCAAGATATGGCACGAGATATCACTCACGTTATGTGGAATTTGATCTTCTGCACTGGACATGGGGGAGTGATGCTGTATTATATAACCAGGTCATGTATGGACTGAGTGCCCTAACACAGGATGATGAGCAATTTGGTTACCATAGATTAACAAATCACCACCAGGATTAGCTAATTACCAAGGATTACCAAATCTCGGAGTAGAAGATTACCCAATAATGAGCTGTAACATCTCTGTCCCTAGCAAACCTCCTATAGTGTTAACAGATGCAATTATGGCACATGTCCAGTCCTCATTAAGGGTGTTACAGTGGGGACAATTGAATGCTGCTCAGTCCCTTCCTAATGCTTCTCGCATTTCCCTAGCCTTGCGTGTCCCTATCCCCCACCGAGATGGGAAAATGTAAATCCTTAGCATTGTCCTCGGCTCTTGTTACATCATCATTCCGTACAATTGTCTTCTCCTCCTTACTGTCCAGCCGATAATCACACAGTGTGTGGCTCGAGCCATTGTGTGGCCAGAGGTTTCCCGAGCTGTTGAAATCTTACTCAATTCGTTTCCGTGGAGCCAGCACGTAACTTCTTCTCCTTCCTTGTTCCCTAGTCGGCTGGCTACGAATTCTGTCCTTCTGCGGACATTATCCGGTATGTGACTCAGGGGGGATGCC
>JAAUYG010203343.1_pt1 | contig 10504 bp, 8 predicted proteins | sample 7278091 | NCBI WGS metagenome assembly JAAUYG01 (sample SAMN14350201, study PRJNA611818) | marine sediment metagenome | isolation source: surface marine sediment (0.6m) | place: French Polynesia: Moorea | collected 2018-08
TAGTCATAGCACATGTGGGCACCTCTAAACACCAACATACATGTAATTCTTAGTCGAAGGGTTTCACTGGACCATTAGAATATTTTCTAAGCAAGTGGGGGGCCTTCCCTAACCCATGTGTGTTCTTGTTTCTATTTGCATAGACGACTATTATTATTGATGCCATGCACACAACAGAGATAGAAGTTTATCATGTCACTGTCGTCCACTGTGACAGGCAACCCAAGCAGTTTTTTTAATTGATCGATGTGATTGGGAAGCATAACATTCTAGTCAACAGCCAATAAAACTAATCGATAGTTTGCATGAGTGACGTGAAGATGTCACCCTCCATTTATATCGGCATATTTCTCTATACTTGGGTAAAGTTCGATCGCATGCGACATGCACAGAGAAATCATGCTAGACATGGTAGCCATGATCCATTTTGATCTACTTTGCTGCAAAATTTCAAAATTTGCAAGTTAAGATCTTTAAAGTGCTATTCCTCACACGGTTTTAATTCTTCGACCAAACATCACGGTAAATAAGATTTTCATGTGAACATTCAGTATATTTTGGCTATCTGTTAAATGTAACAAAAAGTCTGTGTATTTTTAACACAAGAAAACACGGAAAGTAAATTATTTTCAAAACATGTTTCTTCTGAATTTTCACCCTGCGTGTATTTGAGCAATACGTGAAGATATTGTTTGCCATGGGGGAACACAGGTTATTACTGTTCTTGATTGCGCTGCGACTAGCCGTTCCTGGGATTTTCCACATTTTAGGATTTCTGATTGTCTAACATACTGAAATTTTATCAAAGTGTCCAAGTGTCATAAAGACATATCGGGTATTCCTCGCAGTAACCTTTAAAGTTTGGCTGACGTCCAACGAAACTGTGGAAGGAGAAGCGTTTTTAAATTTTCTCTCGATAAGGTCTTGTGTTAAGTTCAAACTGCCACGAAGTTCGAAGTGCTATATTCGACAGGTAGCCCAAAAGAAGACAATTAGCCTGTATAGCCTCATGATTACCAGATTCACCATGATCAAGTTAGGATGGAAACTTGGGGGAGGTTGTTTTTAAAATCTTAACCTCAAAAAGTTTCACACATATTTTATATGACCCGCGTCCCGAGTACATTGTATTGTTCGTCTAACATTTTAAGATTTCACCTTGATTTGTATATTAATTTCAAAATTACCATAAAACTTAATATATTTGTCAGATCGTCAAGAAATTATGATAGCTATATTGTAATGGCCAGTATTATCAATCACATGCCCGTCGAAATATGTCATTGCCAGATATTAATTAGTTGGTTCTAGCTAAGGACATATCAGGGGTAGGATTACGTGTTTTGTGATTGGGTAAGGAGTCAAGCTCCAAGAGATGGCCGAAAAGCCCTTTGCAAGAATGTATTTTGTGTATTGTTGTCTAAGATATAAGGAAATGCTTGGACACGGACATGGGCAACTGGATTGTTTTCCAGCTGCGCATACATTGTGTTTGTGCCAAGTTGTTGTCCCGTGATGCATGACTTCAAAGGCATATTTCCGTAATGCTTTGATCAGTTACATAACTAGCACATGCAGATCTCATAAGATATATTGCGCAATGCTTTATTGGCGTTATATATATACATGTGATATCATGTGATACCAGACATGAAATGCAAGAAACGACAGGCAACACAACAGGGAACTTTTTTATATCAACTAATTTTCAAGGTGAATTTCATGCTGTCATTACTGAAAGGAATCAAATAAATAAATAAATAAATAAATAAATAAATAAATAAATAAATAAATAAATGAATGAATGAATGAATGAATGAATGAATGAATGAACAGTGAAGCGTGGTTGGTTGGATGGTTGAGTAAACGAATGTGTGAGTGAGTGAGTGAGTGAGTGAGTGAGTGAATCAGTGAGTAACTAACTATCTAACTAACTAACTAACTAACTAACTAACTAACTAACTACAATGTAGCTTGCTAACTAGCTAGCTAACTTACAAAATAGAAACTTTTGCATGTTTTGGGAGGCAGTTGGTTAATAACAAGCGGTGGTTAATATTCTGTCTTTACCAAACAAATATAGAATATTAACAATCACAACTCAACCAACCAATAGGGTGGTTGGTTGGTTGGTATGTTGGCTGAGCATGTGAGTGAGTGAGTGAGTGAGTGAGTGACTGGGTGAGTGAGTGAGTGTGTGAGTCAGTCAGTCAGTCAGTCAATCAGTGAGTAAGTAAGTAAAACGAATGAAGGAACAAAAGAACCAATGTACGATTGAAGGAACGAACAACTAAAAAAACTAAGTAACTAAGTAACTACGTAGCTAAGTAACTAACTAACTAACTAACTAACTAACTAACTAACTAACTAACTAACTAACTAACTAACTAACCAACCAACCAACCAACCAACCAACTAAATAACATCGCACACAAACAGATCTGAAGCAGAGGTACAAAAAGGGATCCGCAATTGTAATGATATATTACGAGTTCGAAAATTAAATCCAGCGATTCGTTGGTTGGATTATAATTTAAAACGCAACACGACACAATAACGTTACAGGACAGATGAATTCCTAGAGGACAAATTACTGTGAAAGAATTCAACTATTGTATATTTCTACTCCTGGCAGGGTAGCTAACATACTTAACATCCCAGGGAAACGTGGTACCGTGTCCGGGCAAGTTAGCTAGCCAGCTTGCCCGGACAGACTAATAAAAATGTTTTTCTACAGTGGCAGCACTGCGCTTCTAGAATCTTCTGAAAATTCTAGAATCAAATAGCACCATGTTTCCAGTTTTTAATGAGCCTTGACGAAACCTTGTTGTTTGTCCGGCTGCGCGTGCGTCAAACTGCATCGTGAATTAGAGAGTCGACATAAAATCTCTCCCAGTATACGATAAAGCGTTGAGCTCTATTATCGACTATTAGTGACCGTTATATCGGACACGTAACCATCAATACCAATTGTTCCACGAAATGTGTAACAAAAAGTACACGAAGTGCACAGAGCGAGCTTGAAGTTTAATTGAGTTCTTATAATCAATTATTGAAAAATAATTAATTACGTACATGTGCCATTATGGGTCTGTAGGTTTGTGCACTGTATAACATTGCTAGGGACGATAAACAACGCTGGAAAGACCTGGACCAGAACTTTGTCATTATCATGAATAAAATCATAAAATAAGGACTGGAACAAGCACTGGATTCAAGCCATCCTCGTTGTAAAGTTTTATCTGGCCTTTACAATGAAATCGATAAAGGTCCACCTAAAACATGCCTATTTAGACATTGATTAATTACTTTTAAAGGTACCTTGACCACGTTGACCTCTTTTGATAAAACTGTTTTGATTAGTGGCACAAAGTGCTACACCGTCCGTTTTAACAACTCTTTACATAAAGGTTAGAGCCCGTGGCGCCAGTTGACTGGTATTTTGTTTATGTGACAGATTGTTAATCTGTTTGACATTATCTAATTTATATAATTAGCATCATAACATTTACTCTAGAGGCATTGATTAGTAAATATTGGTAAATGTGAGTAGAGTAGACGCAGGCTATATGACGACTACATCATACAGTTTTAAATCAATGTTTTATGGCTTTATAAGTTCGACTAACGGAATGGAGGTCGGAGGCGGTTGATCGACAATTTTTTTCTGAGTTCCTTACCCGGAGGCAATGTGACACATTAACTTTATCTCCCTGTGCTTTCTGTGAAGGACTGTTGTGATAGGAATTCATAACACGAAGGACCGCTGGGGACAGCGACAAACCCCACCCGCCCACAAATCTTATTATGCGACATTCAGATTAATATACTAGGGGCGAAATTATTAGATTTTCAGGAAAATCGTCCCAGAGTAAAGGTATGTGGGTGTTAGGGGTGGAGTTCGAAATTTTGGCCCAATGATAAGAGTGAAGAGGGGTGGGGGGTTAAGTACATATAACAGCTAAATGTTTAGAGATCGACGAGGTTAATTCAGACACTATTAGGGATCATTACGGGGAGTGCAACTGGACCACCAGATTTGACTTTGAGTGACCTTCAAATGTTAAACTCAAGGTCTCTCGGATTTTGGAGGCTTGTATCTCGTAAGGGAGCCGATTTAGGCCATATGTTACCACTAAACGCTAACAAGAAATGATACATGGGGACCCTAACAGCACCATTAGATTTCACTTTGATTGACTTTAAAAGGTCAAAGTCAAGGTCATTATGATTTGAAGTCATATCTCGCAAAGCGGTAGAGTTAGGCGGTAATGTGGTGATGTGAACAGTGCACGGAAGTGTACTGAAATAACCCAAAAATGACATTGAACACTACGAGGTCAAGGGTACAACTGGCGATGTGTTTTGCTAGTACTCGGCTCCCAAATTCGATCCCTTTTGCTGTATGATCGGCCGTTTCTTTAACAGCAGACCATTTTGAGACAAGAACACGCAACGGTCAAAAGCACGTTATATACAATGATATGTATGTTACCAGTACCCCCCGAGTCCCCAAATTTCACTCCGGTTTGCTGCACGGCCGGCCGTTTTCGGTTTGATCTATGCCCGACCGTTTTCGATTATAAGCCATTTTGGGACAAGTGCACTGAATGACCCCAACTTACGTTTAACACTTAAAGGTCAAAAGTACCTCACATACATGCAGGCGTTATTGCTAGACCAGAGTCCCAATTTTCAGTCACTTAACTATGGCCAGCGGTTTTCGAGCTGCAGGCCATTTTGAAACAAGTGCATCAATGACCCACAGATAACATAGAACACTACAAAGTCAAAGGTACCGCATGTATGCTCTACAAGTACCCACCCAAGAGTCCCAAATTGCACCCCCGTTTCGCTATATGATTAGTCAAAAAGCAAATGTTGAAATTTTCATTAAAAAAAAAAAAAGAAAAATGCTTAGGCGGAGCCTCAACAAATTCGCATTTTGTTATGTTATCATGACGTGAAAAGTACCACACACAAACAAGGACGGTGTATTAAACCATACATTTTATTAGCGAAAACACCTTTCTGAATAATCTCCAGTCTCTGCAATCACCGCCAGGTAAAGCTACCATCCCCTAAGATGCCGGCCAGCATATTATTGTAAGGCTGGAAAAAGCCCCTCAGCATCCGGCGGGTTGACCCGTGGATCGGCTCGTCGACTTTGTTAATATTGCTGTCCACAGAGTTGTAACTGTTCAGCCTCTTAGAATGTGAAACGGAAGTCGCGTTGCTCTGCAGACCCAGAAACCCGAACACTTTAGACATCGTGACACCAGTATCGGCGAAATAGTCGTCTGCTTTTATAACCAGAATTTGTTGTGGCTGGAAAACCGCCAGCCAGTCTTTCAGGAAAATGACATAGAGAGATGCTCGCAGAAACAACACCTGGTTAAAAGTAAATCAATTGCGCGTTAATGAGCAAATAACAAAATCTAACTCATAAAGGCGAACCTCACATGGAAGAATACTATTACTTTTTACATAAATAACACCTGGTTAAAGGCAAATAAATACCCCCTTTGTACAAATGACAGATTATAACCTCATGAAGGCGAACCTCTTATGGAAGAACGTTATCCTCCTATCGAAGAACATTATTACTTTATACATGTTTATTTACGTGGTTTTGACACGCTTCGCTTTCCAGAAGTCTTTGCGCAATTATATACATGACCTGTTTAAACTATATGAACATGCTACTAATAACTCGACTTTTGCGCCAAATCAATGAAATGCGGCAGGAATTCGTGCATTGGGGACAAAAACTATAGACTAGTTGGAAGGGTAAACACGAGATAATCAAGTACATTAACATGTTTGTATTGAAGCTTTTGTCACGTAATGTTGTTAAATGATTAATACCCCCTTATATTGATATCCATCGTTACACGGAGTTGTAATTGTCACCGTAGCTAACAATTAAGGTAATTCAATGCATTATGTACAAGGGTATAACAAAGACTGAATTGGGGTTTGGTAGTTGGCAGTTCAGCCCTAGCAAACCTGAGCTTTTTGTGTTGTTTCATTGAAACGTGGCATATGGATACTTCTATAATTGATGTGTATACTTTTTTCCATTTGTCAGTAAGGATTTTGTTTTGGACTCATTGCGATTATTGCATGTCATTTATTCACCAAATGCATCTGTATGGAAAATGTTGCAAATGTATAAAAACCTGGTCTGTTATATTTATCACAATATAACGCCATTGTTAAATGTTAGCATGTGTTTGCTTTGATTCATTAAAAGTACCTTTTCTCCCCTCGAATCTGGTATGTCCATGCTGCCATTGTATGCGCATGCTCTTACACCCAGTTCCCTCTTGCATTTGTTGAATTCGGCGATTGCCTGGACACTGAGCTTATGGAACTCTTCTGCTGACCCTGATCCTTTATGCCGATAATGAGAATAAATTCTGGAAAGATGAAGCCATATTGGTTATATTTTTTGAGCAATTTAACATTGTATGGGAGATGATGCAAGTGGGAAGAGTTCCTTTACAATTTCAATCATACAGGTTAACAATGATAAGACAGAGTAGACACTCTAAGTAATGATAGCACCGTTCCTTTGGTACCAGGCAGCACAGAACTGTAAGTTAAAGTGAGATTCCCAAAGTAAACCGTCGTTATTTAAGAAAGGATGCTGCATATGGATTTTCCCCATGCAGTATTTTTATACTCCATCAAGTTATTTTTGTATATCTCATATAAATTCAAGCTATAATTCTCAGCCGGAGAAACATACAATTTCCCTATAGCATATCATGTAATGTCTCAACACTGCGCCGCGGTACTAAAGCTGAAAGTGAATCTAAAAGCTTTACAGCACGAAATGTTGTGGCATTCTGACCTGCCATCACCATGTAACCGCATTACATGTAGCTACACCATGGTGCTATGCATAGGAGAGGCTGTGGTTTACGACGATGGTATTGTAAAGACACCATATCACCTGTCGACTGGTTCCCTCAGCATTAGCAGCACACGTGCGTCGGGGACTAGCATTTTGATTGGGTCTGCGGCTATGTAAGCTGGCTCGGGCAGATGTTTGTTGCCAGGGACAGAGCTCCATCCATCGTACTGCCAGAAATAGTCAGGAGATGCATCGACTGCGTGTCAGTAGAAAACAAAAGACAACCAGATCATAACTGCAGATATTATATTTAAGGTGTTTTTATCAACCTATTCAACATTTAATATTTATAATAAACGGGATTTAATTTGTAATGCTAAAATTATATCCACACATGAGGTGCAAATGAGAACAAAATTACGAACAAAAATGTGCAAAACAACCCAGCAGCCCTGTCGCCTATGTGCATAGGATCTGCATAGTCCTCTACTGGTGTTGTATGAGTTCTGGTTAAGCGAGGTTATACAGTAGTTTGTAGCAATAAAGGAAAAAGTAGCAGTTTTCCTGTAAATTTTGCATTGTAAAGTTAGATTTACAAAAAAAAAATATTGAATTTTATAATCGGATTTACCTGTGATTTTCGGATGATAAATTGCACCGTCGTCAATAACAAAATGGGAGTCGATTTCGTAAGCAGCCTTGTCATAGAGATCGACATACTGCGACAGGCTTATAACGGGATTCGGTCGGGTCTTCTCGCTCCACCAGCGCCCGCTTCCTGAAGGGAAATAAGATAGAATTTCAAATATTTACCTCACCACTAGGACCTAAATCACATGTACCCATAGAGATCATGGGTATCCCGACAAAATTTAATATTTTTTTAAATGGGATGCACTGAAGCGAGTATTGCGCATATACCTTTTTTTGAAATTAAATAGCGAAGCGTCTTGATGACATTCGTTGTGGCTTAATGCCTTTATAAGACGGCTTGTACGTTTATAAGAAACTGCACGTAATAGTATGTAGGTTTTCGGTACGAAAGGGGTGACTTAAAAATCTTCTCTGGCAACGCCCAATTAAAATTAACTGGCAACCGCAGCTCAAATAAATATATTTCACGATATAAACGCGCAATTATCTAGCGGCGGTCTCCACATAAAGTTTTCTGATGGCCGTCACATAAATGTATCAGGCGGCCGCCACGAAAAGGTTTCTGGCGGTCGCCAGATAACTTTACATATAACAAATAATTTTATACGTCATGGCTGATAACAATGGGTTTCCGTATTTCGGATACTGACATATGATTGTCGTTATTTCTCACGTGTATGTGTTGTGTTCTCCCTGTGAATCCACTGCTTGGTGTCATGGGCAATGCGTGCACAACATACCTATTATTTCCCTTCATAAAAATATACGTCTTGAATTGCTATTCTTGTTGAGACCTACTAGAACGCTTTTCCTCTTCTTTTCCTCTCTAAACTAAAGTCACCAAATCTAGTTACCTGGAGCCGACAGACGATTGGCCACCTTTGAGTTCCAGTACTGAGGCTCCTTGTAAGTCCCCGCTACAACATCGGGGTGTTCGACAAGGTTTGCGAAGAGATCCGTCGTTCCAGACTTGGTGACGCCAATCAAATAAACATAGGGCACGCAGCGGGTACGCCAACTCTCCTGGCCAGCCAGGCGTTTCTCGAAGATTTCTCTCATTTTCACAAAGTCGTATTCGGCGTATTCGGTCCTGAATCCCGGGTAGTTCTCGAACGTGAATACGCCTCTGGTCTCTTGGTAGGGGTAAGAGGACGGGAGAAACGCCTCCCAGCACGGGTTTCTGAAGTTAGGGAGATATTCCATGGGACCCTGTGAAAATAACACGATTACATATCGAAATATAAACCAAATTCGGTCAACATTTCCCTTCTACCGTTCTATAAATACAGGGATCGCATGGTAACAAATTTTCAGGTAAAAGGCCAGTCTTTTTAATAGAAAACCATGTAGCGATGTGTTCAAAATTTATTTTGCTACCGCGAATATTACTCCCTAGTTTAACAAAATGACATCTTGATTTGTAACTGATAAAGGTTACGCTTTGTTGGAAAAATTTTTGCGTATTGTTGAAATCCTGTAATCCAAAATCGTTTAGAGCTAAAGGCGAAAAATAAAATTTGTCTATTGACATCACAGCGGAAAAAAATCAATAAACAATGTCGGAGTAGAAAGGATCGAAAACTAGTAATCGTTGGCAATACATGTACTGTAGATTTAATGCAACGGATAATTAACGTCAAAGATGTTACCAGTGCATGGATCTGAACTGAACATTCAACTTCATACAACCATACTATGAACAACACACGCGTTCGTACGATATACGTTCTGCGCGGCACCATATACTCACCCCATCCATGCATTCCTCTCTCTCCTTTTGGATGCGGACCAAGTTAAATAACGTTGAAAGATTAGGATCTGGAATTCCTAACTCTAACTGGTCTGGCTGGGGTTTACTGGTTGTGGTGACGAGCCGACGGGCAGGTGGTGCCCCGGGGTAGCTGGCGTCTGATGGCCTGGCATCAGATGAAGCATTTCCATAGCTTAGTGGCGCAACAGCTTGATCCAGCTTTTGTCCAGATAATCTGGAAAGTGATGGATTGATAAGTTTAGACTTTTCAAGAACCCCACTGAGGGCATGGAAGTTGCGTTGTGAACTTTGTCGCAGCCTGATTAGCAAGGAGTAGCCACCGAGGAGGCAGGCGACAGGAAACGCCAGCTTTTGCATACGACGCCACTTGCCGTGACAAGCCATCGTCTCTGTCCAGTAGGTCATACATTATAGGCACAATCATCACAGTGGTACACAACGGTTGTGCCTAATATCATCATAACGTAGGGCATATTTGTGCTTAGTGTCCTCTTCCGAGAGACCAAACGCGTATGCGTTTACTAGTCTAACGTCTAACCTTCCTTTATGCGAACAACTGAAAATATACAGTGGCAAAGGCCACCAGGCCTAAAGGCGGTTCAGATGCAGTTATCGCGTGTAGTTCACTCAAGTGTGACAGGGTGTGTTTTGAACAGAGCCCGTGGGGCGTGGAGACGTGCAACGTCCAGGTGCAAGGTCTGTGCATGCTGTAGGAGTGTGAATGGCCTTTACTGTGGCGACGACAACGGCCACAGAAATCTAAATATTCTACACTTCCTGGTACATGAACAGTCTTAATTGTTGCACAATATTGCTGGTAACGCTACATTCATAGGAGTAGTGCCAGTACTATTAAGTAGTAGTAATAGTAGTAGTAGTAGTAGTAGTAGTAGTAGTAGTAGTAGTAGTAGTAGTAGTAGTAGTAGTAGTAGTAGTAGTAGTAGTAGTAGTAGTAGCGATGTTGTTGCCACTGGTGACTACTGCTAGTGCTGGGAATACTAAAACTACTGACATGTTTCATAAACTTAAGCTCATCACGATGTTCGTGAACACTGAGCGAACCTTTCACAATTTGCTCTTTGCGACTAGCTCTTTCAGCACTCTTCTGAGTAGCTTCCCACTGGGAAGTTTCGGGATGTGATCTACAAACGTCACTCCCCCTCTCAGCTGTTTGTGGTGAGACAGACGCCCTGAAAAAAATCACAGGAAAGCAGTAA
>JAAUYG010058150.1_pt1 | contig 10503 bp, 6 predicted proteins | sample 7278091 | NCBI WGS metagenome assembly JAAUYG01 (sample SAMN14350201, study PRJNA611818) | marine sediment metagenome | isolation source: surface marine sediment (0.6m) | place: French Polynesia: Moorea | collected 2018-08
ATCTTGGAGTGTATTCCTAGATCTCGAGTATAAGTGAGTATTGATACCTGTGTATTTGTATTATTTGGTATTTGTCTTTAAAATTGTACATCTGTTTTACATTGCATTGTTCATTGTCGTAGGACCTCGTCACATTGTGCAAATATTGTAATTTCCACTCTGAAGTTTATTTTTAATAATAAATTTCGGTTTCATACATTAGTATCTGTTGTTTGTTCAGGACCTCTATTCAAAAGAACCTGGGGGGTTTTATATCTCCCGTAACACAGGATAGAATCATACTTAGTGAGGTCTCTGGATCGGACACTACCTGACTGTAGCATGACACTGGTCCACCTTGTGTTATGTTCATGTGGAAATTCAACGGCCTCCCCGATAAGGAGTGAGGCTTTCTCCATATCTGAAGGCCTTGTTTCAGTCTTCAGAATTAGATCCACATTGGCATCACATGGATGTATCAGTCTCTGGACCGAACCCCAGTGTGGGTTATTACGAATGCGAACGTTGGCGAATCCGGTAGTGAATTCCATGAGGCCGAGAGTTGGTGTGTCTTGACATGGTTTACCGTAACCTTTCCTGATTGCGTCGGGTATTGGCTGACAGGATTTGTCATTATAGCCCTCAGTTCAATGATCTCTTGGTATCCAGATACCAGTCTTTGTAGAGGGTGCCTTACCATGGCAACCTTCAGTAGTCTGAATAACGCGTGCTCAATTCCTGGAATGTGACTGTGGTGAAATTAATGCCGTACTGGTGGTAAGAATCCTCATACGGAGTCGAGGGTTCCTTGATCCAGGGCACAAAACTCTTGAAGTACTGACGCCAGCTAACCGTTGATGCCTTGGGAACACAAAGCAGTACCAGTTGGTGGTTATTATCGATTATAACTACTGACAGGCGCTTGCTCCTACTTTTTGAAGAATCTTCATTAATTTTTGGCAAAGCTCGTTCCGGACGGAAAACCGGGTTCGTTGTGGCTCTGAATGTAAGTATACATCTAGGATTACACTAAAATATTTGCCAGACGGAGCTCTTGGTGAAGATATTGGGGGTGACCCATTCATCAATACCTGCGTCGTGTGAAGTGACTTAGGCAATACGACCTGACCAGCAGATTCCCCTGAAACACAAACCGCGAAGATGGTGGCAATGCATTTCCAACTGCATGTAGTCAACAGGACTACTAATTGTTATTATTCAGAGAATTCAGAGGGAGTAAATTTTAACAACCATAGATACATACACGAAAAAATGCTGAGACTGAAACCTCTAATTTTGTGGGTTAAAACCTGGTTTTATCGTTTTCTTTTAATATTGAGATGTGTCATAATAGTACGCGAGCCCTTGTCCCTTCGCCGTGTTGAAATGTCTGCCCTTGTCTCGATCCCGGTCATGGATTATGTCATAAATATATAAGACATACATTGCATGCCGTGTGTCAGTAAATAAGTATTTTAAGCTGCATTTTGCAGGCATTGGTGGACTCAATATGTCAAACATATATGCAAATAATTTGACATAGAATATAAACATTTAAGCGCTCTTACCACCTGTAGAACTAATAACCGTTTGAGTAAGGCACCAACCAATGAAATGGCGCCGTTAAGATCAGGAAAACGCCAGCAATGCAGCCTGAACAGAAGAACGGGTTTTATATAAAGTGACGGCCTATTACAACTGCCACAAATTCAACTATTACTAATAGAAATTTTTGTATCCCCTCCCATAGGCATTGTTGACTAGCATGGTCATAACGTACGGAAGCACAGGGAGAGACATGCAAGGGTTAACGTAAATGTGAGTTCTCAATTCCAGTATTTTCACTGTTTCATATTCGGATGCTGAACACAACTGTATAACATTTCGGAAACATCGTTGCTTTGCTTTTGTCTTTCCGAGATAGAGACAGGGAAAGCAGATCTATGATCCATTATCACATTTATGTGTCACACATTCAAACAGTAAATACTGTTCGTGAATTATGCAATATTACCTGGAAGTTTGCACAAAAACATCGTAAAAAAACAACAAAGTGTCTTGCAGCTGTTATTGTTTTCGATTTATCTGGCTTTTAAAGCATCATTAACATAACGTAGGGAACAACAGAGGAAGGCATGCAAGGGTTAACATACGTACTCTAGCGTTTTCACTGTTTCATATTTGGATGCTGAACTGATATAACTCAACCATGTGATATTTCAGAATGATCTTTTCTTTGCTTTTGTCTTTCAGTGATAAGGAAAGGAAACTAGATCTATACTCCACTATCACATTTACTTGTTCCGTAATCAAATAGCACATACCTCTGGTGAATTATAACAGAATATTACCTGGAGTTCTATACACTTACATGCAAAAAAAGTAAACTCGAATAATATGTCATAAATAATAAGTATACAGCACCTGTTGAACTGCATTTATCTTAAACATATCAGAAAGGAAGTCTTACCTGCGTGACCAAAACCTAAATTCATCATGGCAAGCCCTGTATATATATATAAAGAAATGCGCTCTAGTGTTTACTGTGTTTTTCCAGTTTCTCTCGTGGAGGTGGTGCATCTTCGTCATAGAGCTCAGGGTTTGCCTACCCTATTCTAGACGTAATAAATTTTTATCCGATTAGGCTGTCAGTCTATCTAGTCAAATAATTCCATAATTCTTTGTCCTGCTTTGAAATTCCTCTGTTTCCCGAATGCGTTATATTGACATCGACACGAAGAACAAAGCGACTCTTAAAACGTCGCTATGCAAAAGAAAGCAGAACTTTTTACTATCTCCTCAGCTCAGAAATCAATTTTATAACTTTCATGAATGAACCGGTGTCTGCCATTTAGTTTGCTGTTATGTGTATGATTAAGCTATAATCGGCATGTGTGCAATGTTAAATGCTCTGTGTTTCAGCCGCTTATTTTCAAAGTATTTTTCAGTCGATCGTTTCTGGTTCAGCAATTTGCATTCTTACCTGTGTATAGCGTGGTAAAATGGTAATGATTATGTAAACGTTAAGTGTGTTTTTCCAACCAAAGTTCGGCTTGGTTTTCATATCCCACACATAAATGTGAATCCCCGTCTTTGAAGATGCATTGCATGCTGCAATATGTTCATTTTTCTTTCAAAAGTGCACAGCTAGCGAAGGGCACACATTTGATATACATGTATTAGAGACGCCAGACATCACAGGTCAGTCACGGAGTTTACCATATTAAGCAATATTACTAGATTCTAGTAACAACTCTCACTTAAAAATAATAAGATTACCACTATCCAATATTTTGCATATACTCCCAGTTAAGGCCACCAGTGGGCACCACGGCTCACCATTACTACATGTTAGTAACTTTGTACCTGAATTGAGGGGTACTGCAGAAACAGAGATAACGTAGAGAAAGTAGGGATAACAACTTAATGAGGATGGCATGAAAGGACAAGAGAAATATCAGACTACCTCAGAAAATTGACCCCATGCTTGGCAAAATTCCTGGGGCTGAAGCAGCCGCCTTTAACCACAGAGGGGCCTATTAACACCTGCCCACAAATTGAAGGTACAAACATCAATATTTGGGATCCCTGGCAAGGAAGATTGCTTGATCTGTCGTATAATGAGGGAATGATCTGTAATTTCATGGCTAATTATTGAAAAAAAATAGTAAAGCACCCTGAATTACTGGTCACTGGTAATGTCATTGGTTGGTGACTGATGGTAGTCCGTACTCTGTGTTACTATCAGCCAGTAAGATTACTAAATATAGTAAGCTCCCTGACTGAGGTGTAGAGTCTTAATATTGCAGCATACTAAGCCAAATGTTTATTTTTTACTGGACTATTTCTACATAACTTTTTTCTGGGGGAGGCGATTACAGAGAAGTATCTGGAGATGCGACTGTGTAGAGTTTTCCTGAAACAAAAGTTGGTGATGCCCAGCCAAATCGATGAATGTATGTACCCATGCGACTCGACACTGGAGCCAGTTGCAGCGTGATCGACCGCGAGTGGATACAACTGCCAGAGAGCGAGCGCCCAGTGATACGCCCAACTGGAGGTTTTTTGGCCGAATGGTTATTAAAAAACTAATTGACGCAAGGAATGGCGAATTTGTACCGAAGGCCATTGGTATTAGGGGTCGTATATAAAAGTATCTGGCTTCCGCCACTTAAAAGTATCTTGCTACCGTCACTTAAAAGTATCTGGCTACCGCCACTTAAAGTTATCTGGCGGCCGTGACTTAAAGTTATCAGGCGGCCGCCAGAAAATATTTATAAGTCACCCCTGATACCAATGGGCTTCCGTAGATTTAAAGACCCGACATATCCTTTTTATTTTGGTGCCTTGATGACGGACACGACCTGTGTTGCGGTTCACCCAGCCATAAATAAGGACCAGCCAATAAACATTGCTCCCTTGCGTACATGTATTTGAGCAGTGATGAATTGAACGAGCACTATGAACTAGTGTGAGGATAAAGCGCTATATCCGCACATTGTTACAGATCTCACACACACTCGAATTCTGGACGAAAATCAATAAAATATGACGACTGCGTTTTTGTGTTTTGTCTGCTCTCTACACCATAACAAAAATATTTATTATTGTATAGAGAGTATACCATTTATTCGTGTTTGTATTATAGTATAGAGAGCAGAAAAAAGACAAAAAATATTTATATTTTTATGAATTTTCTCTTTAATCATATTTTATTGATCCAGAATTCGAGGCGCACTGTATGTCTGGTTTGATATATAAGTGTGTGTTATATACGAGTGCCAGTGCTTCTAAGGCTTTAAGTTTTCATAATTTTGGGTCACTCGTATAGTGTCCGACCGCATAGGGTTTCAGAGATGCCAATTGGAATAGCGAAAACCCGAGACGCACCGGTATATAGGGTTAGAATTCAGAAAAAAAGCAAAATCAAAATGGCAGTAACGGCACAATTTAGCGTGAGAGTGTATGGCGCTCTTGTGAATAATCTGTGATTTAAACCCATATGGATTGCGAAGACATATAGCGCCTAACCTAGATCGTTAAAAAGCAACTTGAGCGGTTAACGGTATTCAGCGTGTTGTATTGTATTGTTGTATTGTAATAGATATTGAGTCATACCTGTGTACTGGTATTTCATGCTAGTGATGTGCATTAGATGGAATGGATGGTTATCCTCCAGCTAAAATTAGTAGGGGAACACGTTCAGAAATGATAGAAACCTTGTCTGTCAAAATAGGTAACAAGACATACAGTGCATTGTTTTATGCTGACGTTTTACTTTCTGAATGCAACACCACATGGATTATAATGGTTAATAAATGATCGAATAAATTTGTAAGTCTTAACGGCTTAAGGTTTATCCCCACTAAAAGTGTGTGTTATCTACGAGAAGTGTACGCTAATAGAAAGCAAGTGAGACCTTAGGCAGTACCTATAAGATACAATCAAATGAAGCAAAGTATAAAATGTAACATTGTCGAATAACACCCATTTTTCAGACAGAGTGACAGCACGAAGGGCAGCATTTTTCAGCCTTCAGGGCTCTGGGTTGAAGTTCGAAAATATTTAAGTCTTACTTAAATCAGATTCTTAAGCAATCCCATTGCTCAGATTAGTGAAACCAGTCAAAACTTAGACTAAAGTATTTTCGAGAACTCTAGCCCCAGGTTGCATGGCCTGTTGTAAGACGGAGAAGTGCAGTGTGAGTAGTAGCAGTAGTAGTTTATTGACAAAAGATTGGTGAACAAATCTCAGTTACAGCTTGACATCACTAGATTTTGCACATCTCTTACAACATACATATCATGTGAAAATAAAAACACATTTGCCTGTGCACGTAATGGAATAACATCTCTTTGCTATTAACCTGCGTCATCTGCTATTGCATGATACTAAATTAGTAATCTTAACCAGGCAGAACACTAAATGCTATTTATAAAATATGGCATGTAATTGAGTACAACAGATGAATATTTACTCTACGGTCTGTGCAGCATTTACATACCGTTAACGTTAGTCCCAAAGTGCAAATAAATCATTCTAGATTTTTAAGGGCCCTCAACGATCCGACATTTAGGCTAGGTAACGACTTTTTTTTTTGGGGGGGGGGATCTCTCAACGGCGATGAATGAACTGCTAGCCCACTTTTCATTACACTGTATCGTATGCCAAGAACACTTGACTATTTATCCAGGAATTTTACTGCCGCTAATTTTAGCCAGTTTCCGACTAGGTCGTATATTATGCATGTGTGCGAGCAAACAAGCTTAGATCTTGATCTGTATGGTTCTATAATCAGGCCACTTCTGAAACCCCTAAACAAACATAGTCGGCCAATCCGGGTACTTGCATTTATTATCCCTGTTTTACAACTTAATTACCTCTTTTGTGTAAGCTTTTATTTATTTCGCAAAAGTTTACAACAATGTCCACCTTCCGGTAAACGCAAAGGTGCTCAGCAGTCACATTCACCTTGAATCTAGCAATTTTAACAATTTGAAGGTGTTAATCTAGTCAATGCATTTGTGATTCTTCTTCTTTTTTATTTCTTACAAGTATACATTATGATATATTGTTAATTCAACCTTGCCGTTGCGAGGGCCATTAAATCTTATCTTAAATCTCGGAACCTTCTTTAGCTGTGATTTTAAAGGCTGAAATTGATCTTACAAACATTAGACAGCCACCCGAAGCACAAGAAAACGTATAAGACATAAACATTAGAAATTTGTACTAACCACTTATCTCAACAAATTTCTCGTCCACATCATTAAAGTGCTGGTATTAAAAGGAATTTGCTGACATTCTCCAAAATAAACACTTTCTGGTAATTGGCATCCGCAAACGTAGCGTGAAATCGAGAACAAAACTGGCGCGGTTTACAGTTTACTTTAGGTAATCACTATCCATCATATGCACAGTGACACAGATATTACTAACTTAAAAGGTAAAGGAAGAGGAGGATAGTATTCCACAAGGATCGTGTCGTTTGAAGGGACTGTCAGAAGGATCGTTTTGGGCCGAAAACATTCGGTAAAATGAACATTTATCTGAATATATTTAATTTGTGGTGTTTGTAACAAATGGACGATAGAGTCGTAATTATTTTATTGAAAATCGATTTTTTAAAACGTATTGCATGGCCAAAAATGTACCAGCCTGTTGTAATGTTCCCCGAAAATAATATTTTGTGCAACATAAGTTAATGTAACTAACCCCGAACATGAGCCGACATCAGTGTGGGGATACTTAATCATCCAGTCTGAGGGCAATGAACGTGTTTCGTTAGCTGTGTTTAAGGTTATCATCAATGGTGTTGAATAATCTCATGAATTAATTGTGGGAGGGGCGAATCACCGATTCAAGAGGTCAAGTTTGAGATTTTTTTTTGCACCAGTCATGAAGCCATGCCGGAAGTAATTCTTTGACGAGTTCGATAAACCAATTATTGTGTATCTACAGCTACGCTTTAGACAAATATTGTCTAGATTTAAGAGATATATTCTGACCTAAAAACCTCCAGGCGATCCCATTTTGGTGGTGAATCGAGTGTCGAAAACGGTCGGATTGTTTACGCAATCAAGGGTTTAGCCATGTCAAGGGCTCAAGAGGCTCCACAACGAAGCGCACCTGCCACCAAGACCAAGCCTTCCTTAAGCGGTCATTTTTGTTCTTTTTAAGTAAATATTTCCTCATACACTTCTATCACTGGATGAAATTAGTTTAGGTTACCGTGCAATTAAGCCGGGCAGTTAGCGAATTAACTGCATTATGACATCTAACAGTAAGGTATAGTGGAATCATTCAGGTATATAATGGTGTGCCATAATAAGTTCCTCGGGACGATACTCTTGGCGTAACTTGTCCTCACAGGGTAAAAAGAAAAGTTAAAAGTTTAAAAGAGAAGCAAATACATTTTAATTCTAAGATAAGTCGAACCAGTACATTATTCTAACTCGATCGAGCCTGTTCAACGAATTTGCGTGTTTCCTCTGACTTATTCCACCCTACCGGTAAATCCTTCATGATGCTAACATGTCAAGAAATTCATGGTATTCGTACGCACATATCTTCCCTTAAGGAAAAACATCAACTGGTGCCACAAAGCTGCAAGCACAGAAGATGCTTGCACAGACAAGACGAGTGAGGCTGTTGATGTAAACTGCACTTCAGGACATATTTAAGTTCTCAGTACCCATCTGGTCATACAGTAAAACTCGTCGATGGCACTATATGTTGTCAAAATGGAGCAATACATATTGACGACCTCTTCTGTGTGCATTAAAATGAAGGAATAGCCACCCACATGCCCAGTGTATGTTTATCGTCCATACCACAAACGCCTCGTGACCTACCCTGTACTTTGCTGCCCATCCAGGTAGAGTGAGACTGCGGGATATTAAACCCAGAGTTTAGGATCATTGATGATCAAAAGGCGACTTATTATGACAATACCCATGCGCAGTTATTCAGGTTAGCCTAAGTGAAACCTCTGACCTTTCTCACAGATTTCATTTTTATGATCCTGCTCCACCAAGCACAAAATCCCATGGACACACCTGAATCGTATAAATCAAACGCATAGCTGTGAGATACCGGAGTCCTCAAATCAATTTGCATTTTATTTAACGTTGCATCATGTGCTTCCTATGGTTTTTTATAGCTATTAACGAGGGATAGTAAAACGCTTAAGGTACATTTTTATACCCATCAAGATTTGGATAATTTGCAATGTCCCGCAATTGCCTTCTTTATCGACCGTCTTGAGTCTACAAATGAACTCAAGTGCACATTGGTAAAGTTGCTTTGCCATAAGTAATGGCATGATCAATCTTAAGACTTTTTTGAGAATCGAAAAGGGTAAGGGGTACGGTTTATAGAAAAGTTCTAAATCCAGAGCGTGCTTTAAATCTAGGGTAATGACTGCAAAACTTGCTCTTGTGTAAGATGGCTGTTAATAGGTTATAACATTTACTGAATTGTCTCAAAACCAGGTCAGAGCAACCGTAATAAGGTTGTGAGACCCTATCAAAAACTAAATTATAGTCCTTAACGCGGCCTTTAAACTATCATTACCAATCAGCGAAGCTCAGATACACATTCGTGACAGTAGTAGACGTATTGGGGAAGGACGCCCAAGTAGGAAGCAAAACAGAGGCGCCGTTAAGCGGAAGTTCAACGTTAGGGTGAGTTTACACTGTGCTGTATAGATACTATGAAAGTCAGTTACTACTATAAATTTTTCATTTCAATGCCTGCAAACATGCAAAATATGCAAGCGAAGACCCAAGTGCTTAAATATGAATCGGTGTCTTGACAGCAGGCAACGGCTGAACACAACGTTGGAAAATTAATGTTGAATCCATGCATCCAGGTAGAAAATAGAAAATAGCAAGATAGTGCACCACGCAATAAAAAGTCACGAGCATAAGCTTATTTCAAGCTTCTGCAAGATATCTTAACGAATTTGTATGGCAAATTGAGGCTGTAAACAGATTTATTATCATTCGGCGAACAATGCCTCTATAGGAATGTAATCGGACCAGCAATACGGTAATTGGTAAAATAGAATATTATAAAATTAGGCCGGAGTGTTAATGAATTTGTAAATGAAATCTGATGCAATATGCCATGTGGACTACATGTTTATTGTATAAATCATGGTCAAAATGTGAATCTAAGTGAGCTTGTTTTAGCAAAGAGTAAGTAATCGAGGTAAGTCATCTGAAAATGGGACGAGAGTAAAAAAATCAGCTTTTCTTAACACTGCCGTAAAGCCGAAATCCAATAAACGAATAAGTGTTCAGTGTAAATAAGATGATGATGATGATGATGATGATGATGATGATGATGATGATGATGATGATGATGATGATGGAGGAGGAGCAGCAGCAGGAGGAGGAGGACAACCATGGAATTTAACAGAGAGCAGTATAAAGATGATGCCAGGGAAATTTAGTGGTAATTTTCCTTTCCAGTAACTATGTTACAGCTGGGCCTAGTACTTCTGCTGGTTGGTGGTGGGGCGGCCGACTTCACTGCGACTCTGGGTAAGAATTCTAACCTGCTAACGAAAACAACTCTATTCTATGGTCTTTATCTGGGTGTCTGTGGATATGTGTCTTATTCTTAGTCCAATTTCAACGTCGGCTAGAGGTACATTCACGTAGGTAGCTCGTAGTCCAGACACGTGAAGCAGAAGTTTCGATGCGTGATCTTAAAGCTACAATGGTCGATCTATGTAGACTGACAATGTTTTGTGACCAAGCATAGCCCAGCCCGTAGCATGTGGTTGGAGGGTGGGGGTCAGGCTTATAGTCGGCTTTCAACCAATCATGGTCATATCACCGACTGCAAGTTGGATTCGGTGGTGTATGTAGGTGTGTGCGTGTGACTTAATGTGGACCTGTCTGGTTTGGGCCGAACGATCTACGCCCGACAGTTTTTAGATGCCAAGCCACCGATTCAATTCCGCCACAGGTGAGCAGAAATGAATCACTCAGACCATTTATACTGACTCCGAGC
>JAAUYG010070437.1_pt1 | contig 10503 bp, 7 predicted proteins | sample 7278091 | NCBI WGS metagenome assembly JAAUYG01 (sample SAMN14350201, study PRJNA611818) | marine sediment metagenome | isolation source: surface marine sediment (0.6m) | place: French Polynesia: Moorea | collected 2018-08
AATAATAATAATAATAATAATAATAATAATAATAATAATAATAATAATAATAATAATAACAATAAAATAAAAAGAAGATAAAGAAGAAATATACTACTACTACTACTACTGCTACTACTGCTACTACTACTGTTACTACTACTATTACTATTACTACTACTACTACTAAAATAAAAAGATTAAACAAGATATGCTTTTGCATGCAGATCTAAAAGTTGGGTACGGCTTACAGTCACTGCACTGTAGGAAATTTGTAGAGGAACAACGTATTGGCAAGAAAAAATCCAATCTCTGACAACAAGATAAATATATTTCATTTTGAGAGAGAGAAATCAAGTGTTTTCTTATATTTGTGATTGTTTAACTAAAACTTTCCCTTTGCGTGTGACACAATATCTGTTAAATTGGGATATAGTCTTGTTTTTAATTTATCTTTTAGAAAACTAAGCCACGCACAGTAAAACGTTAAGCTTTATGTGTATGGTGTACAATGGACACCGGCTGGATATTTTCTTTTTAATACGTAGCTTTGAATGAGCTAAGAAACGAATTCTTAAATATTTGTAACAAAATTTTCTGATAACATTTAATATTCATCATTAGGCCGACCACTTATAACTTTATAGAACTTTATTAAATTAGCATGAATACAATAACCCACCTTGTTAAATCCTTGAACAGCGTTAAATTTCGTCTGTTCCAACTCCAAGAATCTTCCAAGAAAACTTAGCAATCTGGGATTCCGGGCCACATCTTTGGCCTTTTCTGAAAGCGATTTTGACCACCTTCCAAAATCACGTCGTGACGTCATTAAAATTCCGCGTGGCAATTGGCTGTGCCTCAATGAGCGTTTGCTGTGACCACTCGCTCTAACTCGTGTGGGACCCCTCCCAGCTGTTATTACGGCGAAACCACAGGTAGAAAGGGATGCCCCTCCCTGGTCGAAGTTAAGACATCCTCCTTTCTCCTTGATTTCGCCACCTGAGCTGAGCCACTGTTGTTTTTGTGGCGCCCACCGAAACCGGTAATTTCCAATTTTCGGCATGCGAAAAGTCACTCAACAATTCGTGGACAGGGACAAGGAGTTTGTGAAATTAATTAGCAGTGGGGGTGAGGGGGTGAAGGAGCGCGGGTGGGGTCTACCATGAGGAGGATAGGGGAGGGGGCGGACCTTCCCCGGAGATCTAAGACTAACGGGATCCTTAAAGGACCTAATCGAGGCAGTGTAATAAGCGAGAAACGTCAGGTGGGAGTCACGTCAGGCAGTACTCTGTCTGACTGGCAGAGGGTGAGTCGGGAGACGTGGGGCGTGGGGGGAGGGGGGTTAAAGGTACCAGTGGGGACATATAGGCCCTAAGCTGCGACAGTGTGTGTTTAGATTGAAGTAATATTTCATCTCTTACATTTTTCATACTAGAATTTAACTCAGCTATAATTACTATTTTAACAATTGAATTACTGTGTTCTTTATAACCATTTTCCCGACAGCGGCGTGAAACGTTTGGGTAGATAGGTCCGTTTTCATGTTATTATTACCTGTTAGTACTTCTTATTCATCGGTCTTTTCTGCGCCTTTCTTTTTTTGTTCAATAGTACATTAAACTTTTAAGTTCATCATGTACCATGCACACAAAACTATAGCACTCTAGCACTCTAAAACCCAGCCAATGGCTGGTAATTCAGTGACTCATATTTGTGCAGCACAATTTAGCACCTGTGGCAGCGTTTGTGTAAATAAAAGCGCTGTAATTTTAAAATCATGATAAAAATCAATAATAGATTGTCCAAAGGGATTTGCTTTATTTGCCCACGCCATATGCTGCTGAAATACCTGAACCAGGGCTACCTTGTACAATTTTATTACCACTATTCATGAATTATTAGCGCCAAAAGAGACACCCTCGCCAAAAGTAAACAGCACCATTACCTTTCGCCGCGAGGCATGGGGTTTGGGGCGGTAAACTGTCACCTTTGAACCGGAATTGCGTTCCCGGGGTTGTATTTGAAAGATTGAAGCGCATTCGATGGCGGTTTGTCACGAGATAACGGTCAAGGCGGCCCTTGTTTGAATTGGCTGCCACCGCGTATCATCCCCAGGCAATTATGGTTGATCACTTGCTTGGGGTGGTGACCTAATTGCCGATAAGAACACATGAGGCCGCCCACAAGCAGCAAATGATAATTAGATCGGCTTCTCATTAAAGTATAAACGCTGCAGCGGGTCACCCATTCCAGGCACCTATACCTTCGCCTAGCACGCACGCTTCATGCAGATGGCCTCAGCCCGCAATGACATTGACGCTAATGACAGAAATGCCAAAAGGTTCCGCGTGAGTGACCCGAGCTGTCTGTCAGACCCTTCACAAGCACGTCACAAAGGATAAAATGTAATAACTCGTACAATACGTTAGACAAGTCGGCACCTGAGCACGCCTTCTTTCTTGTTTTCTGTTCTTCCTTTTCTTTCTTCCTTCCCTTCACTTGTTTTGCTACTATTTTTTTTTTGCGTATGATGGCTGGCTAAACTAGGCTAGTCATCACATTGGCAGTATTATAAGGTATCAGCCATGACGCCAACTCAAGATCTAGGTCATTGATGCAGGAATTAGAAAACCAATGCCCCATATATACGCAAGTGATTATTGTATTGTATTTTTGTATTGCATTTGGATCAACACAAAACCTTTTAAAACAATAAATGACATTTTTTCTAATTTTAAAAAGTTTAAGAACTATGTTCACCTAGTGCTAAGAAAATTAGCAGTCATCATGTCCAGCCAAGTGATGCCTTAAAATTACAATCGATGTTAAAGTACAACATAAACGAGCAATGACCAAATTAAAAAAACACACACATATATTTAGTGTACCAACCAACCAACCAACCAACCAACCTGTATGTCCTGATTTCGAACAAAAAATCTCGGCAATAGGTGGCGGTACTAGATTATTTCTCTCTCTATATGTATATACATTTGTTTGTATGCAACTCATGTTAGTTCCGTTGACTTTCAAAATATGCAGACACTTAAAATTTGGGGATTTGGGGGCTAAAAACTAGCGGATTCTATGCATCGAACCACACGCTTTTGTATCCGTTCCAATTAACAGACTTTGTTCTTACTAGCTGCCCCGATGACTCAATTCCAAAAGTATGGGTACGTGATGACAGAAAGGTGTCTTCATGTTAGATGAAAATACAATGTAGGTGTTTACGCATGGTTCGCTTATTAGATACACAGATCGACTATTTTTGTATTTTATGTACTTAATATCTTGATACCATTTTCAGTTTCTCGTCAAGAAAAATGCCGACAAACTTTACAATTTCTTTACTTTTGAGGGTATCTATACCACATTGTAAGGCATATTTATCAGGAGCTGAAATTCCGCGTTTAGTGCGTCTAAGCAGGATACACTTCGGTTTACTTGGGTTAACGTTTAATTTGTTCGTTGTGAACCATACCGGCAATAACTTAAGATCAAAGCTCTTTGGCTTCAGATACCTGTGCAAGGTTATGATGCTGCTTAAATACAGTGCTGTCAGCTGCGAATAAAATAGAAACAGATGACTTAAAACATTTCGTCATGTCATAAATACTAAAAAGAGAGTAGATGGTCTAGAAAAGATCCTTGCGATACTCCGCAGTCTATTATTTATGATGCAAGATAGGTTGTCTGATAAGTAAATTGTGTACGTTCTAATAGGTAGTTCCAAGGCCATCCCTCTCACGCCATAGAGCTTTAATTTATGTAGTAAAATACCATGATCAATTGTGTCGAAGGTCTTGGACAGGTTCAGGAATACACCCAAAGTATATTTGTCTTCTTCAAACCCTTGTATAAGTTTTGATACAAATTCAGTAATCGCGTGATTAGTTGAATGTCTTTTGCGGTGATCATACTGGCTCTTATAAGGAGTATGTTGGGACTGCCAGTAATTTTACAGTCTTTTGTGGATAACTTTTTCTAAGACTTTATAAATTGATAGGAGAACCGAAATATAACGATTGTTTTCAAATAATCTTTTATCATTACATCTGGATTTGCATGCAGATCATGCAAATGCAGATCTTTTGCTTTTACTTTTTATTAGACATGCATGCAAATGCAGATCTATTGTTAGTATTGCTTTTTATTCTTTTTATTTTATTTTTTTGTGTTCCATAACCGTGCTTGTTAGCAAGATATCTCAAGATCGATTTGTCGAAACGCTCTTAAACGTTCAAATGGTACAGGGCCACGAGTGCAAGAACCATATTAATTTTGGTGATGATCTGCATTAATTAACCTTATTAATTAGACTAATTAAATCTCAAATTGGCTCAAAATGGGAAACCGCTGCTCATAGAGTGAAAGTAAGCTCTATTAAAAAAAATTGCGATAGAAAGAGAGAACATGTGTTACTTTTGGACCTTATCTGCATTAATTAACGTAATTAATTAGCCCTTTAAAGCTTAAAGGCTATATCATGAAAATGGCTGCAGGTAGAGTGAAAACAAACACAATTTCGGCTCCTTGAGGTGGAGAAGGAGTATATATACGCAACGCTTGGACTTTATCTGCATTAATGAACCTAATTGGACTAATTAAGGTTTTAAATTGCTCTATCTCGAAAACGGCTGCTCGTAGAGCGAAAATAAGCTTCATTTTGAGCCCCTGGGATAGAAAGAGAGTACACATGCAACTTTGGGACCTTTCTTCAAATTCCAGATTTCATGCCCAAATATGTTTTTTTTTTTAAAAACCGGGCCGTATCTCCAAAACGGCTGCCTGTAGAAACACAAAAACTTAATTTCGACCCCCTGCGGTAGAAAGAAAGTACATATGTAACTTTGCGACCTGTCTTCAATTCCAGATTCCATGCCCAAATATGAAATTTTGAAAATCGGTCTGTATCTCGAAAACGTCGGCCCGTAGAGCCAAAATAAACTTAATTGTGACCCCTGAGTTAGAAAGAGAATACATATGCAACATTGGGACCTTTCTTCAAATTTCAAATTTCATGCACAAATATGGCAATTTTGATAATCAGGCTATATCTTGGAAATGGCCCCTCTTGGAACTTTAGCCTCTGTGGTTCATCCACTCTTTTACAGCAAAAACTGGCATGCAGATCTTGAATTTGCCTACCAATTCTGTTTTCTAGTTAGCTTTGAAAATCGGTGTTATATTAGTTATCTTAAGGCAGGGAGGAATTTTCCCAGATGATACGAATTTATTAATAGCGATTGGTGATACTGTTGACATTTCTGGTACAATTAGTTTCATTAGATAAATACTTACGCCGCCAGCTCCGGAACTTTTGTTAGGCTTAATCGTATTTATTATATGTAGCGTTTCTGTTGGATCAGTGGGTGCGAAAAACTAGCTGCCGGCAGTTGCTGTATTGCACGGGTAATTTCTGAAGTATCTATCTCCAGGTGAAATAGAAGACACCACTGTCTTTCCAACATTTTTAAAGTAACCAGTAAAGATACAGACCGATTTTCAAAATTTCGGAATATTTGGGCATGAAATCTGGAATTGAAGGCAGGTCCCAAAGTTACATATGTACTTTCTTTCTATAAATAATGCGGATACATGGCAATGGCAGGCCAGAATGAACTTAACCGAGATTTGCATTCCCAAGTAGGAAAACTATGAAAATCCACCTATCGCTTATAAAGCTTTCGACCTGCCTCAATTTTATGATTCTACTGAGCACCAAGAATACGTAGGAGCGATATGAGATGGTTTCTGCGGTGAAGATAGCGAGTCCTAGTTACGAGATTAGCAGTGATTAGGGGATATATCGATGGCAGGAAAGTGCTGGGATGCTACATGTATGTTGATAACGCGGAAAGACGAAGTGTAGGTGTTCAGGAGAGATCAAGTCTGTGGTAAATGTGACCGCCCTTTAAGTTATATTACTGACAGTAAAGGCTGAGGTTACCTTTCGATGGCTACATTGGTCTGTGGTAGGGTGGACGACAAAACCTTATGCACCGGCCGAAATTGAAGCACGACACACAGAATGCGTTTCAGAATATAATGTTCCTCAGTTCAGCTTCGTGGTGAATCCTTATCTCATAGTGACATCAGATACTGCAGACCTGGCTGTATTCTTAAAAGCTATACCTTATACCGGAGTCTGATAATGACTTTGCTTTGATTTGAAAACCCAAACGTTGCTTCGCATTACTATTGAGGTGAGGGAAGGGACAGAATAGGCAAACTGTAGGTCAGAGAATTATTAACGGTGACGTAAAACTTGTCCCCGGCTTGTTTTAGTATGGGAGCGGCAGTCTCAACGGCGACCTGCTGCAGTCAGTCATGTCATGAAGTCGTCTGTATGATGTCCTGCCATGCGCTCGGTCACAAAGGAAAGGCCATAAAGCAATTGCAAGCACACTTCAAAGGATAAAGTGCTTTGAAAATAACCCGTTTGACTCCCGCTCGTGCGTGTTTCATTGCATTACAGGCCACGTGATCTCGGTTGACCTATGAGAAGAGGACCGAGATTTTGCGCCACTGACCGGTTTTTTTTTCATCCACAAGAACAGCATTTTAAAATGACGCAAGGCCACACCCGACCCGATTATTAAATGGTCATTTGAACAGGGCCAATATGCAGATCTTTTAAAATAAATCTTTAATTTATTGATGTTATAGACGTAGCATAAAACCTCATTTGCTTTCAAAGTAAATGAAACTTGAACGTGACAAATGATTCTATCTCATCATTTTGTCACTGTCAATTGACAACCATACGGTTGCAAAGGCAAATTAAAGCTTACCTTATCGTTCAATCCAACCTACACATGGGTTGCTAATAAAGTCTTACCTTACTTTACCTTACCTATCTCTCGCCTGCCTCTAGTTTTGTTCCACTTAACTCCGGTGTGACTGCTCTCTTGTTCTTGAGCCCTAGATTTAGTAGATAAGTGTTACTCAATATTATCTTATGACCTAGTTAGATAGGACCAGTAATTCCAATGAATGGTAACAAGCTATTTCCACCGATATTTTGACTGGATTGTTTTATGGTTGGGCCTTTTAGACATCTTTACATTCCGAAAGACTTAACGCCATATTGCCGCAGTGTATATTATAAATGATATAAATTAAATATCCCTGCAGCATGTATAACGGCTCAAACCTCCTTTCTTTAGATATCAACTTGCAGTTATTTAATATAGTAGAAGAATATATTGTTAATTCACAACGATTTGATTCATAATTAATTCATGGTGTTTTGGCTTGTTTCATCGATCACATTGTGGGGTTCCCACCACCGACCTACCACAGCGCTCAACTTGCTTTTCAGAGGTAAACATTAATATGCTCCCTGCGTGTTGTAAACCTCTATAAAGAAATAAATGTTTATATATATAAAAAAATTACACAAATCTACCATACACACAGTTACCTTGCAAGACCTTCTTTTGCCGATTTGTGACACCCCAAAGCATAACACTGAGCCCTTTAAGCCTTTTTTTGTTCATGTTCAATTTTAGGGAACAGCTCTGAGTAACGATCTTAATAGCTGTAATTATGTTGTGTCTTCTAATAGAACAGCTGTATGATAAAAGGCATATCTTATATCTTATGCATGCTTGTTATGTTTGTTTCAATTGGGCGCAAAGGGAAAATATCTTGCGTAATTGGCCAGCTAGTATAAATAAATAAATAAATAAATAAATAAATAAATAAATAAATAAATAAATAAATAAATAAATAGATAAATGACGTCCTGCCTGACTGTTTGCCAAATGAAATCCAGATAGGGTTATGTATCTGAGGTGACTTGTACTGTCGGTTTTTAAAATTTGACACATTGCCAAAATAAGTAATAGCCTGTATTCCCCCTGATTACCATATTGTCCCTAAAGTTTGGTTGAAACTTAATGAAAACGGTGGGAGCAGTAGCCTTTTAAATTTTTTTTGCAAGGTGCACCGAATGACCCCAAATTGAACTCAAAGAATCAGACATACAAAACATGTAGTTCCTAGGCGTACGAATCCCAAATTTTCATCCATTTCTCTAGCCATTGTTAAGATATTGCGCATTGATAGGATTTCCCCATTTACTCCCATGTAAAATTTCAAAGGACCACACAATTGGCCGATTGTCAAGAACAGTAATAAGCGGTATTCCACCATGGCAGCCAGTGTCCTCGTAAAGTGCGGCTGAGATTGGATGAGTGCATTGTAGAAGTCGCGTTTTGAAATTTCCAGCCCATATGGAATTATGTCAACACAAATTTCAAAATGCCATTAAATTTTAAATTTTTGGCAGATCGCCAAGAAAGTAATAGCTTATATTCGCCCATGACGAACGTATTTTTCATACATTTTGGTAGTATTCGGAAGAAGACAAGTGTGGGAGAAGCAGCATTTTGAAATTGTTACCCCCATAGGGCCCAATGTTAACAAAAACTAAAAGAAAATCGTAAAATTTAAAAACTGAAAAATTTAAAAAAAAAAAAAAAAAAAAAAAAAAACATGGTCTGGAGATATTGTAGATAGGTAAGTTCTCATTATTGGGCCTGGATCCATGCACCGGTTTCTGAGAAATCCGAGTTGACGGACGATGGACCGACGGACGACGGATTAAGCTGAGATGAGAGAGTCGAGCAGAACTGATAAATAAATAAATAAACAAACAAAAACAAAATAAATAAATAAATAACAGCAGGAGCTGAGAGTGTAGTATGAGTTGTAATAAGATACAAAATCAGAGGGAATGATTAAGGATCTGTATTGATACACCATTAATTTTAAGCACAGCTGACAAATGCCGACATGTATATTTGGGTGAAGGTTACTTCTGACAATTCTGACCTGCAAACACCAGCCCATTAGGAAAGATGAATAACCAGAAAAAACAGATTGCTCTTTTAGAATCTGATTCCCCAAAGGCTCTAGGCCCCCGCGTCCCTTTCTGTGTTGTTGATGGCGTGGATAAGCATGCCATAGAGTCCTCTCCAGTCTCCAGATGGAGGTAACAAAAATTTCACTTACTGAAGTTCCGGTTTAATGCAGTAGATAATATAACCAACCAGAAGGTATCTTGGGCTTGGGTTATTAACGGAACTCGGTGACAATGGCTGAAAATTACCCCAGTGGTGTTCTTTTGTTGTAGAAAATGACCGATGGCATGTGTGATAGAGGATGCGATCTTATTACCCGTATCAATCTCCCAACCCGTCTCTGGCAGTGCCATATTGCCTTATGCCCCTTGCAACCCGTTTGTGTGTCGTTTGTAGTGGCTGGTGTTTGAATGATACGGATGTGATTTCGAAGCCTCCCGCCGCTGGTTACTCAAACCGGTGTTCCCTTTGATGTGGAAAGACAAAAGATGGCATGCCAGAGCAACAGCGGAAGCAAGCCGATGTATATTATTGCCGATAGGCAAATAAATCAAAACGCGAAACATTCAATCATCTTGTTCTCAGTTAACAAGAGGTTCACGGACCTTGACGATCTGCTTCGGTGCTTATCATTATAAGTAATTCGCAATAATTACATACTTAATTTACATTTTGAGGCAATCACAAGTTTTCATTTCACTCATTGGACCAGTTCGTAACTTTCAATATTTTTCTCTTCATTTTAAATTTCAAATTAAAGTTGTAAATTTTGTGTGGACGGTCACAGGGAAGCGTTATAAAAAGTTTCACTTGAAAAGAACCATAAGCGTAGACAGGGTAATGTGCTGAAAAGGATAATTTTCCGGGAAAGTATCATAACCGTGGACCAGGTAATATGCTGAGAATGTAATTTTCCGGAAAAGAACCATAACCGTAGACAGAGTAATGTGCTGAAAATGTAATTTTCCGGAAAAGAACCATAACCGTAGGTATGGTAATGTACCGAAAAGGGTAATTTTCCAGAAAACCATAACCGTAGACATGGTAATGTGCTGGAAAAAGTAATTTTCCGGAAAAGAACCATAACTGTAGACATGGTAATGTGCTGACTGCAGACATGGTAATGTGCTGAAAAGGATAATTTTCCGAAAAAGATCCATAACCGTAGACAGGGTAATGTGATGAACGGAAAACCACAAGTGCGCCGAATAATATTTTTTGAAACTATACTTTTTGCCTTCCATCGCCAATGTGCTTAGACTCTTTATACATTTTGTTCATACCACATGTTACAGCTATATGGCTCACATGGGATGACAACGAATGGTGTGCCCCTTCCGCACAACGTGCAGCGTGTAACATACATGTACTCCCGACGACGGACCCCTGCATTATGAAATTTGCTCTGCTGACACAGACTGTCAAGCAGAGCTACCCTAAAAAAAACTGGCATCTGCGGTATCCTTACCAGCCTAGGGGACAGCCCGAGCAGAATCCCTCATTTTGAGGGAACCACATATAGGTTTATACCAGGGTGATCCAGGTAGGTTTGCTGGGCTGTCGGCTAGACTGTTATGGTATCAGATGTCGATGGTCGCACGAGATTTTCCTATGTGAACAAAACTACAGGGGGGGGGGGGGGGGGGGG
>JAAUYG010022351.1_pt1 | contig 10502 bp, 10 predicted proteins | sample 7278091 | NCBI WGS metagenome assembly JAAUYG01 (sample SAMN14350201, study PRJNA611818) | marine sediment metagenome | isolation source: surface marine sediment (0.6m) | place: French Polynesia: Moorea | collected 2018-08
AGACCTTTCCGTTGGTTATAAACACTACTCGGTCCGAACGTTGCTACATAAAGTCCGATGCGTGCGAACATCACATGTACACTCCACAAAGGGCTACAATGCTACAATACGATCGTTTGCTTTTCTTGTGGTATGGTTCATGGGTAACAGATTGACAGGTAAATCCATACACTACACGGATAATTGGTTCAGCGAACTTCTGTATCATTTGTGATATGACATCAAGTGCTTGGAAAAAGACGCAATGCAACAGTTGCTTAAATAGTACCAGGCCCAATCATAAGATGATGAGAGAAATTAATTTACACATTAAGATTGAGTTTTCTTCCATACTTTGGACAAAGAAAATTCAATATTCAATTAAACAACCGTTGACAAAGTTGAAACGAATTAATGGCTAAATAACAAGTGCATATCAGCCAAACTGCCAGCGATTTTCGCCAGTCCCTATGATGAAAAAGCGCAAGAGAAGCGAGGCCTAAACGGCAGAGGATATACCATCAGTCGACAAGACTAGTCACCAAATGTGGGTATGTCCACTAAAAGAACCGAAATGCACCCCACCTGATGGTAATTTGGTCCTACTAAGGACATTATAGGGTCCTTGATCATACTGTCCAATCCGTCATAATCCAGCAAATCTTCACCTGAACTCTGTCATACAAGACATCATATAATTGACGCTCCAATAATTTTAAAACCCTGAACTGAAATTATTTTTTTAAGTTTGAATTTTATGAGGACTTTTATGAGGACTTGGAAGTTTTCCTCAAATCCGATCTCCGCCTTGCTTCGCTACTTCCGTGAGCCGCCCATTGCAACATAAAACACACGCTGCTGCAGTTAGAGAAATGCCACGAAGCTGGTGTTTATGCACTGGAGACAAGCGGCTTGGTTGACTGATCGGGCAAATCAAACTACGCGACTCGCGAGCCGGCCCCTGTGCTAACTGCCTGTTCTCAAAATATCCCAAACTACTTTAATGGTACAAAAGTCTAGAGATATGGCGGATTGCTACATTTCCCCCAAAGTTGCCGTTAATTGACCTGATGATTTCAGAGAAAACGGACAATGACAATTTACAACAAAGATGACAGACGACGAATGACCGCACCATACTGTAACTGCTGCTGGCACGGTCAGCTTCAAACCTGTTCTGGCGTAAACTATGCAAATCCTACGTGTAAATACTCTACAGCAACTCCAGTTGCTAACTCTAACCAGCAACCCATAGAAATCGGATGAGGAATAAATCCTAACCACTAACCTTGATTGTGGGGAATGTCAGGAAATCTGCACTGCTATTCTCTCCCGAGATGCTGTCTGCCGGTTGTTTCTCTCTCTTGTGCGGAAAACGTATCCCGCTCGACTTTGGCTGCTCCACGATTTCTATCCACGGATCCAGTCGAACAGAGACAGCGCTGCGCATTTCAGGTAACACCTTTCCATGTGCCGCAACAGACATTCCTGACATTGGAGGCATGGAATTTTCTATAATACCATTGATGCATCTATTTTAGGAAGTCTGCCACGCCGTAACAATCAAGAAAGTTAAAAAGAGCTTCACTACCGAATTTTACAGTTTCAGTGCCGATCAAGAATTCAAGAAACATTGAAACATTTTAGCAGGACATGGTGTGCTGTAGGTTAACCAATAAGTTTTAATATAATTAATTCAAAGCCAAAATCATTAAAGATCCAGATCAGGAAAAATACTGTTATAGTTAGCTGTGACAGGAACGATATCAAATTCCAATGATAATATCATGCACGATGATCAAGTGACGTACGAATAGCAGTAAATTCGTAAAGACAAATGTCTTGTTGATGGAGGGTGAGTGTCTATACAATGGCGGGTGGAAAAGGGTGTGGAGGTGTAGTTTAAGTCCCAGAATTTAGCTCGCAAGCAGTAGATACGAATGTACGAGGCGCTAAGCGCTTTGTACATTCGAATCTACGAATCAACTATTGCTCGTACAATTTCCTTGGCGTAAACTAGGTTAAACAAAGGCGCTTCTTCCCACATTGTTTTAGCAGCGTGAATATCTGACGATGCATGGAACTGCGCTGGCAAGCCGCCCGGAATCGAAACGCGAACCACATTAGTTGCATTTGTCACAATGTAGCCGGTAAATCGAAAATGTTGGTTAAAACGGATTGAAATGTGGCACTGAGGCTCGTGAACACTAGTAAAACACAGATGGGATTCATTAGACGTTTGACCTGTGGCGTTCAATGCCACTTTAGGGCATTAAATTGATGTGATTAAACATTTGTGTAATGTTGCAACTACCATACATATTACTGTCGTCAAGCAGAGTGTTAAGTTCCATGGACCTCTTGTTGTAATGTATGAGCAGAGTGTCAGGGGGCACTTGTGTCAAGTGTCGACAGCTTGCTCTACCATTACCATTAAGCTGATCAAAACGAGCGATTAGGGTATTATTTGATGAAATTGTATCGCTATATGACGGGGTGACTATAACAGTCCCCCATACGAGGTGGTTTACTACAATGCGATTCATTTCCATGACCCCAAACACTTCTACAGTGTCCAGACATATTCTGCTACAAATCTAATAGTTATGACACATTTACAAATTAGTCAATAAACAGTTTGAGTAATATATTATGTACCCTGTTGAGCTTTCCTTTGACGGGTTTCCGTGGGCAATCCTATCTCGTGAATGACCTCCTCTGCTGTACCAGATAGGATATATTCTGTCATACTGCTTCCTACAACAGTGTTTGCTCTCTGAATGCCACGCGGTTTTATAGTATGGAGAAATGATTCATACATACGCAATTAATTGACAGTCTTCAGTCAAGAAAAAGTGCATCATCAAGTAAATCTGTGTTAAAAATAAAATTCGTCCTTTGGGCCCTTTATCCCGCATTAGCGAAATTTGCATTCGTCCCTTTGCCTAAAAATTACGATGTCTGATATTAGGTAATCTTACATACTAAATATCAGGGTAAATATACGAACATAAGTCTGTAAGATGCAGAAATTACGTGTAAAATTATTTCGAATGTCCTCTGTAACCTATGCAAACAGGCAACGTTTGTATTCTAATACGACGGGAAGGAGGGTGTGTGTGTAAAATATTCACAGAGCGTATCTGAATATTTGACATTATATGTTGAGAACATTCGTGCCTTCAATCTTTAAGCCTGAAGTCTCATGTAAAACTTTACCCATGTGCATAGTAAAAAGCGAAAGGATAAATATAACTGTCATTTGGATGCTGAGGGACGACGTGGCTATAATACAAATTAATATATTTTTTTACCAAAACTATTAGTTATAGGCGACAATGACTGACTTATTGTGTGTTACCTTTCCACCGTCCCTGGATATGCAGATATCAACCTCAGTTCATTATTCATTTTTTCTTTGTGCTGTAATAAAATAACTACACCAGTAAATCGTTAGACAATGAATGCATTTGTTTTTACAACATGTTATGAAATAAGTAGCTTTCTTTGATGATATCAGTTAAACAGCGACCGGTGTGTTATAAAATTTAAGTCTAAGTTAGTATTTGAGTTAATTCCTTTTACCAACAGAACAGTACAAGCAAACGTGAAAGGTAACAAGAGGCCCAAAGGCCTTGACACTCTGCTTAGTCACTTGCTGGATAAAAGAATACAAGTGAGGTATAAACTTAGCAGTACAAAGATGCCTGAACATTCAAGTCAAAGGTAGATACAAGGTCGTCACCGAATGACCCCAAAATGAAAATTTATCAATCAAAATTATTCTAATATACACTAAATACTTACCTCTGAGTCCCAAATTTCGGTCTGATTCACTCTACAACTGTCCGTTTCCAAGATACAAGGTGGTCAAAAATCGGAAAATGCACCGAATGGCCCCAAACTGAACTTGAAGACTTAACAGTTAAACTTATTCTACTTTCACTAAATATTTGCCCCAAAGGTAAAACTTTGGTCCGTTTCGTCAACAAGCAATTTCCGAGATACAGGATTATCAAAAACTGGAAATGCACCGAATGACCCCGAACTGAACTTGAACACTTAACAGTCAAAATTACCCTCTATACACTAAATACTTACCCCTGAGGCCCAAATGTTGGTCCGTTTCGCTATACGACCAACAGTTTTCAAATACAAAGTCGCCGAAAATTGGACATGCAACGAAAGACCCAAATTTAACTTGAACACTTCACATTCACAAGTACGCTATATACACTGTACACTGATCCCAGAGGATAAAATTTTGGTCAGATTCGCTTCATGACTAGCGGTATCCGAGATACAAGGTCGTCAAAAATCGTAAATGCACTGAATGACCGCAAACTGATCTTGAACAGTTAAAACAATAAAAAGTACCTCGTATACACTAAATACTTTCCCCTCGGTACCTTTCCACCAAATAATCTGCTTGACGTTTTACTGATAAACGGATTTTACGGACCGACGGACGGGCGACGGACGGTGGACGACGGACCCCCGAGTGACGATAGTAGCCCTACTGTGCATTAGCACAAAGCAGAGCTAAAGACAAAGTTTGTCCATATATTACACTACATCGATGTGAAACAGATGTCCATCACTCCATCAGGTCTCTGCTTCTTTCTCACCATTTTGAAGTTTTCAATTTCCTGATGGTGTTCTTGAAACATTTTTTTCACTTTCTCCAACGTTTTCTCCCAATTTCCACGTTCAGGGGAATCTTCGTCTAGCCATTTTATCTACACGGTGTAAAAGCTATATGTTAACAAATCAAACATTGGTTACCAAGGTGTTTTAGTTCTTAAATAAAATTGGGCTAGGCAGAAATGTTTTGATAATTAGACCGATTTTGTCTTCAACAACTGGGTAGTGAATTATCTGTGGGCAATGGACAGCGTTCCGTATGCAGATAGTTAAGATACCCATCTCAAAATAAAGCGACCCCCTTGCACTACATGATGTAGCTCTTAGCCTGTCGACGCTAGGCAAACATGTAATCTCACTGACGATATCACTCTTCCAATTGAGATCGAGTGAAACAATATATTAACACACAGTGTTTTGTTCTCCCATAGAATTTTATGTATTTTACTTTAATGTGCTAGGTCATGTTCCTATCTCATTACGTTAATATAACTGCATTAGATATTTTCCGACGGACTTCCAACACTACACACGGACCCATCTTAAATGGCTAATCTATGACATAAATATATCATATATTATGAAGTTTCAGTCTCCTGGAAATAATGTCTGATCTCTGTATTTAGCTAATGCATGTTACCTTAGCTTCAACATACTGGCTGCACATTTGGTGGAGGCGTGTTTGCAATTCCTCTCTTTCCGCTGTCCATTCAGACAGGACCTAAAATAACAAACCAACGATGGTATTTTCAGTTGTGAAGTCGTTAACAGTAGATTTCAAATTATCTAAAATATAGATATGATATACACTTAAACTGCATTCCGACACCCATTTATACACACTTCAAATATCCATCCATATCGTAGAACAGAGGTTTTCTTGAGACTACTCATAAATACGTGTACTTAATATCGAAATGTACTTAGTATCAAAATGTATTTCCGTGATGCCATGAGCATTGCACAAATAATATCAGTTCTTGGACACGGGTATAATTATTCCATTTTTTTTTCTAAAAGTTAAAGAGAGGTTAGCTAATTTGTACATCAATGCCTGTATCAGAAAGCGATGCAATGTGCTGTCTTGTTGCTTGCAATTCCCTCTTTTGCAATTTGAACTTCGAGAGAAGTTGGTCTAATCCTCTACTGGAAGCTTTTTCTGCATTCAGAATACAGAGCTCTGTACTCTTGTATCCTTCTCTTTGTGTGCTGAGCTTTTTGGTAGCTTCCCTTATTTGATCATGAAGCTGAAATAATATCAATTGCGACATGTAATACAGGCTGTATAAAATTAAGTATATGCAAAGCTTCATGTTAAATTGAGGACTTATACCGAGAAATGCTAAACAGACTCGAATAAGTGATCACACAAAAATGTACCATTCGTAAGTCAAGCAATGCCAACTGTCCCGAAAGAATATGGAGGGAAATATTGCCTTGTAGCATAAGGTGTTATCTTAAACGTATACAATTAGTGCCGCAGTATTAGTAGTAATTAACAAGCACGGAATAGTACGCATGGGATGTGTAATTGTAGGTAACATTTCAAAGATCATATTACCTCATCCATTTGGACACTTTTCAAATCTGCTAATTCATGCAGTTGGCTACTGAGAAACCGCATATCTGCTTTCAATTGCTCATCATATTGAACCTTTGCAAGAGAAGACAAGATAAGGTAATTAAATTAAAAGCCAAACAGTGCACATACATTTGATAAAGAGGGATAAAGATATAACGCATATAACGCAATAAGCAAAGCCATACAATTTAAACAATCACACCGCTAAAGTCCAAGGAACGAGTAGTCCTAGTAGTTTGCTAACAATCTGTAGGACAATAACGCAAGTTAGCGCACGTTATCGTTAAAGACTACAAGAATTCTTCAAAACGTCTTTGAAAAGATTAAAAACTAAGTCGAGAAATATGCTAGAAACATTAATGGACGAAAAAAAATCAACATTTGTTCAAGAAACCTTTAGATCAATTTAATTTCTGATTCCACACAATGGTGTGACTACAATCTAGCACCTGAAATGGTATGGCCGCTTGAACACTATAAAACCCTACTGCAACTTCACTATGAGGTCGTAGGTCCCATATGGCCTACTATTATCCCGGGAGACCCAAATGTCACTCGTCACTCATATGGCCAGACATTTTCGAGTTAAATGCATATTGAGACAAGTGCGCTGAATGACCCGACAATGACCAACACCAACAGGTCAAAGGCACCCCATATACATATCACAACAACTAGGTCCTAAATTTCAATTCGTTTCACGGTGCGGCCAGCCTTTTTCAAGTCACATGCCATTTTGAGGCAAGTGCACCGAATGAATCCAAAATGATCTGGAACCCTAAAAGGTCGAGGATACGCCATATTAATATTACAGGTACCACCGGGTCCCAAATGTCACTGCATTTTGCCGCAGCGTTGATGGCTGCAATTAAACAGTGGCAGTGAGATGCAATCAGAAGCTGATGTCTGAACAACGGGGGTTTGTAACTTTCGCGAAGGTTTGTCTAGAACTGGCAATTTTGTGACAAAGCCACATACTGGTGATTATGCATCTGATTGCTGTGATAAGGACAGCAATGATTGCCTGTAAGCTCCCTGTTTCGAGTTTCCTGACGTGAACATACCGAAAAGGCCAGCAGGCTGATACACATCACCTGTTTAAGGAATCACTGTGGATGGGTGATATGCTGTGGGTTTGTCGTGGAGAAAGATCAAACAGGTTCAGAACCATAACAGTGCACATCGTGTGCAGAGGAATCAACGACACTAAATTAAAATTGTGCCCCACCTTTTTGCCTTGGTGTGGTATGCCAGCATTGCAGTCTTCAGTATCAACACAATCCCTATTTGAACCAAGAAGACCATACGCTACACAAAACACACTACACAAAAAAGCTAAGGATATTCGTCAATATCTGGATTTAAATACTAAAATTACTGCACAAAACATCCAAAAAAATTCAAAATATCCTTAACTTTTTTTGTGTAGAGTAGAAACGTAGCCGAGGTGGCAGATAACGTTTTCATTCTATATACTACACGCGCCACTACGAGGCAAAGTTACATGCCAATTTACAAAAACGTGCATGGAATGGTTCGTGACAAAGACCAACTGCACCACTAGATAATGAGACCTTCCATGTTCATTGATTCCCTCACCGATAACACCTGTGGCAAAACTTCAAAGTACGATCAAATGTTCAAAGTGGCCCTACAGTCAACAACTACTGATCGAGGCACTCAACAAGTTCGAATAAAACCTAATGCAAACTATTGTGGGAATAGGACTTTTAAAAATATATTTGTGTATGTTGCATAGTGCACTACAGTGTATAACACTGACTTTAGCCATCTCGGAAAGAAAAATATTCACATATACGTATGATTGAAAATATACTAAAGACTATGTGTCCTTTTTCTATTCTGCAAACTGACGTTACCAGACATTTCATTGTAAAGGTTTCCTGTTGACTTGTATCTTGAATCTCAAATTTACGAATTATCAAATTATATTTTTTTAACATTCGCCAGACCAGAAAAGGACGTTAGTAATCTTCATTACTTCATGGCCACAGTAGTGGTATCAAAGTTCTGCTGAAATAAGATGAAAAATTTTGCAAGAGCAGCGTCTCATAATTCGGTTCCACTAAAGGTAACTTGTTATAATTGGGATATTGCCTGGAAATTTAATACATATGTACATTTACTGGAGTGTATATGTCCATATACACGACAGGTGCACATTTTATATCCCTTTCCTACCATCATCGGCTTTTTAGATGTGTTACTCCTTTTGAGTTTTCTATTCCTTAGAATGCAAATATAACATTTTCAAGTAACGAACAAATTCTAACATTACAGATACCCAAGACGTTATATGCAGAGAACCACCAAGGACCTAGAAAAACTAGCTGGGACAACAAAAGCCTTAGTTGGTGTCCCAAACTTAATAACTTTAGAAGAAGGAGCGTTATATACATTTTTGAAAAAAAGGGTAAAATAAATGGAAAATAGAAGGCTTTCGAAATATGTGGGGCTATTGGCTAAAGCATCACACTCGTATAATCTGAACCAAGAGAATTGAATAATTTACGAAAAAATCTACTTAACTCATCAGGTTCCTTATCACAGCCACGTCATGATTTTCGTAGCAGCAAAGTAGCTGTACTAAAATATATTTACCAGCCGGGCACACTTAGCGAAAAAGCGAAAGCGAAAATAAAATACCTACTTTGAACTGGAGTCTCCTGGTACTAATATCGTAGGTGATATGTGATGCCCCCTGGTCTTCCATCTGCAGATATTGTTAAGTAATAAGAAAGCTTGCTATTGATACTGTGCTTTGTTTTAGTGTAGTGGTACTGTTAGGTTGCTTCTATTGGTGCTTTTGATATATGGTGATTTGCAGCTTATGGTGTATCAAGAAGATCAGCAAATATAACTAAAAATTCTATTTGCTAATTATCACAATATACGACGCTTCAAACCCTACAGAATTTTCAACTGCACAAATACTTTACAGGGAAAAAGCTTGTATTACCTCTAGCAGTTGTTTGGTATCAGGGTGACTCTTGATTCCACACAGTGTGATATTGCAGTCTTTGTTTAAGTCAATCCCCGCGGGTGGTTTGGCGGTTCCATCAGGATAAATGTCAATGCTACCGAATTGGAACAGCACTAAAATTTGAACAATAACACAAGATTAACTGGAACTCGAATAATCTTTGTTCAACAAATTCCCTTTAATAGCAGATGAAAGATATCCAGGCTGTGTTTATTTTACCGGGGAAATGCTACCAACTTCAGGAAATACTGCACATGGTTGACGAAGAAGAAAAGCATGAACTTGTCCATGTAAAACGTATAGCATGGAAGTGTGTTATGCATGAGTAAGTGAGCAGTTGCTACGTTGGGGCGATCATTGCAGATGTTCCAGTAAATTTCGGAAAAAGGGGGATTCCCGGTGTACAGCTTTGGAGAAGATAGTGATGGTGGGATATTTTTGTCGACTGTGTATAAGTAACTGGTATTTTCTGAAAGTGTTGTAATGTCAGCGCTGTAGAACACTGAATTATTCTTTCCCAAAAACATATTATGAAACGAAGTATTAAATGGGTATTAAATGTAATACATCAGAATGTCAGCTATGGTGCCTAGTCAGAGAAAGCTATAGCAATTGGTCTCGACATCTACTGACTGCTATGTACATTCAAGTGACTGTTGCTGAAACTGGGGATGATAATGTTACAGTGCGGGAACCTTTCAGACAGTTGTGTTTGTAAACCAGTAAACAACTCTTGTTTACTGGTTGATAGTTCGCGTAGTTAAGGCAGGAAGGTAATGCCTGTTTAGTTAAGAGCTCTGATGCTGTCATGTGAAGAACTGGCCGTTTGGTGAAGGAATCATATCTTGACATTCGTATAGGTAACTTTTACTGTGTATACAGCCATTAGTAGTAGTAGTAGCAGTAATTTATTTTCAAACTGTATATGATGTATAACAATAACACTTCTTAATACAAGTGTATTTGAAGAAAAATAAATATATACAGTTTGCGGCGAATATCATAGCAATATTGCCGTTACTGTGTCGACTCAGGTGATATTGCATTGTTCATGACACAGCTGACAAAAGCCGTTGAAAGGACGTAACATCAAGTACATTAAAAATGAGAAGAGTACAAAAACAAAACATGCTGTAGTGTCACAGCCACTGTTAGGTCCTAGCTACAGTTTAGAACATCTTGGGAAGCTTTCCGGGGGGACCCGGAGCCGGTAAAATGGTTCCGGAAGGTAAATATAGGCAACCCCCGGCGTAGACTCCCGCTCTCATAGAGGCTAGGCCCGGAGCAACGGTA
>JAAUYG010053538.1_pt1 | contig 10502 bp, 5 predicted proteins | sample 7278091 | NCBI WGS metagenome assembly JAAUYG01 (sample SAMN14350201, study PRJNA611818) | marine sediment metagenome | isolation source: surface marine sediment (0.6m) | place: French Polynesia: Moorea | collected 2018-08
ATAATAATGAGAAGAAGAAGAAGAAGAAGAAGAAGAAGAAGAAGAACTACAAATTAGCAACAACTACTACTACCACCACCACTGCTACAGATTTATATCGAATGGCAAGAAGTGTTGTATATAATGAAAACTAAGCTGCAATGTATGGCTTTATTTGACATGGCACCCATCCTATCGTTTATCATATTTTTTATGGCATAGTCTACGGTTACAGCCAGCCAGAGCTATAGCCTATCATTCTATTTTAAGTCTTTCGTTCACAGATTGTGGGTTATATTACTGGGTGTAGTAGCTGTGCATGCTGTATAGATATATCGCACACTATAGCGTCAGTATGCGGAATTGGTGGACATTAGGTTTGAGTTTCCACTGTATGTATATCAACAGATTTCACTGTATATCATCCTTAGTGAGAATCGACGTAAAGCAATGCACACAAATAACAAACTACATGTATGACAGACGTGGGCAGCATTCGGTGTTGAAACGGGAAAGTGAAAGTGAAAGCGGAAAACAGGCATGGTCGCATTGGATTAACGCTTTGGTGGTTTCATGATTTCACCGCCCACCTGATCGTCATGTCAAAAAAAAATCACATCATAAACATTCGGGACAGGGATAGCAATCGTGAAGTCAAGCTGACATCGCGCGAACACAGACTGGACTGTTTTCTGCACAACATTGAAGTTTTTTAGCATCTAAAATTATGAAGATGTCGGCCAGGCCTCTTGGTTCTCCTGTCGTATTGGAATGTGTGTACTTGTATTTGTCGTTCAGTCTGCTTTTGAAAGTCACTGCAGCTCCATCGGGATTATGTGGACCGCAGCAATTCGACTCAACCTGCAATTCGGCATTCTACAAGGGTTCGCCCCCCAAGGGGATAGAAAAGCTGATGTGGGAAGGTCGCACCCGCAGTCAAACAAAGCATCCGACGGCTACCCTGTGTCAAGGTGGATACATCGCCAGTATGTATGACTGCAGGTTACGGATACCAGTCTGGAGCGCTATGTCACTGGCCAGCCAAGAGATCCAGGGAGCCACTGTGGGTAGATGTGCGTGTACATTCAGAGATAACTTTCCGACAATACTGGACATAGACGATCAGTACCGGCAGAAAGATCGCGACTACGATGGTGCTAGTAAACTACACAAAATTGATAAAGGCCATCTGATATCCGCGAAGTATGCTGGCTTTTATGTCAGTGGAAATGACGCATCCCAGAACATGGCTAAAGATCGGGTGGAGGCATCTTTCTCCTATTCTAACGTCGTACCGCAATACCAGTTAAAAAATAGAGGAGCCTGGCTTCAATGCGAAAAGAAGTTAGTCAAGTGGGCCAAAAAGTGGATCCGAAGTGAAAGCACTAGGCTGTATATTCTGGTGGGAGCGGTGCCTAGGGTATCGTATCTGACCATGCAAGGGGTACACAACACGGAGCGAACGCTCTTCCTCACTGACGGTCAACTGAAGGACCAGCAGCCACGGGGAAAGGGCATCAATGTCCCACTCGCTACCTGGACAGGTATGTGTGTCGTACTATCGGCAATATGGTAGTAGTAGTAGTAGTAGTAGTAGTAGTAGTAGTAGGAGGAGGAGGAGGAGGAGGAGGAGGAGGAGGAATGAAGGAGGAGGTGGAGGAGGGGGTAGCAAAATCACCAACACCAACAACTACAATAAAATCAATTGCCCCTTCGGCATACCATACACTGCAACCATATTCACACATATAAATAAAGAACGTGATGTCAATTGCCCACCATGTTACTCTACCGTGTTCGTCTGAACCTCCTCATCCCTTATTCCAGCCATGTTTGAGTCTCAAGATGCTCTCTGATCTTATCTGATCGCTCACAACCACTAGAGCGATAGAAGCCTGTGGGACACAAGGACACACTGGCAGCAACGACACTCGACTGTCGGTGGGCGGTGCTGGTCGATAACTACTCCAAGAGTGACCTATCAATCACTCGTCCGTCGCTCTCGGCATAATCCAATTTGGAGATGGATACTTTATTGACATGTGAAGTGTGGGGTTATTTTCTCTATTGGTCTGTGTGTCATCCAACACGGAGATCGTGAGGTAACTGCTTACGGGGTATAAAGTAGTAGTATCCTCACCAATTGTCACGAAGCCAATTAGCGATAAATGCTATGTTTTAAGTTTCATTCCTGATGTTCTCGGATTGCTCGGCCAGTTTGGAGAAATGGGAGACATTCTACTGCTTTAAAGTGATTAAAATTGGGTTGTGACGTAACAGAAACAGGATATATCATAAGTGTGGAAAGGATAAATAATTGCTGCACAGAACACCTTAAAATGCATGTATATTGAAGGATAACATGAGCGCCAGTCACATTACTTAACATATAACTTAATCATTGTTCAAATATGTCGAGTATATTTATAGCCACTTATGAGTAAATCATAAAACCTGGCTGGTCCGTTACACATTTGCGTGTACACATGAAAATAACTATGTAACTATGCTTGTAGCAATGTAAAACGGCCTGATTATGCCTCAGCAAGCTGTTACTTTCAATGTGAGTATCACTGAAAAGTTTTTAGCTTTAAAATGTGCATAATACATAATGACCAATCTTGTATGGTTCGGTGTTTTCGTTTACAGTCTTAACATCTACCCCCTGTGTTGATAACTAACGTTTCGCATTGTATCACTTTTGTCTGGAGTGTGGAAGGATTTTTTCTGAAAAGATTTTGGCAGATAAAATATTAGAGGACGGTGATATACCAAATGAAATGTCTTGGGCGGGTGTAGATATGGCTGGAGCTGGGGAGGGGGGGGGGGGGGGGTCACAGTGGTGCAACACATGGAGTAAGCGGCTGACAACAAACCCTGTGTGAGCATTCCATCTGAGCTATCCAGCTGTTAACTACATGATTTTTTTGCATATCAGACGAGTAAACTATATAAACATACTTTCGGGCTATATTTTATACATTTATTTAGAATGCAGTCTGCGGGTGAAGCAGCGTAAATCATAACTCCATGTGCAGGCAGGAACCATAAACTAGAGTGTGGGAGCCCAAAAACATGACTTCATGTTTAGAATAGAGTGTGGGTCCACAAGAACCATAACTTTATGTTTAGACTAGAGTGCGGGCCCATAAGAACCATGACCATTCAATGTTTAGACTCTAGAGTGTGGGCCCATAAGAACCTTGACTTCATGTTTAAACTAGAGTGTGGGCCCACAAGAACAAGTCTTTTTGCGTAGACTAGAGTTTGAGGACACATGAACCAATTAGGCCTCAGCAGCTGTCCATTTGAAATCCTAATGACACCCCTTCATTCCATTCTCTTGGAACCAGCAGCAGAACGGACGCGTGCAATAGAACAGACTGGCCCAATCATACAAAACAAACACATAAGGAAATAGCCATAAGATCAAACATAAAAACCAACAAAAACCAATTTATAACCAAACCTCCCGTTATGGGTTTTCCTTATGTGACATTATAGGTTGAACTGTCCATTATCCCTAGGTTGATTACGAAACATGGAGGCCGTAAGTCAATAAATGCCATTCTTACAGCCTGTAAGCTCCAGGCATTGTTGAACTTCAAAGGTCTGTCTGGAACTGTCCAATCAGCGGACGGCTTGCCCCTTGATCTAAGAGTTTTTAGGAGACGTGGATGGCATCAGGTGATTGCGATAATCCATCATCTGCTTGTACTTGGCATTTCCGCTGAGGAAATGTTTCAATGCGAAACAGGCAAGGATGCACGAGACCTATCCGGACACCGGCCATGCCAAGCCAGCTGCAAACAGAGTATTGGAAATTTGGGTGGTTTAGACGAAGCAACTGTCCCGAATAAATTGAAATAGATTATGAACCAGATGAGTAAGTTATATTGTTGTACCCTGTTCTCGGATTCTATTGCAATGTCTTACATAAGTAATTATTAATTGGTAGATTAACATTTGTCTTTTTATTGTTTGTTTTTGTTTGTTTGTTTGTTTTTTGAGCACCAAACAGACAAGGTAACAGGTGAGCTATCGTCTGGTCTCACACTCCACACTGTCTTGACGAAGAACAGCGTTGCTTGTAAAACCTGTAGCATTTTATAATTTGTGCTGTCGTCTGGTTCGTGTCAGGTGGTAAGCTGTCAGCACATTCCATGAGCAATCACGAAAACCAAACAGTGTGGACTTCAAGGGAAACTCGGGTAACTAGATCACGAAAATTAGACCGGGGTTAATATTATAAAATAGCATGTTGTAAGATTACTTGTGAAAATTGGCTATACTTGGACAGTTGCACGAGCGAGCTCCAGATATTATGGGCCTAAAATTAGAGATTGCGGGTGTTCACCTCTCCGACACAACACCTCAGCTACTCCGACCACTCTGCGGCCAGGGGAAAACTTGCCATGTTTTGGTGTTTAGTTGCCTCTTGAAAGCGTTTATTTTATCCTCGGGTGTTGAAAACGTGAATACAGTGCAAAAGACGTAAACACTCAAAGCGAGTATGCTGAGATAGGCGTTCCTTTGTAAAACCGGCCAAAAGAACAATGCCGTTCGTTCCACACTACTGTATACATACATGTACACTGTAAAGCCTCTCTCCCCCTTCGCCAGTAAGGCACGTTATCCCTTATCCTCTACCCTAGACATGTCCTCTCGCGGTCTCTCCAGACGGCGTCGCCAGGCCTAGCCCACTCCGGACCCACTGCCAGCCGCTCAGAGCTTGGCACGCACAGCCGCAGCTAGGGAAACCGCCGAGAAGAGTATTTTCGCGCCATTCCGTTAGGGCAGACGACAGTGCAGCAGTCAGCAGTAGACAGAACGCTAGACGGCGTAGCGTTATTATAATACGGTCATTAAGGAACACATTTTGACAGTAAAATCTACAATGGGCAACTTGAAAAATTTCCCGGAATTCATTTTGTAGCGAACAGAAATACTTTCATCAGTGGAATTTGTAATATTACCTTCAAGGTGAGATAAAGCGTCGCCTATTGCCGAAAAGTACCAGGTGGGTGTCATTGTAGAACCATTCTTGAATTATTCATGAAGCACATTAAACAAATGATGAAGTAAACCGTTTGTTACATGTAGAAAATAAGCATTTTTAATCAACAATGTTGTGTACGTTTTCATACTTGAGCAATAAGTTTATCAGCTTGTGCGATTGTGAAATACAATAGATACTAAATATTAGACAACAATTATACAGCCCAAAGTCAGTCTCAAAAATAAACAGGAATATATCACCACAATGCGCTGGCCGTGTCACTTAGTAAAACGATGCGATGTTCTACATGTACATGTGCAGTCACTGCTGGTCTGTATGGGGGCTAACGTACATTGTACATTGCATCTGTCGCGTCGTAAAAGGTGTAAGGTGTTTCTTTTATGTCTGCGATCCCAGTAGATAATGCTAAGAGATTCCTTCTAATCTTTACTGTGGTTCTAGCACCCTTATATTTCTAAATAGGAGGGGGGGGGGGCTATGCATATTGGGAAAGTATTTGCGCTTTGCGTTATTTAGCGATGATTAATATGCAAATTTGATACTTTTGTCCCTCACATGAATATGCATATGATATCAATATGTCCGGCAGCTTGTGTGCTTCGGCAAGATGATCGCTAACGTGCCACGACTAACCAAATCAGCAACGCTATTGACATATTCCACAGCACGATCGCCATAATAACAACAGGCACTTCTCGGTGTTAAAGACGTTTGAGCTTGAAGCTATTAAAACAGCACGAAACCCGTCCACAATGAAACGGATGCTATTAAAATGTCCATTAAAAACAGCATCAGGCGCTGCAAGCTATACGACTGCATACTGACCATCCTCAGCAGGCATGACTGCAAAGACACCCCGGAATTAAGACTGCCCACGGTCGAGGCCAAAATGGTAATTCTAAAATATAAATTCTAAGACCATATCGCACAGATATTTAACGAACGTTACCCTGATCACCACGTGGTCTTAATTCTGAGGTGGTCTTATTTCCGAGTGAAGTGGCACCGTACGCTCGATTTCCAGATAATTGAGATTTTTTTTGGCTTCCCCATATAGTGCAGTGGTGAAATTGAAGTTTCCGAAAACACAATCTAAGCAACGTTCGCACTGGTTTACACGACTTTGTAATTTTACGAGGGGGGGGGGGGGGTGACAACAGGTGCATAGATTTTGTATATTTTTACTACTTGATGAGATAATTTTCTTTAAGGCAACACGGACTCCGAATTAGGCTATTACGCCACTAGGAACGTGGCTGCAGTTTGTGCGTAGTAAGTCGCATCTGGACACGTATAGCGGCGTGAACTGGAACTGCAGACTACGCCAGGTGCATTACTCGTTAACACTACTAGAGTTAGAGCTTAATTTCCACGGAATAACAAAATGGCGTGATAGAAACCTCAATTTGGGGAAAATGCCAAGATATAAAAAACCTTAAGATAGTCTTTCCATTGCTTTAACAGGGACTATTCGGTGCACGCTGCCCTGTGCCCTCTGAAACAACTTACGTCATCTTGGTATTGATCGCTGAACACAACACATTCAGTGCTGCTAACAGAGTACAGCTGGTGATCATCACACAAGGACAAGATATTTATCGGCAGCACTACAATGTAACGTGGGATGTTAATGCGACTATCAAGCCATTAATGTGTCAGGTGTTATCGACCTTCTTGACCGTTTCCCTACACCTATTAGGTTTTGCGGAATCGGAGTATTTTACGAGACCAGACATTTCTACAATGGTACACTGTTTTCAGATAGCGTGATTCTTCCATATAAAGCCTATAAGATGCATGGTTATTGCTTGAAGGGGTTTCAATACATGTATAGCCCTCGTCTCGAACTGATCTACCGTAAACTACCGTCTTAAGTTATCACTTTCGTCAGTCGCATTGATTAATCATCTGCTTGACGTGTTGAATATTACCTTATTAAATATTGTCTAAAGCTTATTCCCCCCAGCAAATCCAGTGTGTGTTTCATGGGTGATGAAAAAATGTCACTCCGAAGCACGTTCACGAAGCAGGCGAACTCTGTCGATACATAACGAGGTTGTTTTTTTTTTTTTTTTTGGGGGGGGGGAGGGTGACTTGTCCCCGATTTTGTTGCCTTTCTCCCTCGAGCACGTGGCATCCTCGAGCTTCGTTTATACACAAGCCAATACTTCGCCTTTCTTCACAGTGTGCCCAATATACTTTGACCCGATTTTTTAACGATGGGGACCTTTTAGTTTTGTTTATTATAACGACAACAGCATATTATGAGGCGATAAAATTTCTCCTTAGTCTACTAAACCAGAGACAAGGCAAACAGTTCCATAAACGTAGGCCCAGTTAGTTTTAAGACGTCTTTTTCCGTAGGCCGGTTTTTAACACCCTCACGTGCCTTGGCTAACTTGGGTGTCTTCAGCTGGCGGGAATTATTGCGTAGATGTATCTTCATTTTGTTTAAAATGGGAGCTGGTTGAAGGCAACTTCAACTTGAAGCAATGGTCGGTTGCTTAGACAGACACCCTAAAAATCGTCGTCATCATCATCATCATCATCAACAACAACACCACCATCATCATCATCATCAACAACAACGATAACAACACGATCATCATCATCATCATCATCATCATCATCATCATCATCATCGCCACCACCACCACAACAACCTTCCACACAAAAACCGCCTGAACCATCACCAACAACGGCCCCTACATGTATGAAACGGTGGTAGCTGTATCTCACCTGTCACATTGATATGTACAGTAGGACGTTCTCCGTCAACCCCCAACCCCCTAACCACCTGATGCTGCTCATACTACGTGTGATGCTGAAATGAGATCTCTTGGGCTGCTTAATCAGCAGCTGATACTCCTGTTCACGGCATTTTGATTTTTTGTTTCATCCCTGGCCTCTGGACTTGCGGAGTGTCTCTGACCTAGAAATTAATATCTGCCAGAGATCTATTCGTGGTTTAACTTTCCCTTCCCAAGGCCTAAATTGCACTATCGGAGCATTGATATCCCCGTCTAGCCTTTCCAAGGACATCCTTTTCCATCTGTGAGCCTTTTTTAAAATAATATTTCTTATAACCAAAGGAACGGCGGCCCGTAAGTGCCATATGAAGATTTTTTTTACATCGTCCGGACAATATATAATTGGTCTTGACGATGTATAATTCGTCCGGACGATATATAATTCGTCCGGACGAATTATTATTTTGTCCGGACGATATACTAATTCGTCCGGACGATATACTAATTCGTCCGGACGATATAAAAAAAATTCACATGGCATTTACGGGCCGCCGTATCAAGGCATGTTTTCTAAGAACTCGGCAACCCAAAGTTAAGATCTGGCCTGCCGGTTACGTGTGTATGTGCCCTCGGGGACTGCCTTTAAATTGCGCAAGGCCAACAGTTAGCAGAGTGATCAACTTGAAAATTCCGTCGATACGAGTTACACAGATTAAATCATACAACTGAATACCACATCAGATGGCACGTGGTTAACAGTATCTACAAGGTCATGTAAAGGTCATGTAAAGGTCATGTGCGAACGTTATAGCTACATGTATTTATCATTTATAAACACTGATCTTACCATAGGGATGTTAGAGCTAGCCACACCAATATTGTTGATATGTAAATATTTCATTAAAGTCCCGACTTTAGCTCGAGTGTCTCTAAAATATCACAGTTAGACAAAACATATGTCCAACGAACTTGGCTTCATGTTGGCACACATGCATGTAAATCTGAAAGTTTGCCTGGACACTGACAATGTAATCGATATTAGAGTGACATAAAGTTGATCAATCGGCTTCCGGGTGTTCGGGAACCTGATCGGGTTCCCTGTTATAGATCCAGGCACTGGCGGAAGAAACAGATCAATGGCCTGGGATTATCCCAGAGAGAGGTTACTGGAGATATCAGGCCATGTTATTACCTCCCCTACATAGAGTGGGAGAAGTGGTATGTACCTTCTATGTATGTGTATGGGAGGGGGGGGGGGGATTTATGGATTATCATACCGGGTGTGGCTTATGACCGCCTCTGTTTGATCTGGGATTATCTAGGAAGAAGAAAACAGAGCAGCACTAATGTCGGATATGCCGCGAACAAAAGACTGCATTTTCTCTCTTGTTTTGTTTTTACTGACTGAGCATTGTTTCGCGGGAAACCCGATAAAGCCCGCAGTGTCGAACATACTCCTGCTGTCACAGATTTGATAAGGAGGGAGGGAGGGGGTGAATGAGTGAAGGAGTGAGGGATTGAATGAGGGAGGGAGGGAGGGAATAGTCAATTTGATATTTTGGAGTCTTATACCGACTGGAACACGTTTCATCAAGTTCGATGGCTTGATCTACGAACAAGGTCGTATATGTAGGTGTTGGTGTGTATGTACTGGACCCGTCTTGTGCTAGTCCGACCTGCGGCCAGTTTTTATATAGTGCTAGCCCACTGAAACACCGCGGCACAGGTAGGCAGTGAGGACCCAACCCAGACCATTATCGTGACTCCCAGCCGGCAAGTCGGTCTCTCAATCCTATGTGCTGAACGCTGAGCAGAGCAGCAGAACCTTAAATTTTAACGTCTGTAGTTTGACGCTGCCGCGGATGGGTCAGCTGTCACTGGAAGAGCATAAACCCCTTGTCCGTACCTGTTTGCACTGCTAAGATATTTTTTGTTAACGCTGGAGTATTGCTTAATAATAAATAATAATAATAATAATAATAATAATATGCAGTTCTTATATAGCGCTTTATCCTCGAACGAGTTCAAAGCGCTTTACATATTATTACCCTCAGCACACCTGTACACAACAACACCTTTTGACATGTGTGTAAGCCCTAGTTCACACCATAAATTTGCACATGTGATGTTCAAAGGTACGATAAGTCAACATCTTTGTAATGTTTGTATTTCGCATAAATTTAAAAAGTACAGACTCGACGCATTTACAATCGTCTACAACATATGCAGAATTTTTCACTCCTTTACAGTAATTGTTGTATACCTGGCCCTAACTGCACCATCTTATTATTAACGTTTAACAAATAATTACATGATATGCCCATTCCTGTACAAATACAAATTATTCCCTTATTAATTAGCGCACTACGTTTTATTGTTACATTCTTAGATAGATAGAATTTATTTCAGTATGTACACAAGAACACAAAAGTACAATAACGCTTTTCTCATTGTAATGTTCATACTGTGGTATTTCTCCTTAGCCAGACAGCTGTAAACTATCATCAGGGTATGAAGATAGCCGGAGAACACCAGATAGCCAGAGAACACCACATCTTGTAACACGGCATGTAATGCAAGACAAGAAAAATAATAAATATCCAAAGAAACAATTCCTGTTTTAATAGAGGTTTGCCTGTGGTGGGAATGTGAATTTTGACCAGTCACAAGAACTAGAGTTGTTACATATTTGCAAAGGAAATCGATATCATGGAAATCCATCGCTTGATTAAGTTTGCTTATTTTGTAAAGCA
>JAAUYG010195031.1_pt1 | contig 10502 bp, 11 predicted proteins | sample 7278091 | NCBI WGS metagenome assembly JAAUYG01 (sample SAMN14350201, study PRJNA611818) | marine sediment metagenome | isolation source: surface marine sediment (0.6m) | place: French Polynesia: Moorea | collected 2018-08
CGCTACTCAATAGGCCAAACCGCTCAACCACCCCCCTCGGTCAGGCGAACCGAAACAACGCTATTTGGGAAACCACTGAATATTAATGAGCTGCGGTCCCGAGAATCGGCTACGCAACCTGCCCTGGGCAATACATAGACCCCTTTCAGAAACACGCAGTTTTTTTGGGAATCGAGGGTAACCCGATCTAGGCACACATCAATGCTGTATACTGGCCGCACAGGGAAAAATAATAAATGCAAACCATGTGCCCATAACACCACGTACGTTAGCCTTAAGGCGAGCTCCGCTCGGGCGCTTCGCGCCCTCGAGCTACGCTCGTATTATAGCTGCAGATGTTACCTTATTTGTGAAAATGGCCCTGTGTTATTTTGTGAACGACTGTTCAACTAGAAGCCCACGATTCTGACCATGATGAACTTGTCATTTGAAGAACACTTATAAAGCGACTTGAAGAAGGATTATATCTTTTGAAATGGGTCCATGTGTTATCGACAAAGGAAAACAATCGTGAAAAATCGAAAATTCAAATTTCAAAACCGCAAAACACTACTTTTGTCAGAACCATTGAGAAGAAATTTCAGGAGAAGTTTGGAAAATTTCAAAACGTTATTTGAGGGAGGAGTGGCGTTTTTAATCTTTTCCTCCCATAGGGTTCCATTTTAGCGAAAAGGGGAAAAATCTTGAAAATCAGAAATGCAAAATCTCAAAAATATGAAACAACACTTTTGTGGAGACAATTGAGAAGAGAATTCTAGGAAAAGCTTGAAAATATCAAAACCAATTTTGAGGGAGGAATAGCGTTTTGAAATATTGGGTCAATATTGGAAATATTGAATTCAAAAATGCGAATATCTACCCTACATCAGGTCCATTAACCTACAAATGAAATTTGAAAGAAGCGCATTCAATAAGTTCTGAGATACTTGCGACACGAATTCTGGAAACCGACGACGGGTGACAATGTCCTATACCATGGGTTCTGCTGACACAGTCAAGCAAAGCTAAAAATTAGCCATCATCTCAACTGTACATGTACTCACGTCATTTCCGCCAGTAGCAAGTGTGGGTGGTAATATTGGAACTTACTTTTTATCCGTTTTAAATCAAGTTGTATTTACTTACTCATTGACTCACACCACTTACTCACTGACTCACTCACTTATTGAGCAACTGTTTATATAACTGTGAATTGTAAGATCCTTGACGATGAGTGTTCCCCAATGAGTGATTTACGCAAACTACCATATAGAGGGTGGTAATTCGTATTTTGATATTCAGCCAGTCATTGTTTTTCTGCAAATAAAGTATTTCTTCACATATAAAGCATTGTTCCATGTCTAAAATATTTTATTTATGAATAAAACTTTTTGCATACAGGTATATATCATGTTCTCTGCGGATAAACAGTTTCTCAACTTACTTCATAGCCGTTGAACGACTTTGACCTTGGAGAGTTCCAGGTCATTCCAGGGTCATTCGGTGTACTGTTAATCGAAAATTGTTGGGGGCGGGTGGTGAGGCCACTCATTTTGAGAGAAGTGCACAGACTAACGCCAAGGAGCACGTGTCCCAAAATGACATTCAATTGACTCATAAACGATTTCCGTAGAACAAAACAGATTGAAATGTGGAATTCTAGATGTTAGTAACACATATAGGTTAGTATAAGGTCACTCAGTGTACATGGCCTATAACTTGAAAGTGGTTGGTAATATAGCAAAATGGAGTGAAACTTAGAGGACATGGAGACACTAGTCATATACATATATGATTACTTTACCTTGTAGTGTTCAAGGTCATTTTGTGGTCATTATGTGCACTTATCTCAAATGGCGTGCACTCGGAAAACAGCTTGCCTTGAGCAAAAGGGGCTGGAACTATGGAACACTAGCACAACATATGGCTCGCCTTTGTGAATCGGGTGTCAGTAAATGTATGTATATTTATTTCGACTGTTACAGGGCAATGCACTTGTATATATTGACACACACAGGAATCATAAGCATTAATAAATGTCAATGTAACACATTTATACATATAGAGTAACTAGTAACAAAGCAGCAATATTGTGTAGCAATAAAAAGGGTTGTGGACGTGTAAAGGGAGTCGTAGGAGCCAATCTAGAACCAGAATTAACTGCAAAATGTGTTGGATTCCTGACGAGTACTCAGGTCTAGACCAGAATCGTTACTTTAATAGTAATTCATTTCTTATAGTTACTAGGCTCTATACGAAACTGGAGAAAGAAAAGACAAATAGAAACGGCAATAAGTTAGTTCTCTACATTGCCCGCCCCCCTCAGCCTCTCCCTGATAAATCATATGTCTCTAGTGGTAATATAAAAGCAAATCAAGCCCGATAACTTAAAAGACAATATTTCTTACATGTCTGTTAATAACTGCATGAAATGCTCTGGTTTCTTTACCAGTTTTTATTTGGAATTGTATTTTGACCAATAATATATGGTCCTGCGTGTTTGATGCTTTTTGCAGCAGTAATAGGATGTCTGGTACATACCTGAGGATCCTGGACCTCTGCGTGTGTTATATTGATTAAATCGTCAGTTTTTGGTGAACTAGGAAGTTAGTGGCTGTGGGAGTTTGTCTAGATTGTACAGGTGCATAATTTTAGTAGCTCTAGGTGATACATTTCAGCTGGCTACAGGAAGTGCCACTGCAGAAGAATTAGCTTTATTCGGGAGACTTAGCATATACTTAACATTACTTTGTTTGCTCCATAATATTCTAATGTGGCAAGTCGCCAAGTACCTCAATGACACTGCCCCCTTGCTCGATATAATCTTCTATTGTGTGAACAAGCTAGTTGATTCCTTTTGTGGGTTCCATTGACTAGGAAATAAGACCTTTGTTGGGTGTATCAATGAGTGTGACATTCAGCAACCCCACGGTATTAAATCAACCTTGCGCGAAATCAGCCACGCGGAACGAACAAACGGTTTTGCGTTCCCAGTCGCCCACGTGCAGAGGGAGTTCCCCCGTGCAATCAGAAAATCAATATATTTTGCACAGGTGAGATTCGTAGCCTCAGAGTTCGATCGGTCGCCCGCACCCCGCCTAGTTGGTCGATTACGAGGGCTAGGATGTCGGTGGTGTCGTCTGGTATCTGCCGTGGCTCGTGCGCTGCGCTGGGGTGGGGGGGACAGTTAGTGGTTGTAAATAGCAAGCTGGGAATCAAACAAAGACAGCAGATGGCAAAGGAAATTATGGAGGAAGCAAGACGACATGAACGATGCATGCGTAAGGCTAACTGTTAACAGCCACTTCTGGTTGCTCGTTATGCAGACGAGCGTCGCATAAATAAACATGTGATACATGTCCGTCAAAGCAGCTTGGCGTAGGATATCACGCAGTTTATGTTGTGGCCAGTTGACGCCTCGCCAGGTTTTTAATATGAAACACGACTGAAGCTGTCGCGTGCCAAGCCAGCAACGAGCATCAACGCAGCACTGGTTGACAGCTTCAAACGACACTTCACCATAGGGCAAGAGGAGGAAGTCCAGCCCACCACGTTTGTTCAGTTTGGAGTCTTTCATAGGCGTTATTTTAGGCTCCGTGTGATTTTGACTTGTGTGTGATTTTTTGTGTGATACCATAGTGGACAGAAACCCCAGGTGTCGCCGTTTGGGGAAAGTTTTTGTGAGGACGATTTTTTTTTCTATTGGGCGACGGTCACGGCGGTCTTGTATGCACCCCCTTTTGTATAGATAGGCCTCGTGTTTTGTGTTTGGACTGCGGACCCAGAGCCCCAAGCTTGGCCAAGCGGATGTGGGTCAAGCCTCTCCTAGAGAACACGGCGACAGTTTAACCCTCAGGAGGACAACTCTCGTCTGTGGTCCATAACTTGTCGCCACAGGTGAGGTCGCATATCAGTAAACAGATTGCTGCGGAATATCCTTTACTATCTAAACATCAAAGGCCTTTGACGCTTGGAGTGGATTAGTTGCTCATAAAAAGTATTTAGGTGAGTTTCTTCAGACATCAGCGATAACTTGTATTGAATTAGTGTGGCTAAGAGAGCCACAGTACTCCGTCATTACTGTTACATATTAACCTCTAAAGGTTGGATATATTATACTTTGGGGTGATCTCAGTTATATGGAGTCATTGTGTTATGTTCTTTAGCTGGATTCTGCCATGTGATCATTTTATTTCAGGATATTTGTACTTTGATTCGTTATCATAAGGCATATCCTCATACAAGTCTCTAACAGTGGTGGTGCCGGAAATGAAAACCTTAGTCTCATAATACGTATTCACTTCTGCCAAACTTTGGGTAATTCGGATCCTTCTATTACTTTCAGGTGATTTATGCCTGTTTGCTTGTTCGTGATTGGACGCCATGTCTCTACGCCGGAAGAAGGATCGGGAGAAGGCAATCCGGAAGTTCTGGATGGACCAGCCTGGCCAAGATATTGACGTCATCACTGACGTAGTGGATCGGGGTAGCCATATTAAAGTGACGTCATGTACGAGTGACGTCACGGCTTGGTGGTTAGGAACCCTAAGGACAGTCTATCCCCAGGACCATTGCAGCGGGAAGGGGGACCGTATCAAAATGCATCCGGAAGTCGGTGTGACGCTGCAGCTCAGCAAGGACGACGGGACTTTGAGAATCAAGGGGAAGAAACATCTGCAGTGGTTCAAGGACAACTTTGAGCATTTGCTGGCGAATGGGGATAAGGAGCTGGCAGCTGCGACTGAGCTTGGCAAGGTCATTGACCTTCAGCTGAAGCTGAATGATGGCTACACTGTAGGTGATCTAGAAATGTGCGATATAGCATGGCATGGCAGGTGACATAATATGTGCAATACAGCACGGGAGGAAGCATGGCAATGTACAATATAGCACAACACATAATATAACAATGTACATTATAGCACAACACATAATATAACAATGTACATTATAGCACAACACATAACATAACAATGTACATTATAGCACAATACATAATATAACAATGTACATTATAGCACAACACATAATATAACCATGTACAATATAGCACAACACATAATATAACAATGTGCAACAGAGCACAACATATAATTGAACAATGTACAATATAGCACAACACATAACAATGTACAATGTAGCGCAACACATAATATAACAATGTACAATATAGTACAACACATAATATAACAATGTGCAATACAGCATATGGAGGTAACGTAATGTGCAATATAGCATGGCACGTAATATAGCGAGTAACATGACATGGTGCAATATAGCGTGTCCCCGGAAGCCTGTCATGTAATATAAGAATAGGCAGTATAGCAGAATATATCATGACAGGTAATGTGACAATGTACACAGTACGTAACATACCAGTGCGCTGTATAACACAGTATGTAGCTTAACAATCATGTGACATAGTAGTAGTAGTAGTAGTAGTAGTAGTAGTAGTAGTAGTAATAGTAGTAGTAGTAATAGTAGTAGTAGTAGCAGTAGTAATAGTAGTAGTAGTAGTAGTCGTAGTAGTAGTAGTAGTAGTAGTAGTAGTAGTAGTAGTAGTAGAAGTTGTAGTAGTAGTAGCAGTAGTAATAGTAGTAGTAGTAGTCGTAGTAGCAGTAGTAGTAGTAGTAGTAGTAGAAGTTGTAGTAGTAGTAGCAGTAGTAATAGTAGTAGTAGTTTATTTTCAAACTTAAATCCATTACATACATCATAAATCATAGCATTCATTTTATAGTTTGAGGAACAGCCACAGTGGCTGTGATCTGTACCTAAAATCAATAATTTTGATTTTTACAATAAATATGGCATGTATAGATGGTAATACATCTTAAAAGGAAGAGGAACTAAGTGAAGAAGGGGAAGCAGTGCAAAGAAATCAGAAAAGAAGAAAAGGTAGAAAGAGAAGAGAGAAAGACAAGAGCGAAAATACAAAAAGAATATATAAAAAACAGTGACCAGGTGCTAATCTCTTTCACAACTGTCTCGAGCAGCAACATAGCACGCCAGGTAACACAATATGCAATATAGCATGGCAGGTAACATGGCATAGTCAGGTGCAATATAGCACAGTAGGTGTTATAGGAATTCCAAATATAGTAGACTTATACAGTGGCATATATGGCAATATACCTTGAGGCAGAGGAGCCCATCTTTAAGTCTACCCCGGCATTAGGTATGTTGGAAAACACCTTGCTCGATGGCCAAGTTAAACAACCCCCCCCCCCCCCCTCCTTATGGGCTCTGGGTACATGGCGTTGAAACGTGATAGAAATACAGACAATTTGCAGGAATGCCGTAATGGTTTGTAACAGGCAACAGTGTTTTTATCTCATGGTGACCGTATAGACATTACATATGATGATGACGTGCCAACGTCAGCCTTGACACTGTAATATGGATTGAGACAGGAATGACAGAGCTATTTCGTCAGTTTTGCTTCCTAAGTGCATCTGGAACGCCATAGTTCCCAAGTCTTAAATGTATTTTGGCATTGCGGAAATGCTCATAAGCAGTCACAGTGCTTTAAGGTTGTATTCGATAGCCTTATTTGTCCGTGTACTCATCAGCATGATACATTGGTTCAACACTACATACATAGAGTTGTGACGTCTGTGTACTCTATCATATACAAGCAACCCTTGACTTTCTTTGATTACCGTACATCTCTATATTTCAGCCGCGGGATCTACTGGATCACCTGCCTCTGACAGGGTCCCTGAAGCACGGTCCAACCTACATCTACCGCCTATGGCGGGGCCTGCTGGATAAGTGGATCGGCGAGGACGGGGACGTGTACGTGGTCAGCCCGTTACTGGACAGCAAACGGCTTGGGGACTGTCTCCTAACCTTGGTCAAACACCGCCATTCCACATCTAGGCTACACCTCTTCACTATGCCTAACAGTGATGGGGATACCAAGTTCCCCAAAGTCCTCAAAGAGGCTCGGGACCACATCCTTGGCATCAAATGCCCCAACAAGAAAAGACTCGTGGCCGAGGAGCGCCTAGCTATCGCCGAACGCCGCTTGCGTAGCAGCTTTGGACGATTCCATTGCAAGTTCATCGCATACTGCCCAGATGGCGCTCCGGGCAGTTCCGACGAAGCGGAAATCCTTTTGACAAGCGCGAGTTTCCACAAGTTCCATTTTGACATTGAAAGCGGGGATACGGTGGTATACTTCCGGTTGCCGACTAGTTTCCTGATCAACCACTACCTGGCGCCACTAGGCTTGGAGCATCAGGTGTCTCTGCCCGACTCGCCGCCCCAATCACCCAGTTCCGCTACTCCGGCCCCCAGGCCCCGCCCCAGCGTTCTCCCTGTCCCCCAGTCTCCCCACACTGTGTTCGGCCCTGTCAGGGACGGGGGAAGTCCCCATGGGATGCCTCCCCCACCGGCAATGGCAGAGGATGTCCACCCCACGGCGGACGCCGGAATGGCGAACTTGCCGCCCTTCAACCCGCAGCCACAAAACAGCTGAGATTATTGGACGGGTGCATTATGATTACAAAACTGTCTGACCAAACGTGGCTTCTGGGCACAAACTGGGGCATTTTTTGACGTTTAAAAGTAGGGCTTAAAAGCCCTTCTATATGTGCTAGCATATAGCCAAGAAACGGCCTTAATGATTCCATTATGGTTAATGTGATTATTAAGATATACTTAATATTGTGTGAAAGACTGTTCAAACCTTGTCACACCGTGACTGGATACTGTAGCCAACGTGACTGGATACGGCAGCTGAGGGACATGATCCTCATCAGTGACATCTTTGTTGCCTTGTGCCTACCGTACTACGACTGGATAAAGTTATTATTTATCTAAAAGTGTTTACAACAGTGGTTTTCTTCACCAAACAGAAAGTGCTTTTGGGCTCTTGGCAGAAAAGTGACTCCTTTATGAAAAGTATTGAACAATTTTAAAAGAATCAATATGTTGAAACTGGCATGAAATTTTGACAGTGCTAATTCTGTACACTAGCAACTATAAATAATTTTCACATGGGATTGAACATTGATTGAACATGGGAGTGAAGTGTGTAAAATGGCCTTTTTGTATGACTGTTGTTGCAATTAATGGACTGTGCTTATACATATCGTATTGAATGTTTATGAATACAGCCATTTAGACTACACTTATTCGTGTTATGTTAATATTTATGTTTAAAATTCATCTAAAGCAAGTAGAATTTATGTATAATATATTTTGTTGAAAATGTCACATTTACCATTTGTTGATTTTTCGCTAGTGACGTTTTTAAGACGTTACTTACACCGCAGTTGTTTGCTTCATTCCAATGAACGTTTTTCCTCTGATGTTTCACATATTAACTCTTCTGTCGGGAAATGAAAAAAAATATTGGAAACCTTTCATAGTAAAAATTATATCAGACTATATTACCGGTATATGGGAATATAAAAAAACTTCCATTAATTATCTCGAAACCATAGCGCAAAAGGGACAGAAATTTGGGACTCAGTGGCACTAGTAACATCTAATGGGGTACCTTTGTCTTTAGAGCGTGGAACAGAGCGGTAGAGTATTTAGAGTGCAGTACACTGAAATATGGAACTAGCAAACACTAGTGGTACATACACTACACAACAAGTTAAGGATATTAAATATCCTTAACTTTGTGTGTGGTGTATATATGCTATACGTGTCACAGTTGTCTACACTACACCAAAAAGTTAAGGATATTTAATATTCTTAACTTTTGTGTGTAGTGTATGTATATCGTGTAGCGTTCCAGGTCATTTGAGGGGGGGGGGGGGTAATTTAATTTGGTACTCTTGTCACAAAATGAATTGTAACGCAAAGGTGGCTGGTCGTGGTTGTGGAGTGAACGGACCGACATTTTGGACGCAGGGACATGATTAAGTGAAAGATGACGAAGCCAAAGGAAGACGAGATATAGCAGAAACGATTTCACAAAGAATTGTGCTCTTGCATCCTTCGGCGCCTTGTCGCCCTTATATGCAGTTTTGGGGTATGTTAATTTCTGATTTACTCACGAAAGGCAACTATGTTCATGGTATAACCCTTCCTTCGTTTTTGTTTTTGGGCGGGCTTTTGCAAAAGTCATGAATTTGATCCAGAAACGCCATCGTAAGCGTCTAGCGCGAAGTAACATTACCTGTCTGTATTTAATATACACAAACGATAACAATCGCCTGGCCAGTTCGGGCTTGCATGAGAAACAGTGACAGCTTAATATTGAGCTAGGCAAAGAAACTGATCAGCTCGGAAGTAAATTTATTTCTTTTCTATAACCAAACATTTCAAAATCCGCATGGAACATTGCACGTATCTTTTCAAGTGTATCCACCGGAACGCCGGAGTACTGGGAATTCTGCAAGCTGCGAGAAGGCACGGGTTTACTGTTTCGTCTTGGGAAGACTTGAGTTCCATTTGCCACTGAGAAATATCGCCGTAACATCTCGTCTACGTCATCTGCCAGCGTCTCGAATTTGATCACGTGATCGTAGTTTACCGTACATGGCCGGCAGAGGTTCTGGTACGTGTCCCAATGACGGTTAGTCCGCTCGCTGAGGGGTATGCTGGAATCGGCAAGGAAGCGAAGAAATTCTGGAAAAGTGACGTTATATGTCGACTTTCTATGGGTCGTCCTCGCCCTGTTACCATGGTAACGGAAGGCGATGTTTCGCCCGTACCTCTCCTGGAAGGATCGAGTCCAGCGGTTGTACACCACCAGCTTATCACGGTACGCCGACAGCAGTCTCTCGAGTGGATGACGAACGACGATGAACTTCGTATACTTCTCCAAGGCATATCTCCGTGCTTTTTCGCTGAGTAAATCCCAGGCAAAAATGCCCTTGGATTTCAAGAAGCGTTTGTCATGTACGGCGTACGGCTTTTTGCCGGTCGCCCGCCCACTGAGCTTCACTAGCAGAGTTTTCCAGCTGGAGCAAGCCACTTTTGGGATGGCACAGTATATGATCCGGTGCCTCGGATCGACGAGGAGCGAGTCCGGCATGTCCGTATCCTGAAACGATCTCTGGAATGTGTATCCAGATTCCGAGGTACACTTCTCGGCCACCAGACGTCGCCTCTCTCCCTGGATCCGGCTCCAGGTATCGTTTGGATCCTGTATCGAGTCTGAAGTCGCCTGTCGCAGCCCGGGGCGGGGCACAGAGCCACTTCTTCGGGATTCGGAATCTGACAAAGATATGACGATTGGTGTATACGCTGTTATGACAAGGAACATTTATGTTTTGTTTGCAAAGGTCATTATCACATATATCTCAGTTACCCAGTAGAGAATTGAAGTCACTCTTTGTTAAAAAAATAGATCAATGTGTGCATATACACGTGTGGACCAGTCCTCACAGAATATATAAAATTAATATTAAAATATTAAGGCAGATAATATATAATATTAAAATAATAAGGATATTGTGGTGTATCGGGGTTTCCTGGTCGTTTACTATGTGACTAGGGGATGAAGGGAACCCGAAGGTGATACTTGTCCACACAAGTGTGCCTGCGAACGTGGCACCCGA
>JAAUYG010106422.1_pt1 | contig 10501 bp, 8 predicted proteins | sample 7278091 | NCBI WGS metagenome assembly JAAUYG01 (sample SAMN14350201, study PRJNA611818) | marine sediment metagenome | isolation source: surface marine sediment (0.6m) | place: French Polynesia: Moorea | collected 2018-08
GCTAAGCAGAGCAGCAGAACCTCAAATTTTAACGTCTTTTGTTTGACGCGGCCGGGGATCGAACCACCAACCTCCCGCATGCCATGCGAACGCTCAACCACTACACTACCCGGGCGCGGTTCTACTCTTATCGAAAAATCAGAGAAATTAATTCAATTTACAAACGTAGCGGCAGATATAATTTTACAATATGCTTTTTATCTTTGTGGGATATTTGTTTTCTTACAATCGTAGCGGCACACAACCTATTGTAACATGTATTTCCTCTTAGGGTTTTCATCGCCTTAGGGTCTCCGTCGCTTAGGTTTTTCGTCGCATATCCATTATTGTTGTATATACTCACTGTATGACTCAATAGATAGGTCACAGACTTGGCTAAGATAGTTTTTCTATCATAATTCTGTACTCACTCAATCTGTAATACAATGTGCCATTGAATGTATAATTTGAAGAAATTACTACCACTACCACTACTACTACTGCTACTGCTGCTGCTACTGCTACTGCCACTGCCGCCAGCGCCAGCGCCACCCCCCACTACCACTACCACTATCACTACTCCTACTACTACTACTACTACTACTACTACTACTACTACTACTACTACTACTACTACTACTACTACCTTGTGATTTCCCAGTGAAGCCCATGCGCGCTTTGGTATCACTTCAGGACGTTTCGTATGGACAGTTTATGAGATGGATACCCATTAGCTTTTTTATGTGGTGCCTATTCAAAAAGTTTGGTTTACTTTTAGCATGAGTATGGGGAAGTGGTGTCCTTCAGTCCAGTCGACATTCAACCTATTATCCCATTTCACGTACATGGAGCTTGGTCGCCACTGATTTTAACGCCTCTTGTGGGTTTGCAATAGTGCATAATGCATTCAGGCTTTTCCTAACAATAAACAGCCGTATAATAATTACAACAAAAAAGAGCACATAATCACAATTTGGCCTAACCCGTGTTACTGCGGTACCAGCACGCGCTAGCGCACACGTGACTCCCAGAGCAACGCCCTGGAGAACGCGAGCCATCTTTCAAAATGAACGCCGAAGTTCAGAAGGTTCGGGAAGTGATCTCGCGGTCCAGAAAAATCCGTCTCCAGACTCGTAGATCCAGGTTTTTGTGTCCAGACAGAAGAAACGGCGATAATGGGCTACAAAGTTACCGTTCATCATCAGGCTGGGCCAAAAAGCAGGTGAAATCCTGAAAGGTGTGGGAGGGATCCAGGGAAGCTGTGGTTTCTGGATCTGCCCTCAAAGCCACCGACACCGGTCGACCTACCGACCAGCAGACCAAGCGGTTGTCAGCGTTCAGTTAAAACTGGGAATTTTTCACCTGATTTCCACTTCTCAGCACTGATCTGTCGTCGGCTGAAGGTAGAGGGTTCCCAGGCTAGGCGGGCAGACTGCGGTACCACTGCAGTACAGTACAGTAACCCAGGGCTAGTGTTACTGAGGGAAGCAGTCCGGGTGGCCGACAGACATAGCACACCTAGTTAGGCATCTATTAACCACCACTGGGCCGAATAAGCAATGCTCCAGACGTATCAACGCGAAACTGGGTTAATAAAGAAAAATCATGTTCACGGTTCCTGGGAACGTACCGCCCCATACTGGACTTCTGTAGGCGAATACCAACTGACCACAGAAATGCTGCGTCGGAGATGAGTCCGACTGTAACACCAAGCAAGTGATGCCACTAGTTTTTACTGCAACACGTTTTGCTGCTACATGTACTCTTGCTACATGCTCTAGCATGCTAGTGAACCATTTTCCAACTCCAACATATTGTGCTGCTACTGGGAACCCCGTAAAGAGTCCCAGGCCTTGTGAATGAGGAAAGCCATTTCTAGAAGAAAAGTTCGACACGCCCATGGGCGTATTTCGGGGGAAAGTGAAATGTATCGCTATTTGCAGCTACATTGTATAATTTCCTTTTGTGACTAATGCTGCTACTGGTACTTTATATAAGTTGGGAACTTGCATTTGAGTGGGTAAGAGTCTCCCTTTGGCCGATTTGACAATCACTGTAGACGTGATGGTGTACATCAAAGTGTGCCTAACCGCTCCTGGGGACCATTGCAGCAGCCATAAATTACTTCAAGCGTTAATTTTTCATGCACCAGTTAACCCGATTAAATATCATTGTATTTTTAAGAAACTTTGTTGCCTTTATAATATGTCAAACTATAACGCCTTTGTATTAGCTTATTTATCGTTACGTTTATGATGTCCATTGTGTAAAATTTACCCTTAAGCTAGCACCAGTTTCCAGGCTGTTCTATACAGTGAGGTAGAATCCACGAACTACACTATTGGCAAAGACTTGCATTCTCTCCACGCGGCCAAGTTTGTTTAAAATGAGCCCTGGGTGTATTATTTGTGGCCCGTTTACCGAAAATTAATCAATTGGCTTATTTTAAGGATGAGCTTCGTTACGGGGATTCAGCTGCTGCATGTTCAGCTGCTTCATGGTCCATTGCAACAAGTTCCACTGCTACATGTACAAGTTCCACTGCTACATATACAAGTTCCACTGCTACATGTACAAGTTCCACTGCTACATATACAAGTTCCACTGCTACATGTACAAGTTCCACTGCTACATGTACAAGTTCCACTGCTACATATACATGTTCCACTGCTACACATACATGTTCCACTGCTACATGCTCTACTGCTAAGAGCTCGACTGCCACAGGTTCTTCTCTTCATGGTTCTTCTAACGCTGCAGGTTTCCCTGCTAGATATATCACAGCTATATGTGCATGCTACATGTGAGTGATATTATGGTCACCCTTCAAGTTGGTGGCTTTCGAAAAACACAAGGTATTTCCATATAATTATACTAGGGCAGAAAACAACGAGAATATTGATTTTTTTTTGCCTTTACACCAACAACCAACTGTTCATCTTGTATTTTTCCCGTTTGAACCTAATCGCAGTTGTATATAGACAGCATGGAGTTGAGAAATCATCCGATTTATATAAACGTATTCGTGTGCTATGGGGTATCAAAGCTTCGTTAAGAATCGTGCTAAGCAAAATCGCAATATTATCACTACTCTAACAGCAATTGGGTGTAATGTATTGCCAATCGATATCACAGAAAATAATGCCCCAGATGGAATCAGCCAAAGTGGATTGTGGCTCTCCACATGTTCAATCGACACAGCCTTCAATTAAATATTTATACAAGACAGAGTGGGATTCCACCACTTCTGGGAAGTGCAAAGTGATTTCGTGTTTAGGCACCAGCACTTTGCGCCATAAAGTTACTACTTGCGCGTGATTTGCTTATATCACCATGCAGAAAAAAATAATAATTTATTAAAGTGGCGCGCTTGCATGAAATGTTAACATCAAATATAAAACAATTTTCTTCTGATAATATATGCGCAGACTACAGGCACTTATCCATCACCTCGACACACACAAAGAGACATTTTACTGTACAGTTCTGGAATGATATTTACATATAGTTAATAATGCGTTGGAGGGGAGGAGGCGAGCGTTATCCTTTGACTCATCAAAAAAATTCATAACATGTAAATCAGCAGGCTTGCTAATTTCAGGGAAATATTTACCACATCTTCCATATGTTTTACCTTTTTCTAGGTAAGTGGGACAACTAAATATCAGGAAATGAATTTCGTCTTCAACCCTCTCTTGACTGTAAAATGCTGCAACGCATCTGTGCTGATCTATATATACTCTGTAGATATTTTCTTTCTCGGTGCATTGATCGTAACACTTTGGATTTCTTCTTTTTCTTTCATGTTTAAAATCTCTATACGACCATACCTAAGGCTTCTTTGACACTATTGGTTTCAATACAGTATTTTCTAGATAATACAAGACTTGTTAGTCACCTTTTTATCGCATCCCAGTTTTTATCTTCAGACAACTGCGTCTCTTTTACGGTATTTTAATCCGATATTCAGACCGATTCATTCATCCCTAAGTGGCTTACACTTCTTTGAGGATATACTGCAAATTATTCTAATCTTTCGTTTGCATTCATTTGACTTTATATTTTGAATGTCTGCCTATCAATATATTGGGTATAGTTCAAAATAAAATACCAACTTACCCACACCAAAATGTTGTCTATATAGTTCCCATGCGTAAGTATATTTATTTTTTACGGGTATTAAAATTTCGTTAACTTGAATTCAGACCTGATAAATTTATAGGTTTAAATGGGGAAAATGCTTACACAAAGCACGCAGCAAAACATTTAAACATTTTATTAAATTTACAGTTTTTTTAAATAGATAAATGCTTACACAAAGCATGCAGAGAAACGTATTGAATTTATAGGTTTAAATAATACACAAAGCATACAGAGAAACGTTGTATTGAATTTATAGGTTTAAATAATACACAAAGCATGCGGAGACACGTTGTATTGAATTTATAGGTTTAAATAATACACAAAGCATGTGGAGAAACGTTGTATTGAACTTATAGGTTTAAATAATACACAAAGCATGCGGATAAACGTTTTATTGAATTTATAGGTTTAAATAATACACAAAGCATGCGGATAAACGTTTTATTGAATTTAATAGAAATAATACACAAAGCATGCGGAGAAACATTTTATTTCACTCTTGCCAGTTGAGGAGGAAATTGGAGGACGTCCCAATTCGGCTATGGACCTACAAGTGTTTGGACTGTCATATCGCTGGAAAAATACATGAGTCTTGAGAGTAGCTGTATCGCCATATCACTGAAGAGAAATAATATAAAGGGCCCTCTAATTTTCTGCACAAATCGTGGCTATCAGTTTAACGGACTAGCTGCCATTGCGAAAGCTGAAAATGCCGCTGAAAAAGCTGAAAAAGAACCACCGCGGATTAGAACGCAAACGCTTCTGTCTGAAGTTGAACGTCGTCTTAATGACAGATTTGTCATCCCACATCTCAGCCATGTGGGTAGACTGATCAGTTGAGTTGTTCTCCAGTTCCCTCCAATACGTATAAGTAAACGCAAGTGGCATTTCCATTCACTTTTTTTTTTTTTTTTGATATTCAGAAACCGCCTACCGAGGATACAAGTAGTATAACATATGTTAGTAATTTTTTTAAGTAAGTATTAAGTGAAATTTTATTTAATGTCAGATCAATAGAACATAAAACATTAGGCAAAAGGCTATTTACCGACTCGAAAGTGAGATGAATATACACACTGAATGATCATTATAAACCATCAATTTAAGGCATTAAATATATTCCAATAATTTAAGGCATTGTAACATGCATTGTTCACCCGATGTTACTTGCGCGTCTAATAAATGTGAGTAAATGATGATATTCTGAATGTGGCAAAACATTAACACTGGGCTACACATCAAAAACTGGAAATTTAAGGAAATGGGCGTACTATGACACTCCAATTTACACTCAACTCGCCCTAAAGCCTGTCAACGGCGGAGCTTACATTCACTTGCTATACTCAAATTCTTGGACACAGTTTACTTCGTAATTCCTCTTCGCAGTCTTTTCAAGTTAAGCGGCAATGTTGATGTAATGCCAGATTATTATAATACCCTCAACAAAAAGGAAAGAGTCTGTGTGTAAACGAGGGCCTCATGTACTGATCCGAGTTGCGAATGTGCTTACAGGAAACCTTACACGTCACAGAAAGGGGTGTAAATGTGCCGGCTGATTGGCTTAAGGATTGCTTTGACCTTTCGTCATCCACCAGGAAATCATCCGGTGACACATCTCTGCCGGTCGGAGAATGTCGCGGGGATTCGATGTGTGGTCGCTCAGAGTTGTCGTCTCGCCGTCTGTCTTTACGAGGAAATAGACAAATGGCCATAGGCAAAGGACCCGATGTAGAGCGCTTCTATTGAGAGCATATGTTCTCAAGGACATGCCTGAATAAAGCGTGGACTCAGCGCTCTAATGCAATCATGGCGAATGGCAAATGGCATCAGCGACATGACAGCGCAGCTAGAAGCCCCCGGACCTGGCTAGCCATGCATTTCAGGGGGGAGAGAAGGACAAATGGAGTGTGAAAATTGACTGTGCGACTCGACCCAGATCTGTGTTATGCAATGTCATTGACAGTAAGTGCCCGCTTAGCGATCTTTTACTGCTAGGTTTATGGGAAGTCCTGCGGTTTTGGTGACAGCTTTTTGATACAGAAGGAAAAAAAAACAGAAGATCTACATTAACTGCAGTCGTAGTTTCGAAGGAAAACTGATAATAGGCCAGAAAAGTGTGACCCAAAATGGTGTTGGTCTTTTTGGGTACGTTATGATACGATAGCCCCCATGCGTAACTGCCAAGATACACCTCTAAAAGGCTTGAACATGTGGTCCTCAACTTCATGCATTAGCAACACATTGCTTTCAAACGCAAACACGCAAAAACAAAAATTAAACACTAAAAAATAAATACGAAATTCGCACCTGCATAGGTTTAGGTTTATGGCCTAGAGCAAATAGGGGAGTATTGTGAACCCCATGGCGTGAAAATTTTCCAAAGATACCCGACAGAAGCGAAAAGGTGCGAAAAAGAAGTACACTGTACATCTTTCTCAGAGACCCAGCTCGCCTTGAACTCTTCCTAAAGCCTATTTTCACAGACGTCTACTGTTTGTATTCTGTAATGAGTGTTAGCGTATTAATTTATGTTGCAGAAAGATGTAGTCCGCTGAAATCTCCAGACGGAGTATTGGTGAAAGCAAGCCAATACTGACATTCAATGGTTATTTATTTTCGCGCAAAACAAAAAAAAAGACAAAACAAACAAAAAACAAACAAACAAACAAACAAAAAAACAAAACAAATAAAAATAAAAATAAAAAAGCGGCGCACCTTCTGTCGAAATTAGTTCCACAAATATTTTCGAGTAACTTCCAGTAATTGAAGCTGTTCTCGAATATTGTCATTCGGAACTCCTCGGCTGTTTTCGCGATGCATAACATGCCTCGGATGTATCACGATGTATTGTTGTGTTGCAGATCACCACATTTCTCCGCCGGAAATGAAATTTACTTAATAACAAAAGTTCCTACGCAAAGAAAAATTTTGAGCCATAATGCAAATTTATTGATATTATATATAAAATATATCCTAAAAATTCTTACTCGTCGGAAGTATAAAGAGCTTTCAAAACGGGAGAATTTTGTCTGAAAATATGCCGCAAAGAGAGCGTAAGTAACAAAGCGGAAACGACGTTTAAGACTATAGGGAGAGTGCCATTTTGTAGTACGTAGTTCTAGATACATCCGAGGCTAGTTTTGCCCGAAAACTGCCGAGGTGTTCCGAGTGGAATATTGTGTCCTGCGATAGGGAAGAGTTGGAGGTTGCATGTGTTGGGACTCTTGAAAGGGTGAACGAAGTAGTCTCATGATTGGCCGTAGCTTCATGAAGCAATAATGTGATTGGCTTAATGGGTACCTCATGACCAAGAGTAGTTTGACGTTATTGATGTTACGATTTTGTGTTGCGGAGTACCCAATTTTGCTTGATGGAATATGCTATTTGTACAATGTAGCGCGTGTAAAATATAACCCCCGGACCCTCTTCACGGCTGAAGGACGAACTTTTCTACTTCTGATGCTGTATGAGATATGCTTTTGTATGTGTTGGTAATAGAGAGCCACGAACGTTTGGAACTCTTAATTTATGTTTAAACATATACCTACAAGCATATGTATATACTTCATGCATATGTTTGTGCTTCGTCTCTGATTGTAGATATCTCTGGGGTCAGCTGTCATTTAAAGTAGGCCGATCGTCAACAATCAACAAGTTGAACTATCACTTTCGCCATAATTTAGTCCCAACTCTCCAAGGGTACAACAAGAACAGATTCGTCAAGTACTTGATGGAAACAAATTCGTTACCTAGTACTGTAACAGGCGGTGGAAAAAATAACGTAACTTTACGCACACTTCATGTGTTCAAAGTTGTAATAAGTACTGATAAGAGGATAGCTTCTAGCTATTACTTGCGAGAGCATCAGGAAGTCTTCTAGGCTTGGGGTTATACTTAGTAATATATATCGATAACCATATTTTTAGGTTTGTTGTACCATCGTCCATAGCGCAGTATGTAAAACGCACTGAATAGTGTCCAGGTTTTACTCATAGAACCCAAGTGAGTCCACTCATCCGCCCGTATGCCTCAACAAAGTGCTGTGGATTATTCCTACAAAACGAGTAATAAAAACCAGAAGGCCATCGGTTGAGTACAGAACAATTAGGTAATCCACATGGAGACTGGGCAAAAGATGGATTCTCTTCACTTTGCTTCTGGTAGTCTGACACAGATTTTGAGAACAACCGCTATCTGAAGCACAGCTATCATCAAAGTGGATTATGACTGTGGGTTGAGGACGATGACGCAATGATGACAAGGATAAAACCACACGGAACCACCCGAGACTGGTGGGCGCAAAATAGCCGCCAATCTATCTCCAGTCCACGAACAGTCCCTCCAGAAGAGACCCTGTAAAAGACAAACACGCTTTCCTGTTAAGATTTTTGGTGGACTTAGTTTAACACTAATATAAGCGCGCTGCGCTTGGTCGAGGTGTAGAACACTGACTTCAGACCACTCTGTCCCCGGTTCGAAACCCGGTGTATTCAGTTCTGGGGACCTTTCATCCTTCATCTCAACGCCCGGCACCCGGTCCGTCGCTCATAAGACCCTGGCTGTTAAGAAGCGATGTTAAATAAACTAATTCACTCACTCAACTAATATACGTGTCTAAAATCTAAATTAAAACTAAATACAAAGGGAAAACATTTCGATGGCTTGTTTTTATTTGTCTATCCTCATATAATGTTAGGATATGCCTACAATCTTATTCTGGACGAAACGTAGTTTGGTGCCTTCAAGAACACCATTCTAAACAGTCCTCCCATGAGGTAGATGACAACAAGAGTTCCGGACCTGACTGCTACATTTTGCTATAAGACTCGTACACATACATACAGACTGTAGCCGCCACATTGGCCGCACAGAGCCCAGGAAGGCCCCATTACAAAAAGCCATATTCAGCCAACGGCCGACTGAGTCAAGTACTACACAAATAATATATGATGCAATCAATGCTCTCGCTGTGCTAGGGAGCCAATAGGAATGTAATAAATATCCGGATTAAAGAGGCGACTAAGAGTTCGTGTTCAGTAGCATTTATTCTGGACAAGGCTGCGGTGAGGAGATAACTCGGCTGTGACTCTTCCTGTAGGTATGTGTGTGGTACAGAGGATTTGGAGCTCAAAGATAAAAATATCCTCATCAAATAGAAGTGTAAATTAGACAATGTATTTGAAAATATTGGTAGCAGTGTGTGCTCTAAATGACTAGCTATTAATTAGCGACTAGTCATAACTGCTTAGCGATTAGCCATTAATCAAGTTATTGAAATACATTACAAAAAAGATCGTCTTTTCGGAACTTTTTTTGTTTGGATGTACAATATATCCAAAGCCTTGTTATAATTTTTTATGCTCATACGTAAACCCACAGCCGGCGATTAAAATCCTCCCCAGATGCTTTTATCGCAAAGCAATCCACAACTTTATGTTTCTAGAATGTAATTTGTGACGTCAAATATGTAACTTCTTAATGTATCTGTCTCCATAGAATTTCTATGAAAACCCAATATGCTTTGAATAAGCCTGAGAGAGCCTCTGGACGCCGTTACGGTAGCATAACAAACTCACATAGAAATGGCCTACCACACAAATGGGAAATAACGGAAGGGGCCCATTTTTTTTTCTCTTTCTAGCAATACAAGAGGTCTTGTGGGATCTTTTCAAAGACTACACTCCCGGCAAAATTGCCTTCGTTTGCCTCGCCAGGAAAACGCCGCAAGTCGGGGCGACCGTTTGTGCTCTTCTCCGCGAGTTAGCACTCGGTCAGACATCCAGGAGGGGAATTCGGCGAAGAGGCTCTCTTCAAATTGCCAATCTGGCTGTGAAAGTGTCCAGGTTAGGAGTAGGGTAGCAAGGGAGATAGGGTGTCAGAGGTGGAAATTATCTGGTACCTGATAGTCGATAGTGCATAAAGCTTGCTGCGACTGATAGGCTACGTGATACTGTAATGGCTCCAACTGATAGACTGCTCAATATTGTCTAGGCTACGCAAATATTGCAATAGTTTGAATTGATATGTGAAGCAATATTGTAATGGTCTCCACTTGTTAGCAGGCTACAAAATATTGTAATAATTTTAAATGGCGGGCTACGTAACGTTGTAATAATTTCACCTGGCAGACTACGTATAGCACTGTAATTCTTTCAACTGATAGGCTACGTAATATTGTAATACAATAATGTAGCTTCAACTGATAGGCCACGTGACACTGTAATGGTTTTAATCGATAGGCATATATACAATAATAATATTATAAAGATTTCAACTGATAGGGTGCGTACATTGCAATGGTTTCAACTGATAGGCCACGTAGCATTGTAATGGTTTCAATTGCAATTGATAGGCTACATAGCATTGTAATGGTTTCAAC
>JAAUYG010249870.1_pt1 | contig 10501 bp, 11 predicted proteins | sample 7278091 | NCBI WGS metagenome assembly JAAUYG01 (sample SAMN14350201, study PRJNA611818) | marine sediment metagenome | isolation source: surface marine sediment (0.6m) | place: French Polynesia: Moorea | collected 2018-08
CCCCCACCCCCTTCCACACACACGCTAGACACAACTCAATCGATCGACATCATATGCGCTTTTCTGTGAGTAAATAAACACAACGTGCTGTGTGGAGATTGGTGAGTATCAGGGGCAACACGTGCTTCCGCTTAAATTCCCAAATACCAGGCAATCAGAAAACATTGTCAGTATCTCTATAAGGCATATCACGTGTTTCTGCCAAAATTTCCCAACAGTAGCCAATCAAAAGGCCATGTTTTTTTTCTTTCAGCAGCCATCTTCCGTTACAATCGAATGTTAGAAAAAGTCAAAGGCCCTCCGCGGCGAGGAACGAGTCGCTAGAGGGCGTGGTGACCAAGTCTACCCACATACCGAGACCATACCGCGTGTGGCTGCCTGATGAGTTTGTGTGTATCCCGTACATGTAGATTGTGCATGATATTTCCTATGCATTGTTTCTACCATTGTGCACATGTCTCGAATGTGTAGCTCAGCTGTTAGTGTAGCTTCTGTGATTGTCACTGTTGCGCAAAAGGCGAATGGAAACAGCATTTTTTACGTGTTGTATTTTTTGTTGTTTTATTTTGCATATTTATTTCGCAAGCGCACCCTTGAGGGGCCCGTTTAAAAGTGTTGTGCGATGGAGTATCTCACAGCTAAGAAATTATGAATAATATAACCATATACCAAAACATTTTACTTCCGATTTGCATTTGCCAGCTCCTTAAAGACATTCGCTAATACATTATTACTACAATGTGAAAACTGCAAAGTATAAACGGCCATCCTAACTTCTTGCTGCGTTTTGACAAACTTTTTTCCCAAATGTTTAGACAGATGCCATCTTTCCCCGAAAGCTAGTATTTGTAGGCTATGTAAGAAATTAAAGATGTGGTAAACAGATATAAACAGTAAACAGGTTGGTTTGTATCCCTATAAATATTTCATATGGCCCAATTAATACCCTAAAGCTATCTCTTAGAATTTTTAGTAATCTAACATGTCCTACTGTCTAAATATCGTTACAAAGGTACATTTATTACTGTTTTTGAAAATTCCAATTTATTTTTTTTTTGTTTCTACAGGAGTATGCTATTTGATATTTTAAAAGTAAATTCCTCAAATTCAGCGTCCTTTATTTTTTTAATCTTTGTTGTGTATAGAGATACAAATGGTGAGATAAGTTTATCAATTCTCACTTTTAGGTCTCCGCATTTTGAGGGTAAACTATGCATTTAATATAATTGTTTTTCCCTTTAGCAAATGTAGGTGATGTGGTCCGAGATTACCTACTGTTACAGATACGTATATAGGAGTTCTGGGAGTTTTAGGAGTTCTTTGTATGGCTAAATCTAAGAAATATGGCATTTTAAAATTTTAATATTCCAATTTAAGGAGGAATTTTAAAAAGATGAAGGGAATGAAACCCGGGAAATGTTTGTTCTGTATGATATATTGGATATGTTTTCACGAGATCATCCGGTGTCAGTTTGTGGCCATTTGTTCCACTTTGCAAAATTTCCTCAGATGTGTTTTTTTACAACGCTAAACGCTACAATTTTCATTTCATTTCACCTACAATGACATTGCGGACAAATGCGATTTACCCCTGTGTGTGATTTGCCAGAATATACATGTGGGGCACATAGTCTGGCCACTTATTTTGGCCCCCAGTTGGCAATTCAATATTTGCCTGGTATGTTTTCACATTAGTTAACTGTAATGCCGTTACAGGTACAATACCGGTGCAAGCATTTCCAACACTTTTATTCGTCTGAAATGAACATTCATGCATAAAACGTCTGGAGACTTTCGAATGAAGATAAGGCCGATAAAGTTGTAACAATAGTTGCATGTACTTCGTATTAGCACATTTTACACATTGTGTACTGTGACAGAAGTGTAACAAAATCAGCTGTAACTGAGTTTTGCTTATCAAGCATCATGAGACCTGTGCATGCTATGCAGTAGAACTCCGTTACACAGTTGTTTCTATCTAGTAATCATCTACACACAAAAAATAGAACAATTTTCTTCTATGTAGGAAATAATAGTGTTCAAAACTTTGACAATCATGACGGATAAGCGGTGTCCATATTACTGAGACTACAGTTACAGATGAATTTCTGAAATTTGATCAGACATTATTATATTGTCCAATACATTAGGTCTGTCGTTGAGAGGATTTATCTAGTAAGGCAGCAGATAAGCATCTGTTGATTTCCCGCCACACCATGTGACACACTGGTCAGCATCCTGTGTGTCGCTGCCAGGTTGTCGCAGTCACAGTTTGGTGTGACATCTGGAATAGAAGGCACGATGTGGCAGATCGCTCTACTGCTGCTGGCGTCCCTCGCTGTGGCCAACGGAGATGGTAGGTGTGATGAAAAATAAACACAAGTAAACAAGCAAACAAACAAACAAACGAAAAACAAACATAAAACTCCTACCCAGGGGGTATACTATGCACGGAAAGGATCAATGTGCAGTATAAGCCCTTTGTAGAAGCAGCTGAGCTCCTGCCCTCTTGTTGAGGGCTGGAGTTGAAGTGGCTGTTTTTCGGCGAAGGGTTTATAATTAGAGGGTTTTCGTAAATGTAGGAAAGACACAGTTTGTTACTTTTAGTTATTAGCCACCTCGGTTCGATCGCTTTAGTGCATAATGTCTAAGCTCAAAAAGTGTGTTGGGACTTGAGGCACCTGTGGGCGGACTCTGTATTAATATTTGTTTTCTAAAAAAAAATTTGTGTAAATATAGTGATTTTTCAACTTTGTATATACATTTCCAGTCTTCAACTTTTATTCTAAAACTTTTGAGGTACTCTTGGGTCCCAGCAACTACGTACATATACATATGAAATTTTGTGTAATGCCTCGTGGAAATGTTTATGTACACTATAAGATGTGTGCTACAAGATCCAAACAAAATATCCAATGCACATATTAAGGTTCATTCAAAAGTACCAGTACATCATTGCATGTTAGCGTGGTCGTATGCTTATTGAACAGCGACCGACGCTTGCTTGACGTGCGGTGTGTTTTCGGTAAATCTAAATTTATTACATCACATGCACTGAGAGAGAATATTTCAATAACAGTAATAGCCTCAGCAACCTAAGTGACGGCGATAAACCGAATTTAGTGAATGATGTTAAGGTTTGAGTTTTTAGATCAGCAATCTCAGTACTATGATTCATAACTATGACTAACTTAAGTCAAACCCTTTGTTCACGTTTTGACTAAAGTTAACAATCTCAACACTGAGCAACACACTAATTGGGCAAGACTTTAACTTAAGTCAAAACTTAAGACAAGGAAGGTTTCGAAAGTCCGGCTCTAAATGGTTTAAGTTTTCAATATTTTTTTATCTTAATAGAGTACGCAAACAGAAACGATCAAGCATGCAAGACCGGAGGCCGAAAATATTTGTCTAAGTTTTGATTTCAGTCACCAATCGGGAGAATGTGATTGGCTGAAAATCTGACACGTCATAACTTAGATTTAAGTACAGTGGCTGTTGTGTGTGTATTCCTACCCACATTCATATGTTTTATAGCAGCTAGGGAGCGCCTGTAGTTTATAATGCCAGGTCTGTGTTTGCCAGAGTTTAAGCCGTTTATGAGTGCTGACAATGGCACTGAAGACGGCATGGAGAGATGGGGTTACGTTGATGTCCGCCCGGGGGCGCACTTGTTCTGGTGGCTGTATTATACCTACCACGAGGATGGGTACGAGAACGTGCCCTGGATCATCTGGCTTCAGGTAGGAACTGGCCTAGTGTGCGAGAGTGTTGTTCTGGAGCATTGTGTATGAGTGAAAACAATGGTGGGTTCAGTACTGGAGTACTCAAAACACTTTACCTATTAGTAAGTTTTTTTACTTAAGTCAGATCATCCTGCTTAGAATGAAGACCTAAGTCGAAACTTAGACTTCAGCAGTTTTGAGCACTCCGAACCTGGATCGTTTTGTATGAGATAAAACTATGGCAAAGCAAAAAATGTGAAGTTATTCCACAAGATCACATGAGATGACTCAGTATACACTAAATTGGTTGTTTTCTTTGCTTTTAATTATTTGATTTTTTTCTTGGTATTAATTGTGAGATATCGTGTTGCGGTCTGTGGTTGCACGTGTGTAGTAGATAATATTCCTAGCCAAGATGAATTGTTGCAATGATAAGCATTAGACGTGATATCAAGGTTCCGATGTATGCACATCAACTCCAAGTACCATATCACAAAGGACTCTAGCAGAAAGATTTTTAGATTTTTTTTTCTTATTTTGCTTGACTCAGGGTGGACCTGGCGGTTCTTCGTGTGGCTTCGGAAACTTTGAACTCCTTGGACCACTGGATCTGGACCTAAACGACCGTGAAGAAACCTGGGTAATGCTGTTAAAGAGGTTAACAGTAGTTTTAATTTCTTATACATTTTAACCATTATGTAGCCTTGTGATAACTACCTTCTTTATTTGATTGTATGTCGGCTAGCATGACTGTCAAAATAATTGCTAAACCCTCAAAACATGGTGCACGCAAATGTGTGTTTAGTATATATCCTTAAACACATACATTAGATGCATATACATGATATATTGACAATAGAATTTCACCTACATGGAGGCTATAGTATTCGACCCAACCACGTTTCCCTGTAAAGACTCTCGTGTGGGGTATACTTAAATGAACTGGTATACGGTTTTACGGCACAGCGTGAACGATAATACAGGATCCGAGAATGCGTGATTAACAGCATTAACATACCAGGTGGCAGCACTTAAAGGTTAGTCGAGCGACAGTAGCGCTGCGTTGGGAACGCAATGTAACTGGCAGACTTTACAAACACGGGCATGCGAGTGCACAATTTCCCATACCAAAATGGGCTAAGCTCTGATATTATAACCACGTAGCCAAATGCTAAAATAATTCCCATGGCGCTGAAAAACCTTGTTTGCATTTAACCATATAGTGGCTAAAGCCGCGTTCTTTTGCCTATATAATGTATATAGTATACAAGAGTCTGCAATGTATATATACTTGCTGAAAATTATTTTTAATTACTTATTTGGATAGTTCACCATGCAATAAATATAATTCATGTAGCAACTTGGGATGTTCGCGTGTAAGAGCCTGACACCTTTTACAAAACATATTGTGGCTAAACGATTGCTTTTGTTGTTAAAGAAAGTTACCTTCTTGTTACTGTAGCTAGCTAGGGAAACGTCTATATAGCACTACCTGATTTTGAGAGAGAGAGAGAGAGAGAGAGAGAGAGAGAGAGAGAGAGAGAGAGAGAGAGAGAGAGAGAGAGAGAGAGAGAGAGATATGTGTTAGAGAGGGCTGTATTAGAGATACCTGTATTACATTAGAGAGAGAGCTGCATTAGAGAGAGAGAGAGCTCTATTAGAGAGAGGGAAAGAGAGCTGTATTAGAGAGAGGGCTGTATTAGAGAGAACTGTGTTAGTGTGAGCGCTGTACTAGAGAGGGCTGTATTAGAGAGAGCTGTATTATATTAGAGAGAGCAGTATTAGAGAGAGCTGTACTAGAGAGAACTGTATTAGAGGGATAGAGCTGTATTAGAGAGAATTGTATTAGAGAGAGCTGTATTAGAGAGAGCTGTATTAGAGAGAGCTGTATTAGAGAGAGCTGTATTAGACAGAGAGCTGTATTAGAGATCTGTATTAGACAGAGAGCTGTATTAGAGAGAGCTGTATTAGACAGAGAGAGCTGTATTAGACAGAGAGCTGTATTAGACAGAGAGAGCTGTATTAGAGAGAGAGAGAGATGTATTAGATGCAGATAGCTGTATTAGATAGAGATGTATTAGAGAGAGATATGAGAGAGAGAGACAAGTGGAGAGAGAATTTTTTTTATCAAGTTCTTCTTTCTATCCAGGTTAAGAGCACCACTGTGTTGTTTATAGACCAGCCGGTGGGTACTGGTTACAGTTACGCTGACACTACCGACGACTTTACCAGAGATAACCAGGAGATTGCAGAAGATCTGGTCGCATTGCTTAAAGTCTTCCTGGAGAACTATCCAGACTTCCAGGTGAGGCAAAGAAAGAAAAAGGACTTTCTGACTCCAAGATCTGTGTCATCCCTGTTGTTCCTATGTCATAACGTTTCTTCAGCGTAGATCGTTCCGTCAAAATTACTGTATAACAGATTTGGCCACCGTTACCACCACCACAAATACTGTTACTACAACTATAGTAACTATGCTGCTGGTGGTGTTGTTGCTAGGAAAATAAGCTCTTCTTTTTTCTGCTGAAACGTTTCTTTCTATTCCACGTACAAGTGTGGACGCATTTGTGTCTTGTAGGCGATGCTGCATATATTACAGACATTTTTTTACCTTTTGACACCCTCTACTTTTCAAGCCTGCCCTTTAGTAGTTTTTACTCACAGGGATTTTGCTATGATAGCGTCAGTAACTGGGATCAGTCTTTTAACATACACTTTTCTAGTGTAAATGTTTGATATAGCGCCCGAGCGCTGCATGTGACTGTGTGTTTTTACCGAATCTTATGTGGGTGTATGTGTTGTGTAATTCAACCCCATAGTTGCAATAAAGTATATTCTTATCTCTTAAAACATCGATTTCCCAGTATTGCAACCTCTCATTCTTTTAATCTATAGCGCTAAGCTGCCACGGTTAGAATTGGACTTGGATTTCACGATATATGGTTTATGAGGAAAGTTAAATCTTTTGGATTGCAGACAATCCCACTTTACATATTTGGCCAGTCGTACGGTGGCAAAATGGCGCTGCAGATCGGAAGGGAAATACAGGCGGTAAGATATGCAGTGAAACATGTCTTTAAAACCACCTGAGAAATAGGGACAACCTGGGAATTAAGGACAGCTGCTTCAGCCCCTATATATACATTCATTACATAGAAATGGACCTTAGAAATAAGACCACCTCAGAATTCAGGACAGTTTCTGACAGTCCCTTGGGTGTCCCTAATTCCCAGGTTCCACTGTACAATGATAGGGCAGAAAACATGCGAAGAAAGAAAGCCACTTCCGGGACAAGTGAAACCACGTGCTGAATGATAATACATATTTTCATCATTAATTTCATCATTGCAACTCAACATATGTTTTACTATCACTTCAGCTGGCAGAAGACGTTAACACTCAAATACATATATACTTAACACACCTGTTAAAGTTAACGAAATCTGCACTAGAACTAGCATATTTCGAAGGATTTTTCACTACAAAGTCATTAGGCAGTTATAGACCCGGAAGTTCATCGATTTAATATTGGAGTAACGAACAGACTTTCCAAGTTAACTTTATAAATTCCCTCATGTATAAAAAGAGACATGTACGAAATCAACGTTTATCTTCATGGCTACTTTTACCACATTTGATCCACGTGTAGTAGCCAATTCTGGTGTTGACTCCCATACTGTGTGTTCACTTTTGGGAACGACATCTAATAACACAGCAATGATAGCCTCCCCCCATCAGTACCTTTATCAATTGACTCGGTCGTCTTATCAGTGCAAATGCTTGCAGACTTCTACGAGTTATGTCTCCATGGACTAAAGATCTTTATTCTATCAGCGGAATGGCCATAAACAGAGGAATTAGCTGAAAGCTGTTTCCGTTAAACCACCGTATCAGAATGTCACTGTAATAAATCTCTCGTTGACAGGAAGTTGACGCCGGTCAGATGAACGTTAATCTGCAAGCGGTTGCCAATGGAAACGCGTGGATCTCTCCAGAGGACTCCTGCTGGGAGTGGGGACCTATGCTCTATTACATGGTAAGATACTACTACTATTACTACTACTACTACTACTACTACTACTACTACTACTACTACTACTACTACTACTACTACTACTACTACTACTACTACTCAAGCTAGAAGAAATTAGCATGCTGATATATCAACCTAACACCAGTGTTTATACTTCAGTATTTTTCATATTGTGGCCCTGGCTAACGGTTCCAATCCTGATCACCTGTACTGTGTATCTGTACGCTTCTTTCAGCAGTGGGATGGTGTCAGTGGTCCCGGTCATCCAGGGCTGGTGAAGGTCTGAGGGCGGCAGATGATTGAGAAGAACGAAGGCGTACTCGCCAGTCATCATTCCTTGATCCCGTGCTCCAAGCAGTAGCAGGTGCTCGTCCACACGTTCAACGCACAGAAACACCACTGGGGAAACAAGTTAACAGGTCTCATACTCGTCATTGGATGTTAGTCTCTGTGTAAGATGCCGCTAGAAGCTCGTCTATATTCGTTCTTATTTCGCTGCTGCTGTAGGAGAAGGAGGAGGAGAAGCAGGAAAGGCATGAACAAGATCTATGGTGCCTACCTCAATCATATCCAGACGTTTGCGACAGTATCAGTGCCGATACAGAGCCCTCACAACAGAACCCATTACAGCATTGTCATAATTATTTTATTTATGCCTAACGAGACCAATTGTCGCATACGATATACGGTGGCTGATACTTTCCAATCTATTTTATTTTAATTCAGAATTTGCAACGTGTTGCTATTAAAACGCGTTTTAGTGTTAGAAATGCGTTCTTATGACATATTGAATTTTAGCCACACGTTCCTAATACCTTGGTTGCATATTTAAACCGCGTTTTTATTAAAAACGCGTAACTTTGTAAATACATTGTACATAAAAAGCGCTCAATTGGTAAATATTTAAAGCGTGTTTCTAATAACAAAAATGCGTTGCTAAAATTTAAACCGCGTAGTTATTTCCGAACAAAATAACATGAGGCAAGTATCAGCCACAGTACAGACCGTTCTGTGCAACGTTTTGTTCGAATATACTGACCCCGTCCTCTCTGTCTGATCCTGGACAAGACTTCCTCAGTCTTAGCCGCAGATAAAACAGTGTCAATCACCATCCAGTCAGCTATCATCAAGCCTTGCTCGCGGAACAGCGACTCAATCCCACGGGAAGCGTAGTCGCAGAAGTTATTTCTCGGCCTCCCCCTCTGAGAAACGATCACCGCCCTCCGCCAGTTGAAATGCTTTGCCAGAGAAAGTACGGAGCCCGCCATCTTGGAGAAAGCGGGCGATATTCTGACGATCGTCGTGTATGTGTTTTTGTCCGTGATTAGGGGATCTGTAGCGGCGTGTGTAAACATTGGGAGGTTCCAAAATGACGATAATAACCCCACCGCCTTCGCAGCTGCAAAAAAAGTGCCCAAGTGTATTGGCTAATTGCAAACACTTTGTGGGAATAATTCAACCCCAATAAAACGTGAAGGGGGATCCTGGTTACTTTATTTTATACTTGGCGATTGCGCTTTAAGGGCAGGTTAATATGTCTGGGAAAATACATTTACAGGTGTTATCCAGAATAATCGGAAGTATACCGATAATACCTAATGTAAGTATTCGAAAGCCAGCTAGCGATTCTGTAATTGGGTTTGTATTGCTTTCTCACCACCAGAACAGCCGGGTCCAATAAAGGCATCCACGTCATCCTCGTACCGGAGTAAGACGGCTTGTCCTGCTCCCTCCTTCTGGTCACACCGGTCATTGCGCCACAGTATCCTGGCAGCGATTGATTTCCGTAAGTCGCAAATTGAAATGAGTGGTTCTTGAAATGGCCTAAATGGATATTTGTAAAGCATTCTTGTATAAGGTGACCAGCACTTTGTTAGCCGGTCAGTAGATAATTCCATGAATATTACTGAGTATTAGTTTGAGCATGTTGGCATGACGTAATATAGCCCAGTAAGATAACGGACATTTTAACACGTCAATCCCCATCTTGTAAAAAACATTCTATGGTTATGTTAATTTCCGGAGTCCGTGTACGACCATTTCCTCACCTGCTCGACTGTTCAGAAACCATGCTCAACAATCTCCTCACCTGATGGAATGTCCAGAAGCTGTATGTGACCATTCCCTCACCTGATTGAGTGTCCTGGCAGAATATTGTCCTCTCGTATCTGTTCCATCACCAAGGGAACGACTCCTCCACAGTTGAGCCAGGATAGCCGGGGGTGGTTGCTGGGCGCCAGCCATCCCAGGGTGAACTCTCTACTCCCGGCATAGCCACAGCTAAGGATTAATCCTGCCAGGATCATGAAGTAGGCCATGATCCAGACGCTGGGTTTAACGTCAACTTATCCAGATAGCGTGTCAGTGTTTCTGAATGAAATATCATTTAGTGCAATCTTAGATTTTAACAAGTGCTTTGGAATAAAATGCATTACCACTTTCATGTATGTGCTACTGTGTGCTCCTTTTAAGTTTCGCAGAATGAAAAGTCTGGTCTTGGCGAGTGTATATTGTTATGGGCACATGGTTTGCACTTATTATTTTTCCCTGTGTGTCCATTATACGGTGGTATTGATTAGTACCTAGATCGGTTACCCTCGATTCCCAGAAGCTGCGTGTTTCTGAAAGGGTCTAGGTAAAGTCCAGGACAGGTTGCGATTTGCCGATTCTCGCTTGAACGCAGCTCATTAATATTCAGCGGCTTCCCGAAATAGCGTTATTTCGTTTCGCTTGACCGGAGGGG
>JAAUYG010034294.1_pt1 | contig 10500 bp, 7 predicted proteins | sample 7278091 | NCBI WGS metagenome assembly JAAUYG01 (sample SAMN14350201, study PRJNA611818) | marine sediment metagenome | isolation source: surface marine sediment (0.6m) | place: French Polynesia: Moorea | collected 2018-08
CTTATGAAAAGCTTGGCAGGTTTTGACATCAAAACATGACAATTGTTAACATTTTGTGGACACATGTTTCTTCTTTTTTTCTCAGACCTATGTATGGTTCAGGTTGACCCAGGGGTATCTCCACCTAATGCAAAAGTCCCACACACAATGTGTCCGTTGGCTTCGACTGAGGTCTCTCTATTTTATTCGGGAGTAAATTATTGCTGTGCATTGTTGATTTCGCTGTAAAGCAACAAAAAGATGGGGTGATATTTTCCGAAATCCCAAGATGTCCCCCGGGTCGTTTATTAAGCTTCGTGAAATTAAAGCTTCCTCGGCTTTGAAATTGTCACCCCTTAGAATGGACTGTCACAGTCGAACTTTCGCCAGCCAAAGATAAGGTATATTTTTTGCGTGGGCTTGGTGTCAGTTCTGTATTATAATAAAAAAGAGTGCTGGTATACTCATATCTGCGGTGGTATGTTCTCCATCGGTGAGGGGCTTCCTGGCGTGCAGGTTCCAGCCAAGTGTTTGCTCGTACCGGTCCAAAAGTTCAGCACAGAATGTTATATACTTCACTCTACTATACCCCCCTCCTCCTTTCTTGTTAAATCCCTGAATCAGGCAGTAATATTACGTTGCACCCAGAAAAAATGAATACATATATGTCGCATTCAAGGACATTAACCCTCATCTTTTCATTTCAAGGACAATTGCGGTCACGTCTACAGATAAAAGATTCCACGGCTCTCCTTACCGCCGTGCCGAGTTGCCTTTATACGCAGCACACGCGAATGTATTGTTGTTACCAAAACCGCAATCTCCATATATATTCTTGCGCATCTATGGATCGCTTTACAACATACACAAGTGTGCGCCCCTGTCTTCACTTCACCGGCTGAGTCGCAACGTTTGTTGGGTGGGAGATTACGTTCACCTGGACAAATTTGTCCACGCACAGTTTTGTTGGGTCGGGTGGCCACTCCAAAGCGTTAATCCCTGTTCGGCGTGTTGTGGAAGGACGATACCTCTTGGGGACGATAAGGGGTTTTTGATTAAGGGGGTGTTCCGGGGAACTGAGCCGGGGTCCTCGATCCACGGCTTGCTTCCAAACGAAGAGGGAACGATGGCACTTCAAAAATAAGGCAAGCACCTGCCACGTTATTGCCTTACAAATTGTAATAGGATTTGGGGAGGTGTTATATTTAAGAGGGATATGCAGTTGTTCCCTTAGTCCTTCTTCTGACCGCGCCTCGTGGATAAGGTTGGTGGTCTTCATGTGAAAAAGTCAATATATTCAAACTCCTGGCAGCAAGTCCTCAACTTTCTTATCGTCGTTCGCCTACCTTCGACCATCGCTAAGGCCGTCAAAGGAGCACACTTAAATAAAACGGTAAATCAGGAAGGATAGACGGTTTTCACAGATTTGCCCACCAAGGTAAGTGATTGGAACTACAATTTTGATAATGAATGCATGTCCAGTGACGTTACCCTACCTAGGAAATTCGACCTGCTAATCACCAAGCATAAGCTGAAGTATATCAATTCACACCAGGACTTTGGCCTATTATTTCAGCCATAATAACATCTTCTGGCTTTGACTTCAAACATATACGTCGAATGAAAGGTAAAAGCATCTAAGATGCATCGCTTACAATCCAACAGCAGTAACTATTTTACTTACGTTTAAGTTTAGGCTCTCTGGTCCCATCACAATAATCTGATTAGTGAACAGTCTGATTTTTAAAATGTTTTAAAGCTAAACCCATTGGGTAGTTTACGGGTAACAGAGTTCTAAAAGGGAATTACATCTGTATCTGTCTAGTTTTTGTTACCATGCACGTCACCATTTTGGAACACTAACTATGCTGGACACAGTCCAGCATGTGTCCAGCACCTACAGCAGCTTGTCGGCTAACGTAATTAAGTGTAAACTAAAGCAACCGGATTTTCCCATTTCTTCCGCGTCCGAGATAATGTGAACACGCTGCACGTTCCTTGTTTTCCAAATTCTTGGGAAACGGAACTTCCCACGACATTGCCGCCTCAACAGACACGGACAAATATCCTGCAGAGGATTTTACACAAGAGAAAAAATGCCATTGATTGACAATGCACCCGACACATAAGAATAACTGGACATTTTACACGGGAAATTTTGCGTTTTCTCTTCGAAGCAATTCGTTTTCTTTGCTCTTCACGGGGGAAAAAGGTCCTGCCATAGTTGAAGCTGTGGTGGATTAAAGGATTCTTTTTCTCGAAAAACCTCCAACCGGAAAGCTCCTGTTTGCCGTCCTTTGCAGCCGCGAACGCTTTGATATGGGTTAGCTGGATGTGGCTGATGTAAGCCCGGGTAACAAAGCCGTAGAAAATTACCTCCCCGCAGTAAGACCCGAGAGGCGCTGTAACATCATGTAAAGCAAATAGACACACACGAACAAACACGATTCCGTTCTATATTAACATTCCTGCGATGTGCAAAATAAAATATAAAAAAGTAGGCCAAGCGGAGTTCCAGTTGGGGGTCAAACCGGTCGCGAACTGCCTCTTACAAATCAATTTTCCTGCCGTGTGTGCTTACGGATTGGATTTTTCTTGAGCTTCTTGATCGTTCGCACTCGGTCGTCAGCGAAAGAAAGGGAATTATTTAATTACCCTACGAGGTTAAACTTCCTCGACTTTGAGCACACAGCGGCCGCTCGAAAAAGAGGTCCTTGAGCGGCGTTTATTGCTTTGCCGACCATTGTCCTTTCCAGCCTTGTCTAGTAACTATCCGCGAAAAAATTCCCCTTGTTTGCCGGGCTCAGATTTCAGTGCCAAGCGTTCGCGAATTCCGCCTGATTAGGGCTATATCTCCTCTTTAGCAACCAAAGAAGTTCATCTATTTGCCCGGGGTTTTCATCCTGGGTCTCCCTTTTAAGGGGTCCTGTGAGTCGGAGTCAAATATTTGACTGTTTCCTGCAAATCTATTTCCTTATACTTCTGTAGCCGGAGGCAGGAAAGGGCCGACTGAGAGGCCCTTGATCTATTGTCTCCAGTCGGCATGAACGGGAGACGCTTAGCATAGACAATGAATGCTAACGCCTGTGATGCTGACACCTCCGGGAGAGTCGAGCCATAGGGAGAGCCCTGGAGGACGGCAATGATCGTTAGGGCGACCAGAATGGCAGTGTTGAAAACCCCCGGAAACCTACAGACTGAACCGATTTCCATATTGTGTGCAGTCATTGAGAGGGAGTTTAGCACTGGTCATTGTCCGCTCGGTTTGGTACACAGGACACTCCATAAGTGCCCAGTGGCTACCGGGAGAAAACAAAGCTGACCGGGGCGTGGACGCGCATCCTAAAGCTACCGTTGGCGTCATCAAAGACCTTGCCGAGACACCGCATGTCAACAGGTGCGGCGGGATGACAGAGGCGACCCCCCTCCCTGTCTCTCACCCCCCCCCCCTCCCAACCCCGGCCTGATCAAATACAACTATCCAAGAAGGGGAATTATTTCAATCACCTCCTTTAGGAGGATATTAAATATGAAGCGTCGTTCGACAGCTTGCTGGAACAAAGGGGTAGCGTGGCTCGAGCGTGGCTGGGAGGGTGTCCCGAGCCAGTATAAAAGACGTGACAGTGGAAATCAGACAGGACAAAGTTATCGCCGCCTGACAGAGCGCTGTGCGACCACTTCAGCAAAAAATTACAACCACCTGGAAAATAGACGCCGTTGACTTTTGTCAACTGGATACAGGGACCCCTTCACAAATCGCGAACAATGGACGCTTTGTAAAAGTGAGAACAACAACGCCATATATACCATATATACCAATGCTTTACGTGGTATATGTATGCATACCTAGATACCGATCGCTCGTACCAAATAATCGCCCTCTGTGACGTCTCTTCGCGAAAAAATAACTAATTTTGTCGATTCACCAAGTGCTCCAGACACCATCCATCCACGCTCCTTTGATAACCAAAAACGACCCCGCCGCCAGTGCTAAAGAGACATAGCGAAGGCACCAAGGCTTGTGGCCCTGGTCGACCCAAGGCCACATCCCCCCGCTGTGCCCCTAGAATAAAGTTTTACACTTTTACATATACAAGCAAACGTTGTGTTTGGTTTTCGGCCTGGACAAACATCCTGTACTTGGGGGTATTTGGTGATAGCGAAGACCGAGTTTTTTCTGACTGGGCCTCAGTGCGGGGTGATGCCATCACGCGACAGGCAGACGTCGCCTGGTACTTGTCCCCAGGGCTGGGGCTAGCGGACCTTAGAGTGTCGTGAGGACGTGTCACCCTCCATGTCACACCGCGTCCTCTTCAGTAAATCACAGTCTGGGGTAGTCAGGGAGTATAGAACTCCATGTATTAATGCCAGCGGCTAGCTGACGAGGCAGACAGACATTGCGACTCACTAAATGCCTCTCTCAAAATGCCACTTCGTAGTGGCGCGTATTTTGATGAAGTTTTTGCCGTCGATTTTCTGTTTGAGCGGTTTGGGCACTGCTTGCGAATACTTTATCAAGCAAAGAGATGTCATGCACGGGTCATATTCAATGGGAACTCATTAAATGAAGAGAATGCACGATCTTTAGTAGCATCCGCTATGCATATGTGCTGTAGACGGTTGTTGCTGTATCTGTTGGCATTGCCGTTCTGTTGTCAACACTACTGTCTGGCACTGTCCTGCGAACTTCTAACTGCTATGTTGGTGTCAGTGACACAGATATTTTGTTACTTTGCAAGCTACGTCTCCACTACCTAGAACGTTAGTCGGTTAGCAAACATTCCCGGTAAAGTTTCTATCACTGGCATCAGAAGACCTGGAATATCAGGGCACGAAATGGTGCTGTATTTGGAAACATCCCACTGTACGTGGTTCAAACATTTAGCTGCAAGAACGAACTTACAACTTGAAGGTACTAGTTTTTAAGATTTTCTAATGGAATTCGAAAGATATACAATTCTCGTATGATATACAATTCTCGTCAATGGGGGTCCTAGGTCACGTCCTATTTCTTTCGAGTGAGTAAAATGAGTCCATTTTCCTTGTTTCTTCTTTGCAATAACATGATCTCTTCTTCTTCTTCTTCTTCTTCTTCTTACTACTACTACTACTACTACTACTACTACTACTACTACTACTACTACTACTACTACTACTACTACTACTACTACTACTACTACAGTAACAATCTGTTGATAGCTGTTGATGATGGAATTTCCTTGTGCCTTTCAGTAGATTTGCCATGTTTCCAATACTTATCTCTCTTGCCTCCTTCTACATGTACCAGAAGTTTAAACTTTATGGATGAAGGTCACTACCGTAGGTCATATGTGTATGTAGTAAGTAGGTACACAGTACTACACATAGTGTGGGTAATTGGGAAACCAAACATGGCTCTAAACACTGTACATGTTATTATCCAGTCCTTCATCAGACAGCTTAAAGTCATCTTTTACGCGTGTCAGCCACGGGAGGATTTATATTCCGTATTTGCTGAAGTGAGATGAAGTATCATCGACTCCGATACCACTAATTTGACAAACTCCCCAAAAGGTGGTCTTCCCTCGGCGTGTCAGATCTCCTGAATTTAGGGACTTATCAGAGCACAGACAATTATAGATGCAATAACTCATCCCCCCATATTTCCCCGCAGGGACAGACCCGAAGTAAATTAACAACAGGGGGACAAGCGCTTGAACTTGGGTGCCCCAAATAAATCCGTGTCATCTCCTATCTTGCTGAAGGAAAGCGTAAAGTGACTCCGTGTGCGAGAGAGTGTGTGTGGAGATGATGGGGACACTGGAGCAATTCATTTTCCCTGACGTCTGCCGGGGAAAATGAAGTGGAACGCCAAGGGGGTTTGGCAGAGATACAGGAATTTCCTACACAATGTTCAGAGACATAAATCAGTTGCAATTGAAAACGGATAAGCCTGGCCATTCCTTGCATTGAAATGAAGAAAAGAGCAAAGGCAAGAATACGATTTGGGGTGTTGACGTTCGCAATCATCATTACTTCAGTTGACCTCAGAGATGGAGGCAGCGGTTCGGAACATTGGTTCGTCTAGGGCAATGCAAAATCACGAAGGCACCTGACATACCTTTGCTGTTATATTTGGCATAATCGTTGCTAAAAACTAAACTACATTATGCGTATAGTTCCCTGTAAACTGTGAGTTGAAATACAGCGAATAGCCGTCTGTTAGTTTTCGGGGTAGAAATACAGGAATACCGGCAAAAAAAGTCTTATTCATGTGACATTTACTCAGAATCGGAGGTGCATTATGCACCGCTTTTTATATTTTACCTATTTGTCCGTGTATGGAAACACTCCTGTGTTTATCTTTACCCTTGAAAACGCCCATACAGTCCCTATCTATCGGGACTTGGGTTGGTAAGCACAGCGACCCCTTACCCTCACCCCCAAAACTTTCTAGAAGTCGCAGCTGGTCGGGCTCGCATCGCTGCCGACGCTCATTCAAACAAGTGCCTCGGCCAGGAGAGGAGGCCATTTCAGCTTGAAGACGGTGGACAATTTTTTTTCTTCTGCCACGCTCCCCTTGATGCTTTGCCAAGATGGCCACACGAATGGCGCCGCCGACGTGTGGCCCCCGTGCGCGCCTACCCCGTGTGCCTGCCACGGTTGGCTGCAGAAGCAAGACCTCTTGCTGAATGGGGCCGCATCTAGGGCCTCCTCTTTTCAGCTTGCGATGGCCGCTTCTTTCATCGGGGGATTTTATGTCATATTTCTGCGTTTTCCTTCACCTAGTGTTTGCTTCTTGTCGGGGGAATAGCACCTGCCGTGCTCGGGGCAGGATGTCTTAACCCGTTCCTGCAGAAAGCGAAAGTTGTGGGGGGACACTGGACATGGGTTGTGCACCGAATCATAACAGTCGCGTATAACATCTATCGTCGTGCGAACCAGAAGGCAAAGAAAAGTTCAATAGAACTTGGTCCTTTCAGAATTAAAATTCCTTTCATTTTATCAAGGCAAATCCCTCATATTCATATACATGTAGTGGGTATGTACATTTTTTCAACTGATTTTGTTCTGTACCCAACCATGTTTCCTTAAAAAATATATTTACATAAACCCGATTGTTAGGACGTGGAAATTAAACTGACTGACCGTATACCTTTAAAGTCAAACATATTTTGTGAAGATTATTTATTCGTCGGACGAGAAGATTTTGGTAGGCACTAGTTCTCATCACCCACTTCATGGGCAATTTGACTACAGAAAGTCTCCCAAAATATATATACCGTGCTCGAAGGTCTTGCAAACGAACGTTTGTTCAAAACGCTTGCACCTAGGAGATTTTGTACAAGTAGTTTCAATGCTTGTGATAATTTTGCTATAAGCAGCTTGTGACTAAAAATACCAGCAACGTATGCGATAAGCAAGTCGTTTGCCTAATCGGCAGCTGCACCTGCCCCTGGTCTTCGCCGAATATAAGGGTTAATATGAAGAGCCTGCTTCTCCTGGAGGTCTAGGTTTTGCCATATTTTGCGGTTACACTTCTGGGACACTGAAGAGGAGAGTGGGGGAGGGAGCTGGAGGGTGACGTACGGCAGATGGTGGGGTCCCAGGGGTAGCAGCTGCCACCGGTGGGCACGTGGAAAGGGGGGTACAGTAAGGGTGACAACGTTAGGGGTTTTGAAGGGGGAGTGTCGAAGAAATTTGCGCGGGAAACTGAAGCCCCTGGGCAGCACAGAAGGCGTGGCCTCAGCCAAATGGAAGTCATCTCATGTTGGTGCAAATCCTGCAGAATTAAGCTGGACATCGAGAGGACCTAGCAACAGCATGGACAGTGGAAAGCACTGCATTGGTAGAAGGATTTTGTGGTCTGCTGAAGGTGTTGCAAACTGTACTTAGGAATATATTTTGCTACAAGAAGAGTCTTCAGTTGCATGGAACTGGACAAAGTGATGATTCGATTTCAAGGAAACCTTGCATGTTTATCGACTGCGTGCGCTCACGTGCACAGGGGCGTTCGGACCATTGGGACAGTGCTTATTGTGGGGAGCATTCAAGAGGAGCAAGAGAGGGTAATTATCTTCAGGTAGTGGATATAGCCTGGGTAGACACGGTGGCTCTCAGAAACAGCAGATGGCCGTATCCAAATACGACTGAAAGATGGTTAAGAGCAAAGAGAAGCGATTGAGAATAGGCAGAGTTTAGTAGTCAGCGCGTGCGGGCAGACGTTTGAAATTATGGCGGGAACCGTGAAATACAAACGATTGTAAAGATACAGAATTTGTGAGAAGACGACCGCTGGATGGCTAGGTCCGTTGACAAATAGAATTCAAATAACACTGATACAATACCATCACCAGCATGTGGCCATCTGTTGGTGGATTTCCCATTGTGGTTGGAAGAGTAAAGAAGACTGTTCTAATGCATGCGTGGAACAGGTGCAGCAAGTTGCAGAAGATGCATATAGAAGTGTCTACATTTTGCATGTTTAAAAGAGTGCTTCATTTCCTGGCACTTGATCTATTTCACTTGTAGTATTGATTATCTCTCTTTTTTCATAATTCCAGTTTCCGCGCTGAGTGTTTAATCGCCGTGAGTCGCCATGGAAACTGATCCGGATACAGAATCTACGAGACTGGAGGCAGAGTCTCCAACAGACGGCTCCAACCCCTCGCAGTCTGTAGAGAACGTGTTTCCGGACCCAACCATTTTCTTGGCAGGATTCCAAGACTGTACGTTCGAGGCCTTGCGCTACCTAACGGAGGTGGAAGGAATTGCTCTTCACGACCCCGTCATCGTTGGTCTCCAACAGCACCTCTCAGTTAGGCAGCACCTGCTGCAAATAACAGAACAAGTGGACAACGCATTGCCCCCTGTTCAAGCGGATGAAGCAGAGCATATTGCATCTGCCCTTCGGCTGGAGTCAAATGCCACCGACTCTTGCGGTGACTCCACGGCGGATTCCAGCGTTTTGTTTGACTCTACGGCGACTGACGAATCTTTCTCCGTGCACTGGTCAGCTTCCGGCCGTCACTCGGTGGATAGCAGTCTCAATGATGTCACTATGGACGAATCCTGTAACAGCAGTCTCGGAAGCTTAAGGTCTCCAGAGTGTCTGAGTTCTCCCAGGGAACTGTTAACCAGTGACGATGTCCCCGACTCCGTGTTCCATGATTTTGTGGCAGACACTCACCCCCTTCACAGTTCCGTAACCTCTTCTTCTACTAAGCCATTGGACAAGGAGCACACTCTAAATGTTCCGAATTTCGATCTCACAGCCCTGGCCCAGAACAATCCGGCCATCGCCAGCCTCACGCAGGAGCTGGTGGACTTGCTAGAGCAGGGAGACACGGAGGATCACGTGGATAGCGACGTGGAGCACGTGCATAGCGACAACGGTCACGCGTATGGCAACGGCGTCAGTGGACGTAGTGATAACAATCAAGAAGCGTGCGACCAAACCGGTGGCACTCTGGAATGTGAAACATGACTCAGCAAGCACGTGCTGTTGGTCTGACACCAATATCTCAAGTATTGTTGGAGTCCAATGCATGACGGGCATTGAACACCAAAAAACGTAACGGATACTCTCTCTGTGATGGCAGCTACACCCTACGTGTTCAAACGTATTCATATTACAGGGACAATATTGTTGTATAATCACGATACTATTGTTGTATATATGTACAGTTAGTGCTTTGCTTGAAGCATGTTGCAGTTTGAATGAATCCACCTCATGTGTAAACTCGTCTAACGAGTGTCTCTCTCTCAGACTCTCTCTCTCTCTCTCTCTCTCTCTCTCTCTCTCTCTCTCTCTCTCTATGTGTCTCTCTCTCTCTATCTATCTGACCTCTTTCTCCTGCCTCTTCAACCTTCTCTCTCTCTCTCTCTCACTCTCTCTGACCTTTTTCTCCCTCCTTCTGCTCTCTCTCTCACCTTCTCTCTCTCTCTCTCTCTCATCATGTCACTCATCATTTTAATGAACGACAGAATGGCATTGCCGTTGAATGCTTCGAATTCGAATCGTAAATAAAATATTGCCGACATTCGTGAATGTTTGTTCTGACTCTTTCAACACTCCACAACTACCTCACTACCTGACATGAATGCAGAGGACATGAGACATAGGAAGTCTGACTTTAACATATCGGAGTAGGGTGGGCAGTAAAGTCAATCTATGAAGCTCACTGTTTTGCGACAACTATTGTTTAAAAGTAGTTACTAGTGGCTGTAGTAGCAGCTTTATTGGTCAAAGAACTAGTTGTAATAGTAGTTGAAATATCAGGGGCAGTATTACAAATATTAAAAACAAACAGCAGCAGCAGCAGTAATAGTAGTAGTAGTAGTAGTAGTAGTAGTAGTAGGTGTAGTAGTAGTAGCAGTAGTAGTAGTAGTAGTAGTAGTAGTAGTAGTAGCAGTAGCACTAGTAGTAGTAGTAGTAGTAGTAGTAGTAGTAGCAGCAGCAGCAGCAGTAACAGTAGTAGAAGTAGTAGTAGTAATAGTAGTAGTAATAGTAGTAGTAGTAATAGTAGTAGTAGTAGTAGC
>JAAUYG010006069.1_pt1 | contig 10499 bp, 6 predicted proteins | sample 7278091 | NCBI WGS metagenome assembly JAAUYG01 (sample SAMN14350201, study PRJNA611818) | marine sediment metagenome | isolation source: surface marine sediment (0.6m) | place: French Polynesia: Moorea | collected 2018-08
AAAAAACTTAAACATATATATTTATTTTTTTTTGTTTTATTCCCTCCAATTTCTCCTACACTCTAATTCCGCCGTGTGGTCTCGGCGGCGGGGGGGGGGGGGCGCCCCCCCCCCACTGGTAAGGGAAATGCACATACCATCATCAAGCTAACATAATTGTGTACATTAATACCCGTATATAGGTCGCCCAAAGCTAGGAATTATTCCAAGCTCACAGTCGGTATTGACTTTTGGGTCTGACCTAAGCCAAAGCTCTGAATTTATATGCTGTTATTGATATCATGTACATGTACCTATTGATGGCTTGGTTAGAATAAACATACAGACATACATACAACTGTTAAATAGGTTTAACATTATGTTCTTGGGGACGAGAAAAACACTATTACGTTTTCGCAAAAAGACAGGGGTAAAGAGATACCTATAGATATTTGGCCTTAGATTTCTCTGGTCTTTATGGATTGGATGACAGAGTACAATATGCGTAATTCCCAGATCAAGTTCCAGAACCCTGACACTTCTTCCAGTTTGCATGTTTGATCCGAAGCGATTTTTCTGCTTTACAGTTACAGTCTGATCAAATATCTTGTGTATTTGTTGGCGGGAAAAATGCAGTGAAAAGGTGTGCCTGTTATGGATGTTTTTGGTATCGCCTGCGAAGGTTTCTGTCACGCTTTCGAACACCAGTTCGTGCCGTGTAGGGTGCAGGGGTAGGGTGTAATTACAAACGATGCCTTTGTTTTCATACCTAAAAAAACTGCTTTACTTTTAAGACTTCAAACAAAAGCAAGGGACAATGTCGGTTTCTAATAGTAACCGACTGTTAAATACATTAAATTCATTAATGTTTACGGGGATTAATGTTTGTGCTCTTTTTTTTAGACAAAACCATGTTCGCAGGGATTAATATTTGCGGTTATCTCAGGTCTTGTTAATTATCTAGTTTCATGGATTATGTTTGGGTTTTTTTAGTTTTGCGATTTGAGGATGGTCACGAATTTTGCAAAATCAATCTCTAGCAAAGATGAATGAATTTACAGTAGCTGAAAGCAGGGACAGGTAACCAAATGTCAATTTGATAGTGCCACACAGAGACGCTTTACATTTAAGAGGACAATTTGTCACACAGGATAATCCTTGTATTATATATAATAGGGATCATTTCAAGGAATACCTAACAACCGGATTCATTGTGAATGGAAATAAACTACGGCAAGATGCATTACTCTTTGTTGCTCAATATGCCAATTTTAGTCGCAAATATCACATTTGCATTCTAAATAATTCTGAATAGCACTGCGGTATATCACAAACATCGTGCATACTATCATAAATTATTTCACATTATGAAAAGATTGCTTGCCACGGAATTTTTAATGTTCCATTTTGTAACGGCTACTTATTTTCACTTCAAACTGTTAAATATTACTAAAATTTTACATAATTGAAAGATTTCAGACCATTCAAGACAATTCACGATTCTATCATTTTGGCAATTGTTGAATTTGTGACGTTAGTAGTACATGGATCCTGGTTGCGGCATTTTGTAATGTGAAAGACTGATCGCTGCATAGTTAAGCGCCATTTGAAAATTCTTCCGTATTAACTCCAAAATATTTAGATATTTGAGAACCAAATAATCACTACATACAGCATGTATGGTAATGCAAGAAATAAACTAGTGAAAAGTGACCTCCCTCCACTACTCTATAAATAAAACCCACCTACTTTTAAACTTTTGAACTAAAATAAAACCGCTTTAGCCCTTTTTACATGTATTACATACACCCTGCATGAAGCAAGTTAACGAAACAGCCAACCACGTAAACAAACAAGACTGCAAGCAAACAAACAAGCCAACATGCAAGCAAGCAAGCAAAATGGAATCAATCAATCAATCAATCAATCAATCAATCAATCAATCAATCAATCAATCAATCAATCAATCAGATAACCAAACAAACAAATAAACAATGTAATAAATGAATAAATTAAGTAAATAAATAAATAAATAATAAATAAGTAAATAAATATATGCAAATACATAAATTAATTAATTAATTACAATAAATAATAAATAAATAAATAAATAAATAAATAAATAAATAAATAAATAAATAAATAAATAACAAGTAAGTAAATAAATAAATAAATACATTTCGCAACTTAGATATTTGTCCTCAAGAATTAGTACGTGCAGTTATACATGTTTTTCTAAATTTTCCGTTATTTTGGCCCTTATCTTCTTCCATAGTTCCTCATATTACGTATTCTTTAAGCACTTTTTATGACTCTATTGCTATTCGCTATATAACGGGCTTTCCTTAAACGGCATGCTTGTAAGACTGGGTGAACAGCTTTCAGACAAATGCACACCATGGATGGAGGAGTAATGTTCCTTCATTTCTGGGCAACTCTTCTTCTGGGTCAACACTGTGTAGCTGCTGGAAGTTCTTACCAACGCCAGTACGAAGCAACCCTTACGGCTCTCCCTGTTGAGGATATTCCCGCAAACACCGTGTCAATCCAAATCGACAACTGCGCTATTGAGGATTTTGAGTATTTTCCAGAGTTCTCTTCCTGTGATACAGTCTCTCTGGCAGGCAACCGTTTAACCGTGATGCCGGATTTTACCAACATCAGCAGTACCCTCACACACCTTAATCTTGAAAGCAATAACATTTCCTACATCGACCCTGAGAGACTCAATGCCTTGGTTAATGTCATCTACCTGTCACTCAACAACAATGCCTATCTAACCCTTTTTCCGGATTGCACCTTGGTAGGAGGCGCCTCCCTACAGACATTGAAGCTGCAGGAAGTCCCACTGGCAGAATTTCCCGACATGCCCTGCTTTGGAGGATCCCTTTTGTATGTAATGCTTGGAGGTTACAAGTTTACCGGCATCCAGGACAGTCGCCTCCATCATCTGATCCAGGTCAGGACCCTGTCGCTTCCCGATGGCGACATGGAACTGTTTCCTCGGGCGGATGTCCTGAACAACACCCTGAAGTACCTCGGCGTTTATAATACTTCGATCACAGAAATCCCCGTGACTCACATCCCGGCTGGGGTGCTGTCATTGCTGAGGTTGTCTGACAATGAACATCTGACTACACTTCCCGACCTACGTCCAGTGTTGTCCATAGCTACCGTCGTGGAACTCCGCTATCTCTCCTTGCTGTGCGACTGTCGTTTGCTCTGGCTTCTGGATCCTGCTGTTACTGCGAAAAGCGACGTGACTGGATCCCACTGCAGTGACCCACCTCATCTGGTCGGAGTCGCAATAGATCAACTCGACGAAGAGGACCTTGTTTGTGACACAGGTACCTAAACCACTACGCCCCAATGCTGTGTCAATTAGCTGGAGAAGAAACTCTTGCAGTTCCACGCAACTATCTGACGCATTGTGTGTTTGTTTTCGAAAGGGCGTGGGGTGTGGTGGCGTGGAGGGGGGTCGTTATTGAGGACAATGATAAATCTGTTCTTTACCCGGCCCCGTTAATCCAGCAGTAAAGCAGAGGTTCGATCTCAGCTCGTGTTAATCCATAGATATTAAATGGCGAGGTTACTTTCGGGCTTAAGTTAATATCCTCATAGTTGGAAGGCCGACATACATGTAAAGCACAACCCACTATCCTCATAGTTGGAAGGCCGACATACATGTAAAGCACAACCCACTCGATCTCTTTCGGTGGGTGAAGATTATGTCTGTTATACCATGATATCTGATTAATCCACCCCAAAAATCTTTTTTTTTTTGACAACAGCGAAACTATTATACAGTATTATAAATTATGAACATATTTCTCAGTGGCTTTCTGTTTCAAAAAACTTCGCTGCCGTACCAGGACAGGACTAGAGCTAATTTGATAAACAACACTCGCACTCAGAAACACACTAGGTCAACGCCACTGTAATTTTACTTAAGAGAGCAGCAATTCAGCAGCCTTCAAAGCTGTATGAAGTTTATAGTTCTGCTTTGTTACGCTCACATCTGTCAAATGGTGCCAATCGCCGTGTGGTGTAATGGGTAACATAATGGGGCTGTTGATAAACCCAACAACACAGGCAATCTTGTATTCGAATCTGCAGTACTTTAACAGAATGTCTCCATAGGTATGTTTTGGAACTTTGATGTGTGGTTTGTGCCATATACACGACAGCATCGACGAAGAAAGAAAACATGAAGAAGACTTAGTGTGCAAACGTTGTCCCACAGTGCGCTTATTCTGAAATACTTTACGATAGATGAGTTATATGTGATGCAACAAAGAGTTGAATTATCTGGCTACAGTCGCTCCATTCTCTGGTTGTCCTCGTCAGACGTTGGTCTATATGCGCATAATCTCATCTAAACTTGCACTTGTCTTTCTGTTACAGCCAACACGGATGAAGCAAATGGCATAACGGGGATTGTGTATCGTAAGACAGACGCCGTGTTTCCTGAATACCTAAACAGTGTCTACCACGGCATCTCTCGAACAGCTTGCGCCAGTCGCTGCACGTTGAGTCCAGAATGCTGGAGGTTTGCCTATCATCCCACAGCAGCAGGTGGTGGAGTAGGCCGCTGTGGGTTGCCGGGAGGCCATACTGGTGCCGATTCCGCATCTTCTGTGAATTTCACGGAATGGTTCACTGAATGAAATCACCGGACATATTTGCCTATCTTTGATGGTAGTTTTGAACTGTGTCGTTTGCCGGAGTGTGTTTTGATGCGATACCATAGTATGAGGTGGTAAGGCTTGATCAGACTCACACTAATATGTGACCGCTAGTCGGTGAGACAGTGGGGCATTTTTAACTGTATCGTCCAAATATTTACAATAAAGTTTTAATACGTTTTAATTTTATAGAAGGAGATACCGTTCGATTTTTTGGAAAAAAAATTCACCTCAGTATATGCGTAATTCTCTACTGTAACAAACAGATTAAGTGTCTTTAAGGCGGGGCACTAGCTGGCTTCTTAGCCTGAGAGAATGTAAACTTTCATTTGGTTTTGTAAAATATGTTTATGCTTGTGTTATGTTGGCTTTTGTCGGTCTATTATTAAAGTTTTTCTATAAAGTGTTAACATCGCCGCTGCCTTAGCTCGTAAATAAAAAAATCGTATAGCGGACATACTAATACGTTTATACATAGAGTAAGATACTAGTTTTAAGACCAGCTGATATGATGCTATTTTATTAAATGCCCTCTTGGTGAGATGAGCCCCTGTTCCACAACACAGTTTTCGGGAACGTATTACTGCAGCTTTCTGGAATAAAAACAAAAATATTGTGGCGTTAAATATTGACTTGTATTTAGGGAATGGTTAATCGAAAGAATCGTGTGGGCGGTTACATATCTTAGATTTTACTAGGTAGTTAGGGTCAGGTGTTCTGTCCACCAAGGCTCAGGGTTACACGGAACGTCAGTGTTTGCCACTAGTTAGAGTTCCAAAAATGTAACTTGTGATTGTGCTAGCAGCGACACATGTTTAATTAAAAATACTGCGACGGAGATTCACAATTTTAAGATTTCCCATATATAGCGAAAATTCAAGCGAAATGAACTGTAATTCAAATCGTCTGCCTATATCTGCTTTATGAACGTGATGCTAGCTAGTATCCTGCATAAACCTATTCCTTTGAGAAGGCGTTCGACGTTCGACTGCAGGTTGGTGTGCCACTGATTCGGCATTTTCATATTCAGCCTCAAATGTAGCACCGGCTCTGTGCAGTAAGCCTACGGGTTTTATTTCATTCTGGACAGGGAAACTTGCTCCTGCCCGAGCGTCTCCAGACTGGAACGGTTTCGTCTTTTGTATCACCTCGTATGAGCTACAGATGACCATCTGATGTGAGCAAAAAGAGAACGGACAAAACGTTAACGACGCCAAAAAGTCACTCTACTGGACCTGATCATTTCCTTCGATTGGTTTGTAAAAATCCAACACTGAACGTGCCCTGTTCAAGTTTCAATGACTGATAGCGTACTTGGCGAAATACATGCAAGGAAAGTGCTCTAAAACTAAGTGGTTTCGTGCTTTTCAATATTTTGTTTCGCCCTGGATTCTGAGTAAAGCAGTACAATGAGATATCCATGCGTTTACACGAGACAGACGATCCCTACCTCCCGTGGTTAAAAATCGACAGTTTTAATCCATTATCTGGCGATCGATTGAGCAGAACCCGTCATAAGCCACAGCTGGCCGCAATGGCACAGAGGTTGCAGCATGAAGAAATCTTGCTTTACGTCGGCGTTCGACCTGCTAAAATCAGACAGCTGAATTGTAGCAAGATAACAAAGGGAAACAATACATGCCATCCCTACGATTAACTGGAAAACGCCAATCATTTGTTTCTTCGTTAATTTGCTATCTGGATCGCATCCGTCTCGTGGACTAATATATTAATTGAAAGGAAAATTCGCCGCCGTAGTGACGAACGTCAAATGTGTAGGCTATATAGTAGCACGTATTATGTCACCTTTGAAATGACTGTGATAGTGAAAGACCTTTATGGGATGTAAGTAATGCAATGGTCAGCTGCTTCGTGCTTGGAATTCCGATTCAGATATAAGCGACGGCAGTCGTTGTCACCCAGTTCACATCATCACTCACTATGGGACACAGAATGTTTGTGCGACTATCACGATTCACTGTGATGGCCTTTCTGGCCTGGACTGCAATGTTTTCTGGACGCGACAGGGAGTCTACGGTATCCGACCAGCAATGTCAAACAGAGGAACCACCCGTCTGCGGTTCGGGATTCGCTTCTGTGGTATGCCAAGAAGAACAGAATAAAGCACGAAAGGAGTCGCCCGTTGCCCTCGTCATAGGACATCCCTCAACAAGTGTAGATATTGAATATTAGAATGTCATTCAATATTAGAACGTCATTATCTTTTGTTTGCAACAGCATGAGCAATGCTGCTGTTATATAGTTATCAATACCTGTTGTTCGTCACAGTCATTTCTACTTTTCTTGTATTTGTGACGTTCCATAAAAATTTCATTTTGCGACCCTTTTTTTTAAATCCGTTTCCCCAGAATCCCCTGCCGAATGCTTAAAACTTTTAAACAGAAGCTGTTATCTTCAAACATTCTTCGTTTTTGTCTTAATTTTCCTCCGCTTTTATCATTTACTTTCAGCTGTTACACGTTTCCTCTTCCAGCTACATGGAAAAGTTTCCTCTTTCAGCTAAATGTCTTTGGCAACAGTGGTAACGTCAGTGCAACAAAAACATACATTTTTTTAACTTTTTAGGTTTGCTGAAGTGAATGATTTTAAATATTATAACGTGCAGACAAATCAAACTGTGAAGTTGATTAATTGTATTGGTAACACGGGCAAAAAAATTGGCCTTTGATAAAAGTGAAATTAAAAATGAAATGCTCGAAAAGGTGGGTACTGGGTGGTAAGTACTGATGGCGTGCTTTTGGTCAATTTGGCGTGCAGGCAATGCACCAAGCTTTACTAAACGCCGCTCTTCCTATGTAGGTTTATCACAAAAATCGACAAAGCATTGCGATGATGCATGCTGCAACTTTAATTGAAAAAATATTGAAATGATTTATTATGCGAAATGGAAAGAGGTATGTTACCGTATATATCTGATTATGTCGTATTACATTTTCATAATGTGGTGTAAGGTTCACCCTTGCCTTGAAAATATTTTTCACCACCGTAAGGCTTACATAGAAGTTACTGAAGTTCCTCATAGGAAAACCAGGATTTTCACTAAATATAACCTTAATCAATTTTGCGACTGTATACAAGTGGCGCCGAATGGAAGACCATTATTTTAATCGATGTTAATGTACCCTAAATAGGGTGTCTTTCGGCTGTACAGTTGAAATAACACTTTGAATCCGTAGCTCGCAGGTGACGTCTAACCATCCGAGCGGAACATTTACACAGTTCAGATGGAGAAACAGCAAGCATATTATGTTAGAAAATGCATGATTGTACGCAAGCTGAAACAAAAACACGGCAATGGAGAAAGTGTAATTTACAAACATTTCATAAAGGTGTGTGAGTTGTATCTTTCCATGTTTTGTATCCGGAGCTTAAATTGCCATAGCATTTCCATGTTTTAAACAGCAGTACTCAAATTATTGCTCGACATGTCTGTGTGCTAACTTTTATTATCTCTGGTCGAAATAATCCACTCCTAAAACATGATTCTTTAAATGTTTTGGGCAGTATATATTTAAATGGTAGATTCTACTGACATTATACTTGTACCGGATGACGAAATTCACACCACAGTAAAACTATGGTGTCAGCAGTACTCAGCAATAGCAAAGCTGTGCTGTTATACTGAATTATTATAATTATAAATTATTGTAATAAATTCAGAACATTACTGCTCACTCTTTCAGGGCAACTGGGATCTTGTTCTTGGTCCTGTTATCCGTGTCCTACTTCGGAGTGGTTACACCGTGAAAACTGACCCAAACACAGAATGTTATGATGTCTTATGGAGCTATCTTAATCCGTTCGTTGATGAAGATAAAAACGTCGGCCCAACACACCAATGGCTACGTAATTCAATGGTATAAATTTTGTGTGCTACCATCGCCATTTGGGGCTTTAAATATCCAACCTATGCATGTGCTTCGATAGTACGATTGTATGACCTACTGCCCTCGTGTTATCGTATTAACACTACGGTTTTTCTAATGCCCTGTACCTTGTACATGTATGTGTCCTCTTCTTGATATAGTTATATATTTTAAACGCATATGTGTTATTGCAGTGCCAAATTATATTTTATCTGGTTAAAACTCAAGTTACACTCACTGCAGTATTGAAACCCTGTCTTTGCGTTATTAGAGAGTTTGGCTTGTTGTAAAGCAAGTCAAAATTAACTGCGCACACCTATTTCCGCATACCACAAGCTCACATATTTTGCATTGCTATATAAAATAGTTTTGACCTTGACATTGAGTCCAACGTTGACATCAGATAGTACTCCCAACCGCGCCCAAAACTAACTGTACTATGGTTGTCCACATCCAGCACGATGACGTCATATTCAGGAGGACGAGTGCATTCCTTGATACGGGCATTTTCCATATTGATTTTAGGTAAACCATTTTCCTGGCTCCGATGCGCTCGCTATCAAGAGAAGGTTTCTCGCCTATCAAGACAAAATACCGGACATCCCCACAGCGTTTATTTTGCCCGCAGATGAGGAGATTTTGCGCCAAAAGGAACGTTAGGCTGTTAAAGAAAGCAATACATCTCCATTAAATTAATTACCTAATTATTAAACAGTTTTTACCACATGTAGGTCTATTCAACACACGTATTGGATAAACATGTGTACGAGTGGGGGAGTGAGGAGAGGGAGAGGTAGAATTGACGATTCTATACCTATCAGCAGTGTGCGGTTAAGCCACATTTTCATCATACCAAATAATTTGGTTAGTGAATTAATTCAGATGTATATTTTAGAAGTAAACGAACTATTTTCTTATGTGATGAACCATTTGAAAGCGACTTAGTAGGTTTTCTGCAGTTCGACAGTTCGAACATATAGTGCTATAAGCACTAAGCTACTCAAATGGTACCATTATACTAACTGTGACATGTATATTTTACCTTACAGATTGCCCAAAATCGTTCGGAATATTACGTTCAAAAAGATCTTTTCCAGAGAGGTGTGAAGTTGGTTACAGGTAAACAAGTTTGAAAGAGGACCATTTGTTTCCAAATATTGACGTCATTAATTATGTTATCGATCACTTTTTTATGCTTAGGGTCTTTTGTAATTAGTGTGCCCCCCTATCCTTGGTGTTTCATATTGATAATTTCTGCATCTTTTCTAAAGTTAATGAGCGTCAGTTATCTTTAGCTTTGTTTTATATACATTTTACCCGTAATAAATGCAAATACGTTTTGTGGATTAAAACAAACAAAAATGCCTTGTAAAATAACCTATGCTGTTGATATTCAATGTCTTCATGTTCTATGCAGCTCACTATCGCTCTTTCAGAAATTGATTTCAATCGCCCTTCCATTGTACAGGAATTTATACACGATGCTATGCTTATTGGGGGTCGAAGGTTCGACGTGGGAGTTTATGTGGCGATAACTTCATTAGAGCCATTGCGTGCCTACACGTTTCACGATTGGAGGTTGAAGTAAGTAATTAAAATCGTGCCTATGATGTCCGCAGTTATTGGGTTGCCGTTCACAACTGTCTAGAATTGTATAGCATAAGATCACTGTCATAAACACATAAATGATACGATCCTTCTTACACAGATACCACATATGTCTTAAACAGACCATTGAACACTATCAAGTTTCAGCATAAATATCTGCACGTCTCTCAGAAAAAGGTTACAGGGTGGATTCCATATTTTTTTGCAAAAAGAAAATACCCGTTTATCAATACAGTCAAACCTGCTCTAAAGACCACCTGTATATAAAGACCACCTGCTTATAAAGACCGCATTTTACAGGTCCTTAGGTGTATACTTTCCATGCTATTGAACCTGCATA
>JAAUYG010246487.1_pt1 | contig 10499 bp, 9 predicted proteins | sample 7278091 | NCBI WGS metagenome assembly JAAUYG01 (sample SAMN14350201, study PRJNA611818) | marine sediment metagenome | isolation source: surface marine sediment (0.6m) | place: French Polynesia: Moorea | collected 2018-08
CAAGCAAACACAAAAAACAACTGCGTTCCGGTTTTTCTAACATTTCCCAGTTTTGAGAACTGACTACGAGTGACATTTTTTTTCCTTTTAGGTCGGTGCTTTTGTGTCCCCGACTTGGTTCCGGAAAGAATGGAACAAAGTCGGGACGCAATCCAGTCGGCAAACCAAGCGGTCCAACCAGGATTACAAGGATCTCATCGATCGGAAAGAAGCGGATGGAAAAGGGTGGAGTTGTCATACCCTGATCATGAAGTTGAGTCTATGTTCCGCTGCACGAAAACCACATGAATTCCACCCGGAAGATACCCCAGAAATGTCTCCATATTCTTTTTTAGGGGGCACCACATGTGTTTCAAAGATAATGCCTGAAACTTACGAAGCGAATTTGTGAAGAAGTGAATGTCAATTGCACTTAAAGTGCCACACATTAATGACAACTCTGGATTTTTTGGGGCACCCAGGGCAAAAATCCTGGACACACACTTTGTCTGAAGGGACCTCAGGATGATGAAATGCATTACATTTTGGTCAATAGACTCAGAGAACTGGTCAAATCCAGGATCTATATAAGGCCCAATCCACACAGGACGCGGGGATGCGATGCGCAATGCAATGCAAGCAAATGGGACCTGTTGATGTGAATAGGGGTATCCACACTGCATGCAAGAAACATCAAAGGGAAAAGGTTCTAATTTGCATGCGTGTCCTGTGTGGATTGGGCTCAACTTCCACATGCCTCCCAAGTTTCTGGTTTTAGGCTGCGCATGTTTCAAGTGGTGTGGCCTGTCTGTCATTATCCTTGTCATTGTTGTTGTGTTGTTTTTCTTGTCACAGACAGCATGGCACTTGCTGCTGGTTCTGCTCTCTTCTCCCTTGTTGCGGCACAGGGTGTATTTTCGCTATGAGGCCTAGTACTCCTGCAGGCAGAATAACACTGCGCTTATCTGGGCTTTTGTCTAAAACATGTTTCAGACATAACTGCACACGGGACTGCAGTTAACTTGCTGAGCTAAAAGTCCGGTGTGTGCACTGCGGCATTTGCACTCTGTGTGGGCTTCTCATTCTTGAATCAATTAGTTCTTTTGTTTCGTTCCTTTGAACACTGATCTCTGGGGCACAAAACGCTTTTTTTTCAGTGTAATTTCTCTGTGAACACGGCATCACATTTCCTGGTCGTCTCTGATGTAGATCCGCTCCGCGCGCAGGCCAGTGAACATCGCACCTTAACCGGAAAAGATTCCCATTCAAGACAATGTAAAATCACATCTGCTCATCCGGAGATGAGCTCCAAGCATGAATGGAAACAAACAAATTCATGAACAATGGTGCGCAACGCAACATCTTGGACTTACTACCTCTTCAAATTAACATAAAAACGTGGTCCTACGTGAGCCACTACATACGCTGTTTAACCAATCTTAGCCAAGTGGACGCCCAGGAAAACTTCTGGCCAATCACGAGAGAAGGCGTAAGCAACCGTGCAGCATATGTCCAATCACGAAGTGCCACTTCAGAGCCACTGTCAGCTCCCTCTTGTGGCCATTTCTACTTCAAAGCGCAGCAGCAGCGCAGCGGCAGAGCTCAACTTCGTCTCACGGCGCAGCTCTGAAGAGAAGAAGCCTCAAGATCAACCATCAGACGCATCGGAAGACCGCCAAGACTCCCAGGTAAGCTGCGAACTGCGAGAAACACATCAAGCGAAGGGACCGAGGCCTGTGGGAGTTTCTCATGAGTGGAAACTCGACAGGCCTCCAAAACTTGGTTTCAATTGTGTTTTGAAGAGTGTTTGAAACGGACATGCGTTTAATGCGAATCACCTTCTTTTGCAGGTTTATTGGTTGAACAGATCAAGCCGATTTTTTGCGATTCTCTCAGAGTTTCCAGGGCTCTGGAGATAGAAACTCGGACACGAACGAAAAAAATGGCTTGACGTATTTTGAGCGTAGTTTCTGAATGTCGAAAACAGTGGTTTTTGAGATAGAATTTTACAACTCGGACAGTTATCAAAACTCCCAACTTTGTTTTGGCAGGATTGCTTCAACTGAAAATATCTTATCTTAGATATGTCATGAATGAGGGAAGCGATGTTGTCGTCCATGCTCGCAAATCAGCGAAGGCTCATGATGGACACAAAAATGGCATTCGCTTTCACAAACATTCGCGCATATCTTCAAAAAATTGGGTCGCCAATTTGCGAGCGGTGGGCAAACAAAATTGTTGAGGCATTTATGAGCCTTCCAAAATTGTTTGGGGAAATTGTCTGGTGTGGCACATACGCTGAGAGTAAAACTTAGGAAGGCAATGCAGTTGGTTGTGTGACTTGAACTCAAGTGTCAGCTTCGGTCGCAGCTTCAGGGCCACATTGAAGCTGGGCACGAAGCTGGTTTTTGTTCCAGACTGTAAGTTTCTGACCAGAAAGTCCAACAAAAAAAGAACAACTGCGCAGTCCTCGGACTTCGACGCGTTTGTTCTTGGCAGTTACTCAGTGCTACAGCTGAGTGCTTTTTTCAAAGGCTCCAGATGACACGCAAAAACGGCAAAACTTTTGCATTCGCAATGCGCAAATGCACTCGCAGACCAGACCAGTTTCTTAAACGACTTGCAAGCACTCGCAAGTTGAAATTGACTTGCGAAGGGTGGAGTTGCGAGTGCTCATAGGTCAAAATCTGTAAAGGCTCCAGGACCCTTCACAAATTTTCACTCGCAAGTACAGTAGTTGCGAAGGGTACCACTCACAAGTCAATGTTGGGTCATGAATTTGCGAGAGCACAAGCAAAATTTTTGAAGTGTTTTTTGGTCTTTGCAAATTTTGCTTGCACTCGCAAGTCAGCCATCTTTGGGAAATTGGCTCGTGTAAGTTCCTGACCAGATAAAAGACAAACTAGAATGCTTGGTAGAATTGTGTCGAGCCTTGCTTCACCCATAACCCACAGCTCATATATAGAAGAAAAAATTGAGGTGAAAAAAAATGGAAAAAAAAAATCCAAAATTGTCAGTTGCTTAAAATTGCCGGAGCTGCCCAGAAATCATGTATGTGGGGGGGAGGGGAGGGGGCAGGGGGTCCTGTCATGGACAGACAGACAGAGAACCCGACGACATCACAGATTGACAAGTAGAGTAGCTCCTTGCGAGCAGCAAGACGCGACTAAAAAGAAATGAAAAAACACGCTTGCTGCTTGGAGGTTAAAGCGTTTGTTCATTGCAATCGCCTGGTGATACAGCTGATTGCCTTGCCACCGTTTGGGGGGGGGGTGTTTTGGACACGTGTTTGGTGCGGTGTTGAGTTTGAGCTGCAATTGTTGTTGCGGAGCAGCCCGCCCCCAACTTTATTTTACTGAATTTGCCATTGAAGCGCCATTGCATTTTGTTCATATTTCACTGCTGTTGAAAGTGTTCTGGTGTTGAGTATCAAGTCAGACATGTGTTGGGTGTTGAGGGAGTGGTGTATCAGTTGGTGTATGCAAGCACATTTTGGAGAAATTGCCATTGAAAGCACTGTTGTATTATCTGCGCAGATTTCATTTCTGTAAGAATGCTTGAAACCACTCAGCCCACACAAATGCCCTGCATAAGGGTGAGAAAGACAACATAGATCACATTTGATTTTTTGTTGAAATGCCCTGTGGGCAATTTGAATGGACAAGAGAGATCTCTGTTGTGAACTGACAGATGTGCAGATGCACTTCACAGAAGTGCTCATACTTTTTTTGCAGCAAACCCACACACACTACACAGTGCACTTGTATGCTCAATACCATGACTTGTCTGAAACACACACTGGCATTTTGCACTGCACTTGTTTGGCCTCTAGACCTCAGTGTGGCTTTCTTTTTGCCGCATAGCATTATAGCTATGAGGTCTAGTACTCTGCAGCTGCGCTTATGTCTGAAACATGTTTTGGACTTAAGCGCAGCAAGATAATCGCAGCACACGAACTGAGCTATGCAGCATCCACACACTGTGTGGGTTTCTCGTTCTTTTTTGACACTGCTGCCTGCAGAGTTTTGATTGGAAACACCAAATTGTGGAGGTATTATTTTGCAGTGCAGCAAAAAAGAAAATAAAATACCCATGCGAACTGTGCGAGTGTGACTACCAGACTCTCGAATGACCTAAGATTCCTGGCAGAGAAACTTGTCTTTGACATGGTCAAAACACATCAGGCGGACGTTCATGTCTCTGTCCAAGTAAAAAAGCCGCAAGGAATTTTATTGGAACTGAAAAAACTGTACTGACACGTTTTGAGCTCAGAGAACATTGCAAAGAAGAGTTGTTCTGCGCAAAGCATACAAAACTGTTTTTTATTGATCTTTTTTTTTTAGGGTGGGGGGGCTCCTTTTTCCTGTCTCTACAGGAATGGAGACCAGGATGGAAACCTGAACCTAAGTTTGAGTATGATGTACAAACAGTGATGAGTGGAACGGAAGTTGGGCTTAAACGGTGTTGTGTATGTCCTCTGCTGTGTCCCACAATTCCAGAGGACGGTCTGTAACAGCGAGTCGTGATGCTCTCTCGGTCAACTTTTTGTACAGCATTGTTTTCTTTTAAGGAACAGCACTTTCAATCTCAACTGTCAAAACTGGCACAATTTGTATTTACATCATTCTTACGTCAATTGAATGTCACCAGATGTCACTTGTCAACTGTATATATTGACATCACGGCTTTGGAGTAGATTCTACAGTTGAGAAGCATCTACGAAGTCTAGTTTAGTGTTTCATTAGTGGTACGATATTTATCTGGAAAAAGCTACAGGTCTCTTTGAACAAGCGGGGTTTTAGATCATGCAAGTTTGTTTGTATTTTGATACAAAACCAATTTGTTAGTTTGCTTCCAATTGTCGAGTTCTTAAGGGCGCTAGGTAGTCAGTCTTAGGTGAGTGTGTGGCAACATACTCTGGTAGGCCAGTGGTGGCAAGGGTTTTTATAGGCCAGTGGCAGCAGCAGTGTAGCTCTGCAAAGCTGCTCATTGATGTGGTGTTTATCTTGGGTACTCAGTACCTTTAGCTTGGTGTACTAAGGTTGGGTACAGGCAAGGTATGCAGTAAGCGTACTCGTCACAATTGTCTGGGTGTTTTTGATGACCACATTCCAAACTGGAGGACACAGCAAATGCGTTGATGCTCAGCCCCCAAAGCTGCGGGATATTGCGGGATTTGTCCGAAACGTTCTCAAACGTAAAATGCCTCTGGGCAAAAATCAAATACGACTTAGTCTAGTCCTCACAGTGTCAAAAGCCTGAGCCGACCCCCGGGTTTCGGCCCACCCCGCAGATTTGACCCAAGTAAATGGGTTGGCCAAAGAACAGCTTGACCCCCTTTTGAGTAACACTTCAGAACTGTGTTCTGAATAAAAAAAGTTCAGGTGACATGTTCCAAAGGACAGGGACGTTTGTGTGAAGACTGTTCACAATTGTTTGCCCAAAAGTAGAACAAATATGATTGCGAAAAGGGGGAGGGGTTGGTCTGGGCCTGAAGGCATTTTGTGACCAACACATGCACGTCTTGACATCCAAAAGCGATTTCCAGCATTTTGACATGCAACGTGCTGAGACACATGTCATGGTGTTTTTTTTTGGTATGAATGTCCCCATAGAAAACAATGTTGTCATTCATAATGCAAAAAAGCTGCTTGTAGCCTCTAGTGTCCAGTGTGAAAGTACACGCGCATCTGTTTCGGTGTGAAAGCGCCTTTAGGCCTTATCTGAGACCACAAAAGGGGTTGGCTGAAGGCTAGGGTCAGTTCTAGCCTGCAAAACAGCCATGGACAATACGTGCGTTTGGGCAGCGATTTGTGTGTTCAAATGTGGAAAAAATTCTCAAGGAATTCTCGCAAAATTAATACATAAGAACATGACGATACATCAAGGTTTTATGGACGTTCAACAACATGATTTTTCGGTTCTTATTGAACACGTCGATTTTAATGTCCTGACCACATGGATGTCAATACGCATTGTTTCGTTGACATCAAAGTGAGTGATTTCCGTAGTTTCCAATATGCTTCTGCTCGCTGATTCAAATTCATGAGGGACGTTGTACTTTCCTGGAAAAGGAATCTTATAAAGGCGTCCAGAAAACATTTCCCTAGCTGTGCAGGGCAGACTCCTTTTCAAAACATAGCACCATTTTGAACAAATGTCATTGCGCTCTTTTCACCAAATTTGGGACGACAGGAACACATCGCTTTTCAGCTGTCTGGCACCGGTGGAATCAAAACGCATTGCATTTTTTTTTCTGAGTTGATCTTTTGTCTATGTTGTGGATGTGATTTTTGTCAAGATTCCCATTTCAAATGCTCCAATTCGGCCACAAACACTTCAGTACTTGGCTTGCCAGGAGGGGACGGGTGTAATGGCACTTGAATTCTGACTACTTCCAACAGCTGCGAGTTATGGTTGAGAACACTTGCTGCATTGATTCTTGCGGCATTAAGACTGTTGTGTCGTACTTTTAACACGGTCTGTTTCAAAAGCGCAGACAACTGAGGGATTTATCTGTCAAGCACGCCCTTCCACAGCTTTTTTATTTTTTCTGCCGTCCGTAGAGGCTAGAATATTTTTCGAAAACGTAATTGTTTTTGCCTGAAAGCTTAACAACATCCAGTGGTCTGTCCGTCCGTGGCAGGACCCACCCCCACCCCTTCTGGGTGAAGCAAGGCGCGACACAATGCTACCAAGCATTCTCATTTGATCTTTGAGGTATCTAGGCCAGACCTTTTTTTTTGGCATTTGGCCTGAATTGACCAAACGAATTCTCATTGAAATGTTTTTTTTTGACATTTTGTCCACTCAGTTCCGACTCAGTTCGGGTCAGGTGGTGTGGATGGGCCTTTTAGCAATGCGAAAATACCTGCACAACTTCAAAAAACTGCACTATTCAAGGAATTGGCTGGCCTTTGTGTGTTTGAATTAAGCGGGAACCACAAGACTTTCATGAAAATCACATTTCTGAAACATTTTTAGGATCCCTTCCAAGGACAAGGATAACTGTGTTCAAAACCTGGTACAGTTTAGTTCAATGTGGGCAGCACTCTTTCGCAGAAAAATTATAATAAATGGGGAGCATTTTTTCAGTCTGGTGTTGGTGTATGGTTTGAACATTTTGTCCAGCATTGCAAGGTGTTTTTTTCTTATAAAAACAGTTTTTTTCACATTGGGGATGTTGTTGTTTTTTTTTTTCAAAATCCGAAGTGCTGCAATGTGGAAAACAGTGTGTTCAGCAGTTGGCCCTGCGAGGGGGGCCGGGTGCAACGGCTCTTGGATTCTGGTCACTTTTAACACACGAACTTGGCATGACGATTGAGAAACACTTGGTGTACTCGATCATTGATTCTGTGCAAAAACAGGCCGAGTATTCTATGATTATTACAACATAAAATTGTTATGTTCCAGCAGATGTTTTAACGTTCAATCCACCGTTTGTCTGAAACGCCGACAGGTTTGAGGGATGTGTCAATCAAACGTGCGTTTGTCACCGAATGCCCAACCCAGGACCATGCCGTCCAGTTGTCTTTTTCTTAACACAAAAGTGAGCATACAAAGAGTATGTTTCAGAAAGCCTATAGTCTGCAGAGGCCAGCCATATCTGTCTGAAATTGATTATTTTTACCAAACAAATGGCTGAATACTTTCTGCACCCATTTGCTGCAGTTAACAGCAACTGACCAATCAGGGTCTTTCGTTACATTAGTTACTTCATGATATTTACTGCTACATGACTCCAAGCTCAAGAACATACACACGTGTTGGAGAATCAAAATGCCAAATTCAGACATCCACATCTATATAAAGTAAATTCCGCCCAACTCATGTTTTTGTTCTTCAAACAAAACGGGTTTGCATTTCTGCAGTTTTTGTGGAATGCATGCCAGCAGGTACAGGTTATCCGTTTTTAAAAACCGTGGATGATTATTTCTTTGTTCTTGCTTGAAATTTTTCTCCAAGAAAATAGCATGCTGTGATAAACACACATGCCATCATAGCATGGCAAGGTGTCAATGAGTTGATCAGCTGAAAACAATTCAATGATTGTAATCCATGTTAAGTACCATAAATTCCTTGTCCCCTCATCTCTTTGGTGATAGTTGCTCCTCGCTGCGCTCGGGAATTATCTCCAAAGAGACTCGAGGAACTCGGTATTTATGTGGTACAGAGCACTAGAACCCTCCTCGTGCATCAGGGTGGAGCAGTTGCCACTGGGTATATTTCGCGACTGTTTAGTCGAGTTCGCAAGGGAACAGGAAGCCAGGTTGAAGTGATCTCAACTAAAGAGGCAAGAGCAAGCAGCGAATTTGAGGAGTCCATGAAGCTTCTATATCTTGCGCGGCCCAGTTGACACAGGACATGGAGCACCTTGCCACAGGCAGGCATTCACAAAGAATGAAACGTTTATGGTCAATGGGAGTGTTCACACATCTTGCAAGCAACATCCTAGGGTTTGCATGCAAATCTGCTTCTGCGTCCTGTGTGAACTAGTCTCCTGGGTCTGTGTTCTGAGGCATCTTCGGTGCGAATATGTGCGGATGAGGTCCTGTCAGCTTGGACAAGTCACTTGGTTTTACCAGTCAAACCTTGAGTTTGTCTGAACTCATAAAGTGAATCGGCAACAGCTGAGGCGATACTTTTACACGCATAAGCAGAAATATTACGCTGTAAGTGTCACAAGAGATCACTGTCACAAATCTGAGATTTAAGGCAAAAAAAGCCGTGTCTTTGCTTCCACCGAGGGCGTACATGCGCACACCCGCATCTTAATGCAGTATTGTTGGTGTGAAAACAGCCCATTGACTGCATGTTGCCACTTTTACACGGGAAAATACCACTGAAACACTGCGTGTTGCAAGTCCAAATACTAGAATTCGTTTTCAGGCAGAAGACGCGGTGTGTGTTGGTGTCAAAATGCATTTCCTGACTGAAACCCTAGATCCGCGTTTTTAGTCGCTTGGAAAGAGGAGCACCAAATACTAGTTGCTTTTTTCATCCTTTGGAGGAAAAGTAAATGCGATTTTCCAGGATGCGCCCCCTTCAGTATTTGCCGAGAAAAAAAAAACGTATCGAAATGCAGTTTCATGTGTTTTCCTCCACATTTCTCAAAATATTTTTCAGAATTTTCATCCAGACAAAACAACAAGACGACATCAAGACCGCTGACAAGAAAACGACACGACAAGATGATCAGACAACTTCTCGGTGAGTACAAAAAAAATCCATTTTTTTCAGCCAGAGGTGTGTGATTTTAGAAGCGGTGTTGGGTTCTTTTTTGGCCACTTCACAGATTCACGGGATTTGCGCACCACATCGAGGACGGGTGACAACTCATCTCAACTGTGCTGCAGGTGAGTCAGAAATCTTGCATGTTATATTTTTCAATTGACGCGGTTTGCAGTTATGGCTGTACAGTTGTTCGCCTCTTCTGGAGACAGAGAAAATGTCTTGCAGATGCCATGAAACTCACGGAGTTTCACAAACACAGTTGGAAATAAGTTTCCTTGTTCAAACATTTATGTTTTGCTGGCGTCTTTATGGAGCGTTTTGATTGTGTGCTGCTTTGTTTTTACTTACAAGTTGAAAATTCTGAGTTGACTGCTGAGGATCTGTCCCGACTCCGATGTGCAAGTAAGGGGAGAGAGGGACGTGTAGTGTCCGGTCTAATTCTAGTTGACCAGCTTTTGTTCGAAAACCCTCGGTCCAAAAAAACATCGCTCCTCCCCACAATGCAATTGCATATTTGAATGAAAATAATCCTGACGAAATTTGCAGTGACAGAGGGAGACAATGATTTTGTTGATTTGGAACTGCTCAGAGTTAATATTGAATCATTTTTACAAAGAATGACCAAACAAATGATGCACGTCTCCTTGCAACACAGTGCCACCAGCACAATTCGAAGACGTCCTCTCTGAATAATGCAGAGTTTTCTTTTTTTCCTTGTGAAGAAAGAAAAAATGGTTTGCGATTCCCGCGCAGCTTTTGTTTTAACTTTTTTTGAAATGACGTGTTTGAAAAGGACATAGACCCCTTATATCTTCAATGGGAGCACCTTTCTTGTTGCGTGTTTTTGCCTTTTTTACTCCATTTGACAACAAAAAAATGGGCGATTGGTGTGTGTGCAGCAGATAATAGCACCAAGTTTGTGCCTTTGAAATCACTGCAATATTTTCGCATAACATTGATGAATTAATTGAACATCAACGCTCTTGTGTATTCAGGGGGGAAATTTCACTTTACTTTGTGGACGCCTTCAAGCTGTTCACCTTTAGGCGTCTCGATATTAGTACCATGGTGGGAATGCTCAAGATGCGGCACAAGATGTGTTGTGACAACCCATTTTGTTTGTGACCGTTAAGCGTGTACATGGATAATTGCCGCATAGCGTGCAGCTATGAGGCACAGTACTGGCGCAGCTCGAGCAGCGTCCTTTTTCCATGCTAATCTGTCTGCGCTTGGGACTTATATACGCGCAGTTGTGCGCGGAGCCCCCCCCCCCCCCACTGTTCCAG
>JAAUYG010041057.1_pt1 | contig 10498 bp, 8 predicted proteins | sample 7278091 | NCBI WGS metagenome assembly JAAUYG01 (sample SAMN14350201, study PRJNA611818) | marine sediment metagenome | isolation source: surface marine sediment (0.6m) | place: French Polynesia: Moorea | collected 2018-08
CCACTCGTATATTTTCAGTATAAATATCCCTCCATTTTAAGACCACCTTCAATTTAAGACCATATTTTGCCGGCTGAATGGGCAGTCTTAAATTGCAGGGACCACTGTAACGCCTTGTCTCTAATGATTCCCAGCCAAGGGACTGCAACAGGGGGGTCGAGCTAACGCTGCGTTCGCCAGTGTTTGACATAACTGCCTGCCCGATCGCCCGGGGCAGGCTAATAATAATCAGCCGGGCAGGCAAGCTTTGCTGACTTCCCTGCCCTACCATTAAAATTGACATTGCATTTCTCCTAAAATGTTAGCATGCAATTATTGTAAAGGTATAAAAGATCTGTAGCTGTAAAGTGGTTCTTATGTTGCAGAACCTGCAATGATTAATAACTATCAATTTATGAATAGTTTCATATGTGCTTTCCAATTTGAAAGTTTCTCAGACATCCAGAAGAAGTTATTTGCTTTCACTGGTGATGGTATATAAGTGTCAACACAGGGAAACTAAATGGCGTGATTGCCTTGGTCAGACAAAGACTATAGCTCAGAGATCATCATGATACAATTCATATCTCAGACTTGATTTTCCATTTATGTTACTAAGGATGCAACAAAGAAAATTCCCCTCTAGGCAAAAGTTTACCAGTCTCCTAGATACAGTATTTAATTTTTTGAAGATCACTAGTACATGTAGTAAAGTCAATGAGTATATAGACAGTCTTCTTCCTGCTGAGCATTCCCTACTGTGCTACTCCTTGTGTCTGCGAGAAGCACTCACTACTACTGGCATTGGTGTGACTTTAATAAAATTCACCATCATGATTGAAATTCATGTTATGGCTTATGCGTACCGGTAATTGGTTTTGATGAAGTATGGTCTGGTAACTTTCAGGCAGGGCTGGTAACTTGACAGAGTTGCCAGCCCTGTTGTCCGTTGATAATTTTCAGTGAATTTCAAACACTGCGATTGCGCTAGGTCTTTTTGTAGACCACACGAGCAGCTCATTGATTTGACCTTCTCCAGGTTGTTCTTGTCCTGTTGCATGGAAGGGTCCCATATCCCTGCACAATATTCCATGCCAGACCTGACCATTGACGTGTATGCAGTAGCACGAGATGACCTGGGGCAGTACAGTGGTCCCTCTCTTAGCATGCTTAGTGGCCACTCTCAACAGAGCCCACCCTCTCTACTGTGGCCACAGATTTTTGGCGCTGCTACTTTGAATGCATATATACTTGTCCCTCTCCAAAGGCCACCTCTCTAATGTGGACACAATTTCTTGGCAAACAGGGTGGCCTTAGTAGAGGGGGACTACTGTACTTGAGAGTTCTGGATATGAAGTGCAGCAGCAAGGTGGTGTTGGCCTTCTTTACTACAGCGCAAACTTGACTAGGCCACTGGAGATCGGCACTGATGATGACGCCAGGATACTTGGCCTGAGTGACACAGTCCAGTGTAACTCCACACAGCTCATACATCTGGACCCGGTGAGCCTGTCGTGTTACGTGCATAATGTAGCATTTCTGTGGGTTAAGTCTCATCCCCCAGCACTCTGCCCATAGCTGAAGAGCATGAAGATCACTCTGGATGGTGACTTGAACTTGGTGGGATTTAAACTCTCCGTAGACCAGGCAGTCATCTCCGAAAAGTCTCATTATATGTACATGAGGGTTGCCTGGCCTTAACCCCCAGGGGCCAGTCAGGTATAATAAGCCCCGGCCAGCGGCCTATATTCTATAGACTATGTTGCAGTACTGAAGTACTGGTACTGCTAACTAGACGGGTTTTCCTCTTAGTAGTGACATAGGTGTGGACACTAGAGTTGTGAATGCCTGGCAATATCTCCCAATAGCCCCCGCTTCTCCGTTTAAGTCTGCAATTGTATTATGACGCCAGCTGGAAATCTGTCATGCAGCTACCTAGTCTGGCCTGTGCACATTTGCCCAATTCTACTGGTTGGACTTTTCTGGCAGTGGTTTCGGGGATGCCGTTCTCGAAGTGGTTGCATGGGCTGGATCGGCACAAACGCCAACACTGAAACACCATTTCTCCTCCCTTCCCGTCCCTTCCCTATCTTGGCTTTTGCCGGTAGCAGGGACCGGGTTTCTGTTCTGGTTCCCCCCGACTATTTCTTTTAGAAATGGGGTGTTAGAGGGGTGGGCTTTCCCCTTTGATGCACTGAACCCTGTAGGTTGCACTTATGCTTTTTGAGGTAGCGAAAGCCACAAAAAAATATTGGTTGCCTCCCTACACCTGCGCTGCGTCAGCACCATGTTTTCGATGTTGGTCCCTCCTTCAGAGTAACGTCTGTGCGGCAGATGGGTTAACTGGGCTGGAGGAGGAAGGGTCTGTGTCGCTCAGCTCTCCCGACCGTCGGCCTGTAACTCTTTCTCGAGTTTTTCCCGGCCCGCCTGTGGTCCTAAACTTCGCTAGCATCGTCTGTTCTGCACTCTCCTTCTGTGCTTGACCATGGGTGTAGTTCTTGCCACCTGCCAGGTCCCAGGGACGCCAGCTGAGCAGGAGCAGCACGCTTATGCTGTGCCTTTCTTTCCCCTGGGCTCTGTTTTTCTCCCGAGTGAGGAATCAGTTCTACCGGCTGGATGGATGGCCCCTATCCCGGAAGTACTGCTTGGGATTCGGCATAAGAGTTATGGTTTGACACAGATTTATTTGATGAATTTCATAAATTTGAACGTATTTATATATTCTCACCGTGAGGTGTCACCGTAGCTCGACACTCGGGCCTCGACTAGTTGGGCCACTTTCCCTCCCTACCCGAGTTATGGGCGATAGGGTCCTCTGTTTCTGGTCCAGTTTGTCTGTATCTTCGTTTGAAACTGAGGTATTCATGGTACTTGCCTGGACTTACCATGGACTATTGTATTGTAGCTGTTCCAGGCTATGCTTGGCCGGCTCTCAATGGGGACACACGCCCTTCAGTGGCTCAAAGGTGCCATGCAGATTTTCTGTCATTGGACACTTATTTGAGGTCCCACTTGAGGCTTCTCAGGGTTGCTCCATGACCAGATGACCATCTGATGACCGGGGCTTGGGTCATTTCACTTCCAGACGGCTAGAGGTCCGTGCCCTGGAGCCATGGCATAAGAGTTACAGTTTGACACCTCACAGTGAAAATATATAAATTCATTCGAATTTATGAAATTTATGAACATGTACTCCGTAATGGTGTTATGAACATTATCCATATTCCGTAAGTTGCTGTGCATAATAGTGGTAAGTGTATCATGTCTACACAACTGCTGCCTTATTGGAAGTACTGTTACAGTGTCCATGCCATGATTCAAATACTGATTTACATGTTATAATTTTTGCAGAGGTTGCAGATCGGCTGAAGCTGTTCCGTGAAAAACAACAGAACAAGAGAAAGGAACGGTTAGAAAAAATTGCGTCTGTCCAAAAAGAGAGGATAAAAAAGCTCGAGGGACAAGAGATCAACACAATTAAACAGCAATCCAACCCTAAAGCGCGAAAAGCACTAGGGCTTCCACATGTTCCAGGTAAACATGGCTAAATTCTGAAATAATTTCTTCCGCAGTTAACTCCGGGATACTCTACAAAATATTTTTTATGTGTGTACCTAATGTGGTTTAGAATAAATAATGTGGTTAGATACAAAGCAGTTTAGTGATAACTAAATTAAATTAACATGATAAGACAAGTTTTACATGTAGCTGGAACATGCCTAACATGGTCCTTCTTTTGTTGTGCAAAAGAACATGGAGGTCTCCAAGACAGAAAAGCCAAGAGAGAGCAAGAACGCCTTGAAAGGCAACAGAAGATTGCAAAAGCGAGACAGGATAGGCTACTGCGATTTAAAGTTCCTTCAGCGAAACAGTCCCATAGAAACCGACCTCTGTCGACCTTCAACAAGAATGGTAATATACTAATAGACATTGATGCACTGTTTAAAAAATATATATAAGAATATTGAAAAATATGTAAGAGTACGGGATGTTTACAAGAAAGAAGTCCACTGTTTGTTTACATGTATTAATCCGTTCACAGCTTTATGTAACATCAAGAGTGAGACATATTCCAGCTAGACCGGAAATGTGAAATTTTTGTAAGAATTTAGCATTTACTTACTCGTGATTGAGACACCACAATCAATGATGATCAGCAAGGATAAGAAAGAATCGATGCTTCATCACTGAGAGATCTGTATTGTGGTAAACGTAATCCCTCAGATGTAGCCAACAGGCTTTAGTTTTACTACAAGGTACAGATGTATATATATATACTACAATGCAATTGCTTCTGCCCATAATGTATTTATCAGATGGGGCCTCCAGTAAGCGAACCAGAAGGGGATCGTTTACAGTTGCACCTGACTGTGCCAGCCCTATGTTGGACCGCCCAGTGGTCACTCAGTAAGCTATTTTGCCTTCTTATTACTGGTAAATATTTTTTTTTTTGGAGGGTGTGTGTGTCCAGACTTTGATGTATATTGGGTTTGGCGCATACGTACATGTGCATGCAGTGTTTTCTTGTTGTTAGCAACAGGCATAGTATGGCTTTTCAGATCAGTATAGAAAAATTCCCCCACTTGCATGAAAAAAGTTTTCTGTAGATGTACCTTGTTTTTCTCAGACTATCCTTTGCTTCATATGGGTGAAATAAAATGAGAAGATGCACAGATTTTATGTACCTTGTGAAATAGACTCATGGCTTATATTTATATGTTCCGGAAACACTTTTCATTTTATCAAATTTGTGATCTTCAGGATGCGAAATAATGAAAACCTCAAGCCTGCGCTCACTGCATTGAAGAATCGTAGCAGCACCGTCACAATGGGTGGAAAGAGGGAGAAACAACCCAATACTTCAAACACAACAGCAGCAAAGCGACCACAGTCAATGAGGTTGGTACGGTGGTACAGGCAAGATTGTCTCACTCACTGCAATTTCATTAAAGCAAGTGCATATTTAGCCTGGCATAGTCCCATGACATGGCAGCATTTAATGTTTAAGTTGATATATGAGTGTAGGTAGCAAGAAGCTACAGCATGCTCCTTGGTATTAAACAAAATATGTTGAGAAGATGCTCGATTTCAACTATTAGTGTTTCATGTTCATTTTGACTGTTGGCATTATAATGCATAAAGAAAATACTGAAACTTAGCCTTACCAAATAATCTGGTACTTCAGTGCAGGATCAGTAATATAACTATGTAACATAAGTGATCAGTGTGTATCTATATCATGTTGCTCCACACCATGGGGATGATCGAAGCCAAACGTCACACTTGAGTTGATTGTTTGGCTGTATAGTATAAGCTAGAATTAGAGATAGGATGCTTGATCATTATATTGATAAATTGTCAATCTGGGCGAATTTCCTTGACCACCGATGTTCATTTTCGTGAAATGATCCATCAGTAAAACCACAGTGGCAGCCAACTATAGCACCGTATTAAATTTTCTTCTGAAAGTCACGACTTGTTGTGAGCAGCACAACTGGCATTACTTTCTATTGGTAACAGTATTCTGCATACCTTTTAGCATAAAAAATCAATAGAAATATTTTTTCTTCAAGTCGTGAAGTGAGAAAGAAAACACCATTTGTGAATGACCAATAGGGAGCAATTCTGTTTTTTTTCTGCAGATTCATTTTGTGATCCATCAATAACATGGCTGACTGCCAGTTCTGTGATTCACAATTCAGCAGCGAAACCTAACCCTAGCCATAATAGCAGTGTAGTTAGTTGGCTGAAACTTTGCCTGGACCAGAAATTGGACCACCAGTGTAATCTCACCTATGCTTAGTTCATGACAGAGCTGTACATACACCAGTTGTATGAAATGCTTATTTTTTTTTCAGAGAAAAGTTGGAGGAGTGGAGAAAGAAAAAATGCTCACAGCAAGAGAGTAAACTGACGGAAAGGTGGGTTCTGCTATGACATTTTTTCCCCAGTATAACACGTCGTATCTGTATTAAAATTTCAAACCCTTGATTTGTATTTTACCTACTTCCTAACGGAAAATGCTTCATTGTGTTAAGGTCAGTTCTCTTCACACTCAGGGTGCATTTTATGATCTTAATATTAGAATCACCTGCTTCTTGCATGTTCTTTCAGGGAGACATGGGAACTTGGGCCTTCAGATTTTTAGACGTATGAAAAGTGTATTTTAGGTGGGCCATGTTTTAGAAGACTGCAGGAATATGTGGTTATACTTTTTTACCTTTAGGACTAGCCATACGTCTGGACTGCAGCGACGAGCCAGTATGGCGGTAGGGAAGTCAGGCGAGCTAAGGTCAGGTTCTGCTTCTACAATCAGACGTCACACCTTGGCTCCTACCAACATGACCAAGGTACCGGGTAGGGGACCCCAGTCCAACAGGACAGCACAGCCCACAGCTAATAATCCAAGCCAGAACCCCGAAAGAAAGCTCATCTCAACTCAGAACAGACGTCGCACGATGACAGAGGTTACCACTAAGGCCATTGGGAAGATAGGGAAAACAGGTATAGATCCCAGCATGTCCACTTCAGAGCAGAAGCCAGTTGATCAGCTCCATCGCAGACATACCATTGCAGCTGCCACTAAAAGGCGATCAAATGTAGTGTCAGATACAGGTGCTCCGGTGACAGGTAAACCCAGACATGTGTCAGGAGCTTCCCAATGCCCTCAGGTGACACAAGTTTCCAGTCGCTCGTCAGCTGGAGTGAAAGCTCGAGTGCAGTGCTGGGCATCGAAAGATGTCCTCCTTCACATTGGTAGCAAGCGTCGCAGCTTGACTGCCTCCCGAAAGATGGCATCAGAATCAAAACCTCTTATCAGGGGCACCGTTTGTAGCGGGAAAAGGCGAGCTTCGCTGCACAGCAGGGAACCGGTGGCAAAAAGACTTCGTTCTGTTGGAGACAGACCTACCCCCCATGCCAGCCCAGCGGCCATGCATGCAGACAGTACAGCAGTTGCTAGTCTCACTACATCTTCAAAGAGGAACGACAGAGCAGGAAAACAAACCGCTGTTGTAGGTTCTCAGGCACGGTCTCTTCTCAAGGCATCAGACGAGACAAATGGTAGAATCCAGTTGGAAGGTACGACTCCAAACAATAAGATTACAGTATACATGGTATACAGTAACTATGTTTACCAAAGTGCTTCTTTTTAACCTGAGCAATAAAACACTAATAGGATACAGCCTCAAGTTTTGTACACGTACAATTGTCCCTTTCTTAGTGGCCACTCTCAACTGAGGCTATCCAGTCTGAAGTGACCAAGAATCTTTGCTGCTGCTACTACTGACAATGTATTTACTTTTCCCTCTCACCCAAGGTCACCTGTCCAATGTGGCCACAATTTCTTGGCAAGTAGAGTGGCCTTATTAAAGGGGGATTACTGTATACAGTCGAACCTGCTCTATAAAGACCACCTGTTTATAAAGACCATACTTCACAGGTCCCCGGGGGTATACTTTCTATGTTTTAACCTGCATATAAAGACCACCTGTACAAGGACCACCGTTTGTTGGTCCCTATAGTGGTCTTTATTTACAAGTTTCACTGTATATACGCACCACACACATTTCAACACTTATATTTCTAAGTCAAGTTTAAATGCAAATTGAAACCCTCCATAAAATAATGTGATTTGTGAAAGAGGCCCTAAATTTGGTTTCTGATTCATTGTCTACTTTGACTCTAAAAATGCTTTAATTAAGCTGTTAACAAGCTGTTCAAAAGCCCACAACCCAAGATGTGGTGCAGTTTCAGTAACGCAGGTCATACAAACAACTGTAACTCTATGCCGTGGCTCCTGGCCACGGACCCCTAGCGTTACATAGAGTTTGACACCTCACGGTAAGAATATATAAATTCGTGCGAATTTATGAAGTTCGGCTGACCAAAGATACTGAAACTGAGAATCTAGCTTAGGATCACTGAAATATTACCTGTTGTGTCCAGTGAGTACGCATGTTAAAAAGTTTTTCTGGGGATGGTATTCTGGAAAGTACTTAAGTCTAAAAGTCACATTCTCAGTCAATCACACCTCCCAGCCTTAGGTGTTTTCAAGAACTGGAGACCACAAGACACAAGTTGGATATTTTTTTTGCAGGTGCTGTAAAAAATCCTGTGAAAACCCCACGTCGCTCTGTGCGCTTCTTGAGTCCACCTTTAGAAGATACAAGTTCCGAACAAGTGACCACCCCAGTTCCCTGTAGTTCCACAACAGCCAGTCCATACCTTACGAAGGTGACACCCCTTAAAAGGGCCACACCTGCTACTCCTAAGGACCAGTCAATGAGGTATGAGTTTAAACCAAAATACGATGTGCTGTACACAGGCACTCGGAACATCTCAGCCGTTTTCGAGGCAAACTAGCCTCGGATGTGTCTTGGAGGATTCCATTCGTCGAACTACAAAATGGCACCACCCATATAGTCTTAGACCATCGCTTCCATTTTCTTACTTACGTACATTTTATGGCATATGTACAGGTAAAAAACTCCCTTTTTATATGCTTTTTATAGTTCCGATGAGTTAGGATTTTTCGGACATACTTATTATATCATATATATATACATTTTCATTATCGCCCAAAATATTTTTTGGCGTAGGAACTGTTGTTATGAAGTAAATTTTCATTTCCGGTGGAGCATGTGGTGATCTGCCATGTATCAATACATCTCATACATCCAAAGTATGTTGTGCATAGCGAAACAGCCGAGGAGTCCCGAATGGTACACAGGTTTACATTTTATAAATTAAACAAATACATGTAAGTGAATATTTAAATATAAGTGTTTTGATGACATGACTGTTGTATGTTGTATTCACCTTAAGAAATTTATCCAAGATTTAAATAAAGTGGTCCCACTCTTAAAGGGCAGTCTCCAGAAAGGACACCCCTCTGTAAAGGACAAATTTTTGGCAGCAAGTAGTGTGAATGAATGTGGTGCTCCCTCTCACCAAAGGACACATCTCTAATAAGGACAGGTTTTTTGGGCACAAAACATGTCCTAATTAGAGGGGGACTACTGTTTACAAATATAAAGTAATAGATTCAGAAAAGATGAAACTGGTCACCTACATTTTATATTAAAGAAAACTTCATAATAAGCAGATAGCATTGCACCATCTCCCACAGTAACCATTTGCTTTATATCTATTATATCTTCAGGAGTCGCCTCAATGCCTGGCTGGAAGCCCGTGGGAAAACACCGACACGATATCGTCACCTGCTGTGTTTCGGTGAGAGTTTGGAGACAACCAAACACAAGCCGAAGGCTGTGGTGGGAGGACTCTCTATCTCAGAACTGACAGATCAGGTACCAGAACCACCCTTGCATGCCCGCAATCGAATACAAGTTCACTACGATTTAAATTCCAGAGGGATACCAACATTTAGATTAAGGGCACGTTTTCATTATCTTTCTACTTTCGAAATTGCTGTCAGACTAAAGATATGGCTCCATGCATTCATCTTAACCTTCTCATTATTATTCACTGTCTGTAAGTGTAGTAACCTGTCAGATAAATTCGTTCTTTAGTAACTAAAAGCTACAGTGAACCCTATATATGGAGACCACCCTAGGGACCAACAAAGTGTGGTCCTCATTCATTGGTGGTCTTTATATATAGGTATATATAGGAGAGTATATCCCTGGGGGCCTATAAAATGTGGTCTTTATATGCAGGTGTCTTTAGAGCAGGTTTATGCCTGTATATGTTTCCAAATATGAAACAGAGATTCTATGACCATGATGACATCTTCAATGTAGTACCTGCTATTTGGGACCCTCCACTTAAAATTCCCCGTTTTTGTTTAGCTACCAATAAGCTATTTCTGAATACAGTTTTAGCACATCATAGCTTATATGCATTAGATGAAAAGATTTTCCTTCTACTCAAGATTCTATGGACATTCCTTCGTCTTTGTGTCTTTAGCAAGAAGCTCTGGCAGCAGAGGAGGCACAGCTAACCGCTGTAACCTCGGCCGGTGACAACGAGGACAAGGAGCTGGACAAGGAAGGCCTGTCACAGAAACTGGACACCATCTTGACTGAGTGCCTCACGTTGACTGAATCGGTAAGATCCGAGGCTTTTGGATGTAATAACCAGTAAAATATATGACATTAATTGATTAGTGTATAATTGTTTAATAAATAATTGTTTAGTAAATTATTTTATTCCCTTCCCCATTTATTCAAACTGTGTCAGGAAATTGTTAAGTTATTATATGTGAAGTTTTATTTGGAATGTTGTGAGTTTGTTCATTAGCTGTGGTGTAGAAGTAGAATAATATTCTATTACCAGTACATCAATATAAACATGTGCTGGCTTAATAGACTTATTACATGCATAGTAATATATTTAGCTCTGCTTGACTATGTCAGCAGAGCTCATGAAATCGCAATTTGTCTGTCGTCCGTCCGTCCGTCCGTCGTCCGTCCGTCCGTCCGTGTCGCAATTATCTCTGAACTTAATGCACGGATTTCTTTCAAATTTTAGTTGTGGCTTCCCCTGGGCCATACGC
>JAAUYG010110248.1_pt1 | contig 10498 bp, 7 predicted proteins | sample 7278091 | NCBI WGS metagenome assembly JAAUYG01 (sample SAMN14350201, study PRJNA611818) | marine sediment metagenome | isolation source: surface marine sediment (0.6m) | place: French Polynesia: Moorea | collected 2018-08
CTTAGACTGTAGCCACTTGAATTGACATTGGAATCGTTATCACCTGTTTTGGCACGGTATGACCCTTTTGGTGTTGATGTGCCGTTAAACTTTGATAACACTCACTCACTCACTCTACAATTTCACATCCTATGACTACCAGTTTTCAAGTTAACCCCAAAAGGACCTTCACCAGTGGTAATGGCAATATACATTTCTGGAGTGTCCTAATCTTTGTAACACAAAATAAAATATGCTTGAATCATGAATGGCAGTTAAAAATCTTGGCCCATTGACAGGGCTCCCACGCATCCTGGAAATTATGGAATGTACATGTACTTGATTCTTGCTATAATAAATTCCAGTCCTGGAAAGTTACTTGAAAATTCAAGAGTCCTGGAAAACTATTAAGGGGCTTGACAACCCCCCTTGATTTACAGAAAGTCATCCATTCAGTCATATTGTTTATCACTTGTATAAGCTTTTCTAAGACATTTAGAGATAAAAATTGTTACATATGTACAGAACTATTAAAGGTCTTGCTTCTACTCTGTGCATGTGTATATCATTGTATATAGCCATAAAATTTGTCCTGAAAAATTGGAAAAGTCATTGAAAATATTTAACCTTAATGTTTGCTGTATGAACTAAAGCAATTAGCAGGAGTTCAGGTTATTTTGGAGATAGTTATAGTAGAAATGCCTACCAGGTGATAGCTACACCATATACTAGAATGTACGGGTATATTTGTTACAAATACCTTAAAGTCCCAAATTTCAGTTTGTTATACTCTACAACAAAACATTTTCTAGTTACAAGCGAGTTTGAGCCAAGTACACCGAATGACCACAAAACTTCCTCGAACACAAGGTCAAAGGAAGCTCATGTATACACTACTCATGTTATTTTTGGTTTCCCGAAATGATGAATGAGGAATTTGAAAATTTTGAAAAAAAAAAATCATTAAAAATCGGAAACACTTTTTTCGAGGGCCACTGACAAGAAATTCAGGAGAGATTTGAAAGATTTTGGAAGCAATTTGTGGGAGTAGCATTTTAAAATTTCAGCTTTGCGTACTTACTTGGCCAGGGCAACCAACAACTAAATTGGAAAGAACCCGTGCAATAGGATCTGACATAATCGATGCCATAGGTGACTAGACAAATTTTGATTTCATGAGCTCTGCTTACAGTCAAGCAGAGCTAAAAAGTCACTAACATTATAGGAGCTTCTCATTCAGAGGATGGGATCATAGCCCCGATCCATGCAATGAGTGACCTTGCAACTGACTTTTTATGTCGGCCAAGGTAAAATCTGTTGCAGTGAACTGAGTGTATTACAAGTACATGATGTATGAGATGGCAAAAATGTAGCTTGAAAACGGTGTTTATTTCAAGTGCAAAATAAGCAACACAACAAACAATGGTGTATATGTTTGGTCCCAGCAGTGCAAAACGATGAGAAACATTAATGAAGTACATCTACTAACTGTATTTTTATGTAGCCAACTGTGACATAAATACGACACTATCATGTTACCGGCAATGCACTTGGGTGGCTACTGTGAAAAGTACAAGATCACAATATCACATTTGCATTGTTCATGCACCTGTAACAGACACTAGAGGTCCATGGACCTGGAAGCTCTGCTTGCCGAAAGCAGTATTGTAGATATACGAATTGCAAACATTCCACAAATCTTCCATCACACCTGGTTTTGAGACAAAAGAACCGAATGACTCCCAAATGATATTGACCACTACAAGGTCACAGGTAGCCCCTATATGTTGGGCGAGTGTCACCGAGTCCAAACTTTGTTCCTATAAAGTACACTAAGGACCCCCAGAATGACCTTGACTACTATAAGGTCAAAGGTACCTCATATTTGTGTTACTAGTGTTCACAAGTCCCCAACGGTTTTTGACTGAGAGGGAATATACCACATTTAATACACCATTCTCCTATTTGGCCCCATGTCAACTTTTGCCACAGGCCATAGTTTATGTTAAAATTTTAAAGTGTCAATAATTTAAATTTACAAAAATTTAAACAAGAGGTGCATAGACTTTTATTCTCTGTTTGACGACAGCAGTGGATATGACAAATGAAAATCTCAAACAAAAGTTCCATCATACCACTTTAAGACTGAATACTCCCAAAATGATATTAAGACGGTTTCTGAGAAGCCACATTTTACAGAGGACAACAATGACAACGGACGATGGATGCCTGCACTATATTAGCTCTGCTGACTGTCATATTAGCTCTGCTGACTGTCAAGCTGAGCTAACAAGAACAGGTTAAAATTTAAATTCACAAAATTTCAGAAATCCAAAACCGTACTTTGATGCTTTTGCGAGGACCATTGAGACCATTCAATAGGATTAAAATATTTCAGATGCAACTTGTAGGAGTAACATTTTGAAAAATTTACTCCATATGGAGCCCAATGTTACATGAAGAAATTCCCAACAATTGACATTTAAATAATGTCCGTATGTATTCGCTAGATGAGTCCACTCACAAACTTTGAATGAAACCCTCCTTCTCACCCCGACTAATAGCTGAGTGAAAAATGTTCTGGAGATATGGTGGATACCCAGTAGGTACCTCTCCACAAAATTTGGCTTTAATATGCGTTACAGTTTCAAAGAAAAAATGTTTAATGGATGAGCATCCGACGGATGGATGGATGACAGACGCCTGCACCATGACACTAGCACAAAGCAGATCTAATAATGTTAATTCCAGAGAATCAAGAAGCAACGCAAGCGCAATATATATGAAGCTATATATGTAATGAGAGGCAAAGTTACACATTTTACCTCACAAATCCTTCAGTTTGTGCATTACGTAAAAATTAGAGGATAACGATAATCAGAACCACTGTCAACGAATGGCACTGAAAATGCTCCTGGAAATCTAGTAATTCAAACCTATTGGATTATGAAATCACACTCACTCATTTCACACTGTGTGCAACATGGAACGGCATGAAAATATGGGATGCACACAGTCACATAATACACTCTACTACTTAAACCTGGCAAATAGCACATATGTGTAATATTTTGTCTACCTACCAAATGCAAAGACATTGTAGATTTATCCAACCCTGAGGCTTCTATGTTGCGAGATTGACTTGTCACGTATGCACACATTTATGCACAAAAAGAAAATAAATGCAAATAGTAACAACAATACATGCCCCTAGCATAAGGGCCAACACAGAAGGAAGCTGAAATACATTTAAAGCTAAATCTTGGTGTACAATAATCCCACCTCTGTTAAGGGCAAACTTTGTGGCAAATATTCCTGTCCACAGTTTGGGTATGCATCTTTGGTTCATGGTACTTGCTGCCCTTGTGTTGTGCTCTCTCTAGTCAGAATTTCCTCTCTACAGAGTGTCCTATAATCATTAGATTTGTATTACGCCATTCCACAAACGTGTGCTCATGGCGAGACTATATTAGAGAGATAACTGTACTCCAACCTTATGTCAGAATTCACCTTTTTAAGTGACCATTGTGCATAATTATATGTGCATATATATCACACAGTAAACAAAAGAGAGATCTGAAAAAGTAGAAAACCCTTTGCACTAAAGTTGCTTATCAAGATGCAACACAAAAACAGTCCACAGTAACGAGCCAGGCCCCTCTGAATGCATAAAAAACAACTGTTGAACTCTTGAGGTATTTTTGCATATAATCATGATAATAATCTGCAGTTCTTTTACAACACTTGAAATCCTTGGATTTCAAGGATCTGAAATGGATTCAAATACTTTTCAAATCTGTGGATTTAAAAAGTACTCCTCTCAGCACTTTATATACTGTTACCCCAGCACACCTGTATACACCAACACCTGTTCAACTCCTCAACCAAGAATACTCTAGTACATCCCAGACACAAATCACAAAGCCGCAGTGATCATCAATAGACAATTATATATAGCTTTCTCTACGTACTTTCTCTATGTATTGCCAGGTTCTAATTTATAGCTGAGTAAGCCGAAGCATACAATATTATATGGGGTTCGATTCTTGCTCAGTGACTCTAGCTACCGAAAACTAAGCATACGGCAGGGCTCGAACTTACGATCTCATGTGTGAAAGTCCAATGGCTTCACCACTTGTCTTGAATGATTTTTTTTCTTACCCAACAGTCCTCCCATACAGAAAATATGTTTTTACATTCATACATCATACCCTGGTATGCAGGATAATAATGTCAGACTCTAATTACTTTGTAAATACATTAAGTACTTGCATACAAAAGAATTTGATATAATGCACATTCAAAGTAAAAACACCCTTCTTCTCCAGATAATAGATATTACAGTATTTTGTTAATGATATGACATGATGTGTATGAGAGTTAAAACATTACCTTCTTTAGCAGTCTATCAATCACATATAAGTTATCACTAGCCTGCATACACTGCAAAGGTACTTGCACGAGTAGTATCACATGGCAAAATGGCATTTTCAACTCTCTGCCAAGGCACACAATATATCACTTTGCTTGTTCAACATAATGTGTAGGTGCATATAACTTACCCATCTAACATATCTTAACTTCACTTCAGTTTGACTGGCTAACGTATGAGCCAGCAACAAATTTCCTATCCCATGATGCACTCCTTTAAGCCAAGTACAGTGTAACCTTTCTTGAGAGACCACTGCCATGAGAGACCACCTGTCTTGAAAGACCAGATATTCCTGGCAAAAGGTCCTACATTTTAGTATAATTGAGCCTGTCACCAAAGACCATTTTTATTGGGAGACCACCACACTTATGTGGCCAATAGGGTGGTCTTTCAAGACAGGTTCTACTGTACTGTCGAATTAGATTATAAACATAATAAATGCTCATATTCCTCCATCCAGCCTCTCTTCCACAGGGGATACCACATCCCCATTATGCTGCTGATTGAACAGTGTCATTTTGACATCGTCGCTGATCTGAGCATCTTGGAAGTGCTTGCTGAGTGACAGAGAGTCACTTCCCTGGTTGCGTGTGGGGTGGGGACTGATGGGAGGTGGAGTAAATGATGTATCAAAGCCACTGGCCCACCCAGGCACTGGAGGACCGGCGCTTTTCGGTCGGGAATGCAGGCTGAAATAGGAAATAGAGATGCCAGGTGATGCTTTCATATTAGAATATCTATTTTGGCCTTAGTGTAATATATGTACCCGTTGCTGTGTTTTCATAATGTCCAGGTAGAATAAACTGACATTTAGGGACAGATATTAGCATATTACATGATGCACTTAACACATATTGGAATGGTTTATTCCAAGTATGAAGCCTACATGTATGCCACATGCTTCACCAAAATTGTAATAATACCAATGTCTGACAGTAAAATTACATTACTTCTTTGTTCATAATCATTATTCCAATTGCCACGAAAAAAAACTTCATTGGCTATACATGTAGGTATTATGTATTTTAGATGCATGTAGACAAAGCTAGAGAAGTAATTTGTTTTTGTCTAAGGGAAATAAATTAGTGTAAAATGAAAATAATATCTTATATAATTACATTACTTCTTTGTTCATAATCATTATTCCAATTGCCACGAAAAAAAAATTCATTGGCTATACATGTAGGTATTATGTATTTTAGATGCATGTAGGCAAAGCTAGAGAAGTAATTTGTTTTTGTCTAAGGGAAATAAATTAGTGTAAAATGAAAATAATATTTTTATAGGATGAAACACAGAATGTATACCAAAGTGTATTCAAGTGTATCATATTATTTGCAGAAGTGCTGTTCAGACACCCATGCTTCACACCCTTGTTAGAATTGAATAGTTCAACTGTTAACAACCACTCTCAATACTTCCAAACTAGCCTCAGTTAGCTCTTATCTCAGAGGTATTACTTAATATATTTTAGTACACCAGTCACTTAACATTCCATTATTCTACTGGAGTCTTTGCATACAGTGAATGTTCCATATCATTTTGATGTACAGTGGAACCCCTAGAATGATTGCAAAGAAATAAGACCACAGTACTTTGGTTTCAACCGGGATAGTGTTGTTAATTTTGGATATCCACTGTCACTGAACTCAGAGAGTTACAAGCAGCGGGTAGGCTGGCAATCTTACTGTCCATGCTGCTGGGTTGTCAGCCCCAGATGTCTGTAAAGATCAGCTGTGGCTGGGGTGCAGGTCTGGGGCCGTGACTTCGCTGGAGTGTGACCGTTGGGCACTGTGGTTCCTGGCGCCGGGGAGAAGTTAGGAGTGGAGGGCAACAATCCTGGGGTGCAGAGGGCATAAATACATGTATGTGCAGAAACGTAACATTGCATATACCTGGTATATTAAAGATCTGAAATGGAAAGCTGTGTTAGAACACCATACACCATGTAGTCCAGGACTTGTCACTGTATACCAGGTGACCCAGTGCAGTTAGGTGCAGAAACCAAGTTTAGGGCTTCCAAGAATGAACTATTAGGATATTAGTTTAATGTGTTTAGTCTAAAGTAAGATCAGATGCATTTGTGTTTGTAACCAGAAAGTTGAATTATAACTGCAAACAAAAAAGAATATCAGTCTGGCAATGACAGCTCCTCACACCATCAAGTTGATAGACCAAACAACATGTGAAAGCAAGTTAGTTTGTGGTACAACCGATGACACCCAATTTTGCTTAGTTTGGACAGACCTATCCAGACTGGGGAGGCACAGGCCTAGCTTTCTGTATAGTTCCTCTGTGGTAGGTGTTGAGACATGGGGGGAATCGCTAATGGAGGGAGTGGAGTTGTACAGGGTGGGAGGAAAACACTCAGGGGCTGAAAGCACACGGCAATCTGACAGCTGGTTAAGTTTGTATAATACATGTATTGCAACCAATTTTACAATGTAACACAGCATTACTCAGACTGATGGGAATCCTTAATTCATATACCGGTACATTTATTAAAGGGTTATTGAATGAGTTCAAGTCAAGAATTAACTGTGGTATGGCCGAATCACTGGCGCATGAGGTCGAGCTTGCGAAGTCCATGTGCCAGTGGTGAGGCCATACCACAATTAATTCTTGAACGGGATCGATAGCACCGGTCCCTTTTATTATAGATCTCCTGTTACATTTTAGATAGATATCGTATTATTTTAAGCATTATTTTATGCCCAGGAAGCCCCCAAAAGAGCCATTTTTGGCAAGATATCCCCATCAAAATAGTTTTGATTGTTTACTTTTCTTATACGCCCAGTTGATTAAACATGTGTTTAGCAACAGCAATGGCTCAAGAGCCTTGGCAACGCTACCTGTCCATCGATAAAGCCACGGCTTTCTCAAGTAGTTCCTTGTTTCTTTTGAGTATAAATATCTCACCACACTCTTCTGTCATTGGAAAGAACAGATCGGTGTGAGGAAGGGTGGGAGGTCGGTAGCTATGCAGTTAAACCATGCAGTTCAAGAATTAATTGCATGCTCACCCCTAATAGTAAAGTATAGGGAAATAATTCAGGTATATAATAATGCTGTATACAGTGCATCCAACAGAAGAATGACATTGTTGAGTTGTCATTCCACACACTCAGTCTATTGAATACTGGATTGGATAGTAGTTCCCAAATTTTCGGTAAGCATCTCGCTGTCACCTTCAGGGGAATTTGAGTGGGCTGATGCCACTCATTGGGTCACACAAAAGGACCTTCAGGGTGATGGCTGGGAGTTCCATTCCCTGGACTGCTTCTTGTGAATCTCGATGACCTTTTTGATCTTGCTCCTTTGCATATTGTCCTCTCTTTGCAGAATCTTCACATTTTTCAGTTTGACTCCGTGGCCCAAGTCTTTCAATGTTCTGCTATTGCCGATGTTGTGTAGCCTTTTGTTGTTGTGTGGCCCCTTAGCCTGGTCCCTGGTCAGTCTTCACAATGTACTTCCTGTTGAAGTAGTGACACAAAATTTGGTAGAATACTCCATACTGTTGTTCTTTCTTTATTTTGTTTTTAGGGTGAATCAGAAGTTGCCTTAGCATGTTGATCGACTCTTAATATGTCAGGATATCATAGGATCTAAAAAGTCTTTGAAGTTCTTCTGATATCCCCAGTATATATGGCAGTTGGTACTACATGTAGTGGGTTTCCTGCTTTTTCTTCTTCTTCTCCTTATTATTCTGCATTTATGCACACGATTTATCTTAAATGATTCAAAGGTGCTACATGTCTACAATGTACAAACGCACAGTGTTTCCTGAATAGATAGGTCTTCAATTGTGTTTTGAACACACTTAAATTTGAAGTACGCTGCAGAGTAACATCCAAGTTTTGTATCCCTTGGTGTGTAGAACCTTCTGGATGTGCTTAGTCTTCTTTGCATTGTCTTTGTTTTTCTAACACCAGGTTTTCTGCTCTGTTGTCCTGGTGTGTGTGCGTGTGTGGGTAGGCTTTCAATATACCTAGACCTTGGTGGTGCCATCTTCCTTTACTGTGATCTTTGTAGCCAGGACCCTAGCATGCCAGGGACTGCCTCTTTTTAGTTCTTCTACTGTGAACTTCCCCGGGTAAATTCCCCCGAAGGTGGCATCAAGATCCTTGCCAAAAATTTGGGAATTAATGTCTACTTTTCAATAGACTATAATTATGATTCCAAAGTCCAGCAACATCTCTTCTCGTAACGCCATTATTATTTTGTTTCCATCACTGTTTCACTCAGTTACACTGTTTCAGGATTCTGTGATGGGATAAAATTAATCGTCACTTGCAGATCCAAACTGTTGCACTGTGGCAGCATGGTCATTAGCAAACTTGGTAAACTTTGTATTTTTTATATTTCCTAAATTTTCTTACTTTTGCTCCTGCTTCTTGTGAGGGAGTCGAGCAAGCGGCTGTTGTGGTGTGAGGAATCCTGAAATGGGGTCATCTGGAGAAACTGCTGCTGCATGTACTCAGCCTTGTTTTCCTCAAAAGCCCTTTGCTGAAACACAAGTGTTAAAAAAAGATTATTACACATTTTAGGACCGTTTAAAAATCAAATAAATTTATCAATATACTATGTCATATTATCTCAACAGAAGTTGATGCTATTGCATGGGTAGTTTTGTATTCTTACTGAGGTTCTTATCATCCCACCAGTGCAGCTCAAGACATCGCACAAAGGGCAATACCCAGTATATTTGCTCCTCAACAATATATTTGTTCATCAGTTAAAGTTGAGTTAACAGTGATCACTGTAAAATGGTAATCCACCAAGATATCAATCTGAATGGAGCAAACAAATAAGCCAAGAGTAAACAAATAAGCAAAGAAACTAAAGGGCTGCAAAGGAAAATTGGCAAAATGGATGGTCGCTATTTGCATGACTTTTCTGGTATGTGATTCATATCTTCCGAAAGCAAAATATATAGAAACACATACATGTGATGAAGCACCAATTTAAAAGTGCAGATGATTGTAGACTGTACAGCTCTATACAAATTGAGGCAGTCATTCCCACATCTAGCTGGATTTCATGTAAAAGGTGTTTTCCCCCAGACCAACTTGCCTGCTTGCCCAGTCTGATAGCAGCCTCAGTGAACACCTTTCTCTCCTGATGGAAGTTACTCCGCTCTTGAGTGAGCAGCTCCCTCTCTCGCTCTATTTGGCCTCTCTCCTCCAGCAGATGTGAGTCGTGCAGGAAGGACAGCTGACTGTCCACGCTACTGGCCTGCAGATTTTGCTGTAGAGAAAACAAAACAAACAGCCTTTCAAATTCAGTCCTCAAAGGGTAAAACAAACTCCTGAAAATTGTGAAGATGTAACAGTAACTACATGTAGATCTATTGTACACCATGCAAATCTTAACACATATGCAAGTTATTTTTATACTACAGATATTAACTGTAACTGGCATATATATGTACCGGGTAACTCATTATGGTCATAGGGGTAATACATCGACATATGTATCTGTAATTCACTTGGAGGTACATATATATGATACTCCAATTTAGACCAACCATACTGTACTTTGATTTACACCAACCATATTTTACCACAGGTATATCAGTATCTCGAATTGCGTAAAAATATTCCTTCTTGTTTCATTCTGTCACTTTACATGTATACAGATATTCCTATAAGTACTTGTCCTGCATAATTTCTCTGTATACTGCTGAAGTTTTCGTTTAAATGATCAAGCAATCCTTGTTCGTGGCAGGACCCTGGTCTGCCTGGATGCTGAAGACATCCCCAGCCCAAGATTAATTACTATTATTTTGTGACATTCCTCAACATTAAAAAAAAAGAAAGATAGGAGATTTAAATCAACAGAATTTGAGCCATCTTAGCATCTTTATTGAATTCATATATGTTTACATGGTTTATCCCTGCCAAATTTACTCCCTCTGTCTCAAGCACATGCAACTGTTTAGTAAAACCCAAACCGAGCTTTGCCAGGCATAGTTTATTGCGATGCTCATGTGTGTGTATCTCTGTAGATATGTGAACAAAATATCTCAAAAAGTATTACACCAATCAACTTTACCTTTAGTAGAAGCCTTCCCTCTGACCCAAGGAA
>JAAUYG010168072.1_pt1 | contig 10498 bp, 3 predicted proteins | sample 7278091 | NCBI WGS metagenome assembly JAAUYG01 (sample SAMN14350201, study PRJNA611818) | marine sediment metagenome | isolation source: surface marine sediment (0.6m) | place: French Polynesia: Moorea | collected 2018-08
CCCTTTCAAAGGGTTCCTCATGGGGCTGGCAATTATCAATAGTTGCTTACCCATCCTTGTTCTTAAAATATGCCACAAAAAGGTCAACTGGAATACTAGTACTGTAGGGTCTTGTTGCAGCTAGCTACCACAATCACTCATAACCTGTCTAAGAGTTTGATATGGCGATTTGATCCTTTAGCGCATTCCCCATTGAAGAATGCCATTGCCATGGTGATGATGACATCAGAGTATTGATCCAGGGCCAGGTTTTCATTGACAGGCCAGCCTGCAATCCCACGCCATTGACAAAATCTAGGCAAACAGCTGATAGCCCACCCCCCATCCCCTGCCTCTTTCTCTTACCCAAACTAAAGACGTCAGTAGCTAAATAAAGTCCGCAGGCCTTGCATCCGATTGGCTGAGGAAGGAACTGTCGTACTTAAAACTCCATCATATCATTTTAAGCGAAAAAGCTGTGCTGCCAGGCTGCTGTAATTACTCTGGGTCCGGCAGGAGTCTTTACTCAGTGAACGGAACCTCCCAGCCTGTAATCAGGCAGTTGCTGTACCATTATGTAACCTTTAGTTTAAATTTTATCATTAGTAGTATAGTTATATACAGATGTTGACTTTGTAGAGTTATTGCCTATTCATGGAAACCACACTACTACAAAATACAATTTATAATACAGTCAATTAACATTTTTCAACTTTATACACTATTGTATAACTGAACCTCCTAAGTAATTTGCATTCATTTGGATCCCGGGTACCGGTAGTTACTAAATATGCTTCCCTTGTATAACACTAATAACCTCACTACGGTAATTATTACTTCTTCAACACACTAGAAAATGACTATGTCAATGTGCCAATTAGCTTTGTAAAGGACAAAAACAGTTAACTGCTTTCCTAAAACAATGACATGAACGAAGGTGACCTCCACATAAAATTAAATGAGTATATATAAGGTGGTGCCTATTTTGGGTGTTTGACTGACAGGTTTCAAGCCACAAAGCCCTTCCTAAGCACTTTTCTGCCAATTTCGGCTCTCTCTCTTTCTCTCACTCTATGTTGTGGTGGTCTGACCAGGGAGGGGACTCCAGCCAGAGAGCTGAGGAATGAAGGCCAGAACTGGGAGATGATTGTTGGTTGGCAGTCATTATCATAGAGCCCAGGTTTTTGTGGCGGGTTCTCTTGACGATTGACGTCATAGGAAGGTGGATGTAGGAGGGGGGTGATTTCAGTGCTAAAGCCAGCTAGCTAGCTAGCTACTGCGTCCAGTATGCCAAGTCCTGCCTCAGATCCACATGGCCAATACAAACAAGGAACATGAGATGGCAGCTCGTGGCAAAGGCAAAGGGGAGAAGCAGCCCTGCTCTCTCACACTGCCTGCCACAGTGAATCTGATCCACTTACACCTGCTTCAATGCCAAATACTACCACCATGGAACTACAAAATCATCCATATTGCACAAAGTTACCTCTGGTAATTAGACATACTTGTTTCATATGCCTAGAACTTCCTAAAACTCCGTCTGAGTACAGAATACTACATGTATTGTATTAGGTAGTTACTAGCTACCTATCCATAACAGATATTTCACACCTAAATTTTCTTTATTTTGGCACAATTGAGCAATGGTTGATGTAGATGGGGTGAAACATAAAAGAGGCCTAGACTAGATGCAAACTTATGGCCTATATATTTACCCTGGATATTTATATCCAATTAAGCCAGAGAATGCCATCCCAGTGTCTTGAGCAACAGTATTAAATATGTAGGCAAAAGCCCAATAATGTAACAATCATAATACATGTAGCACCGATAATAATAATATATCTTTATTCGTACTCGAAGTACAATTTCACAACATTTACAACAGTGCAATACCATTTCTGTAGGCATTTTCTATAAGCCATAAGTTGAGGCATTTCATTGGCATTAAACCGCGACGGGTTCGAACCCGGTTCATGGGGGCATATATGTCACACTGCCCGGCGCTCTAACCATTCAGCCACCAGATAGGGACAATAACACGAGGGCAAAACATGCACATAAATATAGGCCCTATATTTCAACACAGTGTGTGCACCTCCAATAATACAAAAGGCCTTCCTATTTGCCAAAAAAGTACCACCACGTTAGAGAGGTGACCTTTGGTGAGAGGATTCTTTGCTATGGTTTAGATCTAAATACAATCACAGCAATCGTGGTGAAGATTTTTGGCGACATTAGAGAAAGTGACCTCTATAGAGAGTTTCCACTAAGAGAGGGACTGTGGCATAAACTTCTGTAACATGTGATGTACATTGTCACCAGAGAACAGAGATGCCAACAAGTCTGGGATTTTAAAATATAACCTTAACCCGAGGGTTCCAGACAGCAGGAACATTGCCAATAATTTATCTTGCCAAGGTTCTTTCAGAGTTGATCAAATCTTAACATTGGTTCATGTAACTCAACATTTTTGTCAGTTATGATAAATGCTTAGATAACTTGTTTATCAGAACTGACAAAAATGTTTAGCTACATGAGCCATTCTAGATGGCTTATGCCAGTTACCACATCTATAAGCCCTTTACTGCTATGATGAATACCAAATGTGCTATTATGTGCTATAATGGCCCCTATTACCAGGGTAGTACATGTACATCTGTTGCTTTATATAGCACCTCTACTGTTACCCACACTACTTCAACTGCCAGATTTCCGAGTCTGACGGTAACTGATGACATCACAATGACATCAGAGACTTCCCATCCCATACAGGAAGTGCGGGCAGTTTGCTTTTAGGCGTTGTCTGCTGGACAGACAGGTATGATACCAGACAGCGCCTAGCTACGGTGCTAACCACTAGGATCCCTACCAGCCAGGCCCCTACACATGCTACAGGGTAGCTGCCACGCAGCAGCCACATGGGCAAGCCACAGCTCTCAAGGCGTCCATGCATGTTTACTGTGGTACTGCACATCCCACTGACAATACCTTGATAAGTAAGTTAAAAAAGACTATAACGTCATCGACAGGCTACCAATCAACATTCAGTGGGGATCCAATGATATAGCCGACTGCATCGGAAAAAATTTAAACTTGTCTACTCTAGGAGACTACTTATATGGAGGTTTTCCTAAAATCCAAACCCAATGCAAGGTTTCCTTCATACGTGTTTTGGCCTCCGGGAATGCCATTTTCGGCGGCAGAAGAGGAAAAAAAAAGTCGGTAACTCCATAAGGGGACCCCATCAGAGTATAGGATGCTCCAATTAGTTGCATGTGTGTATGTTTATTCCCAAGTTTTGTTTACGTTGCTACATATATTCCAAGGACCCCGAGGCACATTAGTTGATACCTATTCACTACACCGCTAAATGTTTTTTATTTCATGTTACATTTGCATTCGCATCACAAGAGTTAAAATCGCCAAATATACAGGATCAGTAACATCAAACACATACATGACATGGCTGGGGATCTACAAAATGCAGTCCTTAATAGCAGGTGGTCTTTACACGCAGGTGGCATTTATAAAGAAGGTTTAACTGTATTTTTTTTTATTTTGCACATACAGCATAGTCTTTACACAAATGTTACAAACAATATGCATACAAAAAGACCTACTGGAAAAAAATACTATGTTTGACTGTATCAGTGGGGACCATCAATTAAATTATATTCGAACGTCACTCATTGCCATCAAGTCATGTTATACATGTTATATTGAGCTTATCTTACAATCATGATAATTGGGATTTTAGGTTGGACTGTGGGACATGTCTGCCACCGTCTAAGACTGAAGCAGGATTGTCCATCAGTGCCTGGTTTCTGCATGTAACAGTAAAACCTGACAAGCGTCATCACTTCCATTTGTCACGGAGGGGTGATAAGCCTCTGAGACACACAGCGCCGATACTTTGTGCCCTTTACTCCATTATTAAAGATTGCCTGGCAGTTCCTGCGTCAGGTGACAGAAAACGCCAGAATGGTATGATAGCTGGATGAAGCAAAGCCCGGGCATGGTTACAGCCCTAAAGCAGCATATGATTTAGTATATAGTGTTGGCTAGAAAACTGTCTTACACCAAGCGGCCAGGGGCCACTGCTATAAATGTCCTGTAGACAAAGAAGATTGTCTGCTGAGCCCACCCACCCAGTGCTATCCTAAATTGGACAGCACCTGAAATGTCAAAACATCCATTTGGTGGCACCTTCTACTATCCTGTCTCCCATTTGGTTGTACTCAGTCTCTTTTATCTGGGTTAAGTTGGTCAGTCCTCCCATAATGAAAACTGGTGGGTGTCGTGAAATGTCACATGCAGGTAATAGCACCTTTGTGAGAATAACGTAATGCTCCTATGATCTGGAAATCTTCCTGTAGTCAAGAAAGATGCTGTGAAGCTATAAATCTGACTGGAGCCAAAATATCCCATTATATACGGTATACATGTTATATCTTAGCATTGCAGCGACACCACGTGTCCACTCCGAATTAAGACCACCCCAGAATTAAGGCCACGCACCAGTTGATTGAAGCTTATACATTATTTTGACCACCCCAGAATGAAGAACACTTCGGTCAAGTGGCCATGAGGGGTCTAAATTCTGAGGTTCTGCCAAGGATATTCCCCCGGTTTGGCAACCATTCTAAAGGAATGGGTGACAGGCTGACAGCTTAGTAATGCAACATGGCTGGCACTTAAAAAACTCTCTATAAACAGCTGGAATTCACAGACTGTCAGTACAAGACTTCAAGGCATTATGTTATTGTAGGCCCAAACTAGTAGCCCCACAAATAGCCGCCAATAGGAAACGTGTGTTCTACCCAGTCCATAACTTACCAAAAATTTCTCCATTTGGAGCAAATTCTGACACAAGGTACAGCATGTTTTTGGTCTCCATCACCTAAAACAGACAGCAAAGATAGTAACTTGATGCATGTTATATAAATGGATCAACAGGACCTGGAACAACGCAACTGTGACTGTTACTACCAACAGAAATAATATTTACTAGGCTGAATATCTGACACCCAAGGCTTTGCAGCATGTGTACTGGGTTGGCACAATAGTCTACTGGTACATGTTGTCCTCTTTAACATAAATATGAAGTGCGCTACCTCATCAAATTCAGTCTCTCTTGCATTGGTATAGATACCTGATATCCTAATACAATGTACTTAGAACGGAAGTGCTTTGTGCATACTATAGTCTATACAATGTATACACTTAGTATGTGGTACATGAAAATACGTTTATAAACCATGTGTGCTGTGGTATCCCTGAGAGAAGGACACACCCTAGTGGTAGCAATAGCCCTTGTTATCGTGGTTATGCTGGCGCTATCATAGTGCTTCCTTTAGGGATAATACAGTATACAGTATGTGTACAGTGGTCCCTGCATTTTAAGACCACCCACTCAGCCAGAAAGTTATGGTCTTAAATTAAAGGTGGTTCTAAAATAAAGGGATATAGTCATATTTATATTAAAAATACAACAGTGCTGTCACTGATCATGCTGATGGCCAATCTTAAATTTGAGGGAGGTCTTATTAAAATGGAAGGGTCTTAAATCACAGGGACCAGAGTAATATTAAATATTGCCATGCAGTGACATTGACCGAGTACCTGGTAAAGCTTGATGATGTTAGGGTGGTCCAACATTTTCAGGATTTGTACTTCGCGGTAGACTTTCTTGAGATTGGCCTCGTCCAGCTGAGTCTTGTCAATGATCTTTATGGCCACCTGAAACAACCAGCACCAGTACCGGGTTATATCGCTACAACATAGTACCAGTGGATGTATCAATTTATGCTTTGATATAACATTTGCACTGCTGGATAACATATCTGTGTGGTTGTTTACTTTCTGAATTGTACCAGACACACAGCTTATTTATATTTTCATAGAGTACAATTGGTAGCGAATGAATCTGGGCTATATAGAACTGTAAGCTATGGTATGAACAAAATACAGGCAAATTAACGAGTCTATAAGCATATGGTGTACATGCACATACTCAGATAGTGAGGGAAATCTTACAATCATGTATGTACTGGTGTGCACAAACAATGCATTAAAGTTTTACATGACACATTAACTGTTTTACACAACAGTATGTACTATAACTTTATGCTACCCACTGGTACTGCAACAATGTTTAGCTGTAATCTCCATAGCTGCAATATTTGACAGCAACATAACTTTGCCATCTACAAACACACAACTTCTATAAAGGTTCTCACCAAACCAAATCTGAAATTTGAAACTCTTCTTGGATAAAACAAATATGTATATATATTTTTTTAAAGATTTTAACCCTAAAAAACCTTCCATAATACAGTGAAATATTACTGCGGGGAAATTCTATAACTTGCACTAAGCAGTTCCTAGCAGTACTGATTTTGCCAAAGTAGAAATGTGCAATCAGGTTTCCTTTCAAAAACTTTCTATGTAAAGCATGCTTTGCCTGCGTTTGTACCATAAAAACCTCAAAGTTACATCAACACGTGGTCAGATAGCAACAAACCTCAACATTATATTACAAACCATCTGTATAAAGGTTTTCATAAAGTTGAATCAAAAACTTCCAACTGTTTTTGGACAAAAAGAATTACGTAAACCATATTTTTCACAAACTTTTAACCTAAAAAAACTTCCATAGACCGGTGAAAAATAACTTCATCATTTTGTCATGAAATTTTTTTTTTTACATTGCACAAAGAACTCCATATATAAGGGAATGCCTAAAATATCAGCCCAACAACTGACTGCTTCATGATATATGGACACAATCCGTGTGCCTGCCGCTTCAAGTACTGAAAATCCATGATTTAACTTGAACTTATATGAACAAATGTGGATTTACGCCTACGCAACAGATGGTGGTAATGTCTCCTGGTTTGGTGTGCAGGAGGCAAAACATCCTACAAATAAACATAAATGAAAGAATCACACAAGATCAATACCAGTAAGCACCTGTTATTATAAAACAAAATATCAATTGGATGATTACATTCATAAGTATTGCTTAGTACTTCTAAGCATTCCATAATTTTGGACAGCAAGTAGGAGACTCATCTGTTAGCTCTTTTTTTTCCATTGTTTTACCAGTTACTGGGTAATCAGTAACCGGTGGATACCCCAGAGCATATTGTGTTACAAAGTCCAATTATTTCCCTCTTAGCTATCTGCTGCAAGTTGAGACAACCACTGCATGTGTCCTGCTGGTCTATGTCATGACATACATTACACATACAGTGAAATCTGTCTTGAGACCACTGCCATGAGCGACTACCTGTCTTGAAAGAGCAGATCATAGACTTCAATGTAATTGAACCCGTCGCCATAGACCACCTCTTTTGAGAAATCACATTTTTATGGCCAATGGGGTAGTCTTTCAAGACAGGTTTCACTGTATATATGAGTGGATCAGACCGTTGCACAGGGCATATAGCATCAAAACTGAACCACAGGATCTTTAAAAATTTAGTGCCATTTTAGTACGTTTTTACACATGCTAGAATCAGTTGCATTTCCCTTTACAATCAACTCTTGCACAATGAAAAGTCCAAAATTGTGCTATGACAGTTATGCAGTGTCTGCATATTTGTGGGTTTACCCTCCTACATGCGTGTCTCCCATTCACCATGCTTGTGACACTTAGTTGTGCCGATGTCCTCATTTAAAATGCTGTTATATATTCATGTGGTATGGTACATACTACTTGAGTGCTGGAAAATGCAGGTGAATCAGCATTTGTTTGTCAGATGAAGTGTTAGTCACTGGCACAAGGGATGCAGCTTCATAGGACAAAAGCGTGGGCTGAACCTCAGTCCCCAAACCCACTTCAGGGTTGGTTATTGGCGATCCCTATCAAATCACACTTTATTGTGGAAAGGAACCTGGGCCAAAGCTCAGAAAAGCAGGACAGAGGCCAACCCTCAATAAATTTTAGGCTTGACAGGGAAATGGGGTAAAAACAGTGAAATTTAAAAACTTACCACTCAGTATCCAACTACAATGTACTGGTAGTTTAAATGAAGTTCACACATTTATGTATGATGAGTAGGAGTAATTAATTGTACTACAATTAACTTTTATATTTCTGAAGCGAACATGAGTCATGTTCGCTTCAGAAATGTACACGTTTTTGTTAAACTTTATACTCAAAATTGCTCAGAAAAATCCTTTTGCACAAATCTAACTTCATCCCATAAATACATTATGAAATACATTATGGCACATGTTTGGCCCATTCTTCACGTTCTTTGGCATATTAAAATAAGGCCATTTTAGCCTGCCATGCAAAATATTAAACCCCGCGCATTGTTTGCATGGCAGTGTTTCTTACTTTGCATTTATCTGTGTATCGGTCAAGTTTTTTAACCAAGTTAGCAGCCATTTTGATCTTATATCAGTATATTAGTTTGTTTTTTTAATGTTAGATTTTTCAAATACCGGTATCAGCCTCATGATGTACCATACTCATTCTATTAGCTATTTCCAGAGTTACCTGGATGACAGACACTTTCGTTTTACCATCTTGATGTAAAGTATATTTATATTGTATTGAATGAAAGTGTGAGTACTAAACTTTCTATCTAATAAGACTATATCTATCCACAGTGCCCTTACAAAATGATTTTGTAACAGGAAAACACTGTTTCAAACCGAATAATCCTAATAGATTTAGCTTACATGCCAGCTACAGGCTGGGCCATGCTAGAAAACCTATGGAAATCATACGTTACTATGCAGTTATTTTATATCTACCATGTGCACTGAATAGACTGATTATCATGATAATGAATACAGTAATTATTACAAGTACATGTAGTCATGTACTAGATGACCATAAAGCACCAGTACTACTTTCTAAAGTATTATTCAGGTAATTTTATTCTTAGTGCGATCAAGGATAACATGGGGCTGGACAGAAACCTCACTTCACTCAATTACTACATTGGAATATGAGTTCGTGTCCATAGTATTAGGGCTCTACATGGGTCCAAATAATTTATGCTGTGTCGCACGTCACTTTTTATTGTCTTTTTCTGTGTCACCTGTCACTTTTTATAAGAATTTTACTTCGTCATGTCACTTTTTATAAACATTTTACATATATATTTATATTATAATTATATTGTATAAGACCTTCATGTCGATCTTCGCTTTCTATAAAATTTCAAAGTCGATTCTACAATTTTTATAAGATTTTGACGTCACTATCTACAGTTTTTATCAAGGCTCACGTCGGATTCTACAACTTTTAAAGTGGTCGTGTCACACTTCGTTTTTTTACCCATGTGGAGCCCTGGTAATCATTATTATACAAATGTGTATACATGTAGCTCTGTCACTGTGTGGACAGGAACCAATATAATTATATGCAATGCACCATACATTTTTAAATATAATTTTTTCCACCCAAAAATTAAATTTTTGCAGAGTTGGAACGCTCACTAGAAGGCAGATCTACACAACAAAAATAACTTCTTTACATAGATCTGGACATGATGTACTATGTGTTAATTCAACTATTGGATAACTTTATGCAACAACAAGTTGTTTTCCCACATACTGTATACATATGTACACACCTTTGTGCAACATGGAAGGTATTGGCTATAGTGGCTGCTTGGAGATACGGTCTGATTATCACAAATTTAGTTATTTAATTTTTAGGTTACAAATTGTTGTTAATTTATAAGTTATACTTTGTTATTTCAGTACTTTTGTGCCCAGATTTATGCATACGAATCATAAGCATCAGTACTATCTAATACCAGTACATATGTATTGAATATGATCAGGTAACAATTTGCATAAGTCATAGCTGCAAGTCATGCCTATATCTGTGACATACACGTGCATGTACAGTTATCAGTCACATGGACTACATTCAGGCATTGTAAGTAGTGTTCTATTACACATGGGGGTTCACTCAATATGATGCCTGGTACCCATGCAAGTACATGGATAAAATAAATAGCCCCTATTGGTGGATTTCACTACCCCAAAAATACCCCCCCTTTTTCCGACTTTTTATCGATTCAAACTCGAAGTTTAAACTGCAGACAAGGTAATATCCTAAAACAATCCCGGGAAAACGATTTGTACATGGTTGCATACCAAGGTACCATATTCAGTGAACCTCCTCCCCCCCCCCCCCCGGGGTATAGTGCCTTAAATGACACTCCAAGTGCCTGTGGCTCTAGTCATGTTAGATGATAGGAGTATTTACATGCCTTGGTGGGAAAATGTTCGAAAGACCACCCGAAAGAAGAGAAATGGCACAGAAACAAAAACATTTCATGAACGGGTGGAAGCCTCTTGAAGTAACAATATGATTGGCTAAAGGGAACCACATGACCAAGGGTACCGGTAGTTTGGGATCCGAATGAAACTGGCCAGAAGGCACAACACGTATTATATACATAAATTCCATGTAAACCGTGTACGTCAAAATGACGTATATTTTTGGCAGACAATGTTACGCTAATTTACGTGATATATTTAA
>JAAUYG010230605.1_pt1 | contig 10498 bp, 7 predicted proteins | sample 7278091 | NCBI WGS metagenome assembly JAAUYG01 (sample SAMN14350201, study PRJNA611818) | marine sediment metagenome | isolation source: surface marine sediment (0.6m) | place: French Polynesia: Moorea | collected 2018-08
AGCATATATTAGCCCCTGATTATGATACTTTATATGAAGTTTGGTCGAAATCTGATGAAAACTGTTAAAGTGGTAGTGTTTTGAAAATTGTGAAACCGGAAATTTTGCAAAGTGCACCCAATTACCCCAAACCAAACTCAAGGAATCGGACATCAAAAGTACCCTACACGTGTACACTGTAGTACCCTGAGTCCCAAATTTTCGTCCGTTTCGCTCTACGATCAGCCGTTTTTGAGATATTCCACATTTCAGGTTTCCCATTGACTATGTTAAAATTTCAAAGTGCCACAACATTTTTTATTCTTTTAGGCAGATCGCCAAAATATCCATAACTTCATATGCCCTTATGACTACCATATTTATCATAAACTTTGGCCCAGATAGGATGAAAACTGTAGTAGGAGTAGCATTTTGAAATTTCCAGCTCCATATGGTTAACAAAAATTTCAAAGTGCCATAAAATTTTTAATCTTTGGCAGATTGCCCAAAAAAAGTAATAGCCTATATTCCCCCATGACTATCATATTTCTCATAAAGTTTGGTTGAAATTGGATTGAAATTGTGGGAGAAGTAGCGTTTTGAAATTGAGGCTCCCATAGGGTCCCATGTTAACGAAAACGAAAAAAATTCGTAAAAATTTGAAAATCAAAAATTTTGAAAAAAGAAAAAAACAGTTTGGAGATATGGCAGATAGGTAGCTTTCCACAAAATTTGGCCTGGATCCATGCAGCGGTTTCTGAGAAACCTGAGGTAACGGACCGACGGACGTGTGCGCCACGACAGTAGTTCTGCTGACAAAGTCAAGCAGAGCTAACAAATCCCATGGAGGGACGATTGATTATAGAGGAAGATTTTGTGATCTGTCACCAAGAATCCACTTAGCCACCTGGGGATGATGACCCACAAGTACTCCCTCAACCTTGTCCATGCATGAACTATGGGCAAAGATATGGCTAAGGATAGTTGAATGTTTCTGGTCCAAATGCTGTAAATGCTGAAAACCTCAGCACTGTTCACTGTTCTGACAGAAGGGTAAAGGGGTTCCTTCTCCCGCCGCGAACACCAGCAACAAAAGCAGTGCCATTTGGCATGGTACAGATTACGCGTCGATGGTCTATGAGCTGTACATACAGTGGCTGTAGCCTCTATCGAAATTCCTGACCCACAGCGAGACCTCCCGAGACTCTCCAGGTGCCTAGGTGAAATTCCTGGACATTTGGGTATGCCAACCCGTCTGGTATGGGGAGAACACCGTCATGCTCTGGCAGCAACACTGGCAGGTCCACAAGGGCCGGCAAGACCCACCACACCGGCAAGGGCCACCACACTAGAATCACAATGACCCGAACTTTCTCCAGAATCACCTTCTGAAGAGAAAGGTATGGGCGGGGGAGGGGGGGAAAAACACGTACAGAAAACATGGAAAACCCTTGAAATAATCCACCTGCACGGGTTGCCCCGCAATGTGAGAGGGTCTGGGAGATGAGAATAAGATGTCTCAAAATTGTGATTCAGCCAAGTGGCGAACAGTTCCACTGTAGGTTGCTCCCAAATGGCTAAGATAAGGGAAATCACCCTGGGGTGAGGGGAACATTCTATGTAGCCTCCAACTGTTGAGGACTTGACAATGAGATGCTGTTGGGGTCCAAAATGTGGACTGCTGAAATCTTTGAGCTCAGACACCACTGAGTAGTCTCCTAGACCTTCAAGTCGAGGCTCCTGGACCTGGTCCCTCCCACAATGTTCAGATAATCCATCACCGTCGTGATGTCCACCTGAACCAGAACATGAGTGCCACACAGCCACCCCTGAAATCACTTCAAGGCAAGGAAAACTCTCCAACTCCAGAAAATTGATATGGAGGGAACTGATCCCTCGATCACACTCCTTTGCCCAACAAGGAACTGCAGACAGCCCTCATCTATAGTTGGATGTGGCTATGGTCAGGACATGAGTGGTGGAGGGAGGATGAAGAGGGACACCCTGGGGATGAGATCCCGGTGAGCCCAACATTCCAGAGTTGACTGGATCACCGGATATGTCAAGGGGTTCAGCTTGAAGGCAATCTACCCTTATGTCACAGTCATCTCCCAGGAGAGTCAACAAAAGATGGGGACAAAACATGCAAAGGGAAACCAGAGCATGGCAAGATGCCAGATGCCCTGTGACCTGTTGAAGGTCATGGTGAGCTACTAGGAGGGGTCATCTGAACGAAGGTTCCAGATTCCAAAGACATAACCTCAATGCATGACATTATTGGGCAGCAGGGCAACATTCACGTCATGCACAGGCGATAGGCACTGGAAACACTGGGAATGAGGATCCTGGCCCAGGATGTTACCACACCCAGGGTAGAGCAGTGGTGGAACTTGGGAGACTAAGGACGCTGTTTAGGAGACCTCTGAGAGCACTGAATGGGCTGCTGTTTGCACTGCTTTCCTCTATATCTGTTATGAGCCTGGAGGATGCCAAAACGAGAAGATCAGAAGAAGTCAGACCATACAGCCCTGTCAGGGCCATCATTGTCAAATTAAAATTCATTGTAAATTTTGATTAAGTACAAGAAACGGGCAGAGAGATTATTTAAATGTAAAATCACTTCTGAACAGATATCCCAGGCAGGCCAAGAAAGGTGCTCAAGAGAATAGCCAAGCAAGAAAAAAATAAGTCCCCTGTTAAGAAGAATAAAGTCTGTAGACAGGAAAGAAAAGCACGGCGGTACAGCAACAGGAAAATTTAATATTGAAGGGTCACCAATTGACTGCCTATTGTTGTTTGGCAAAAGCCAAGCTATGCTTTGTTAAACCTAACCAGTCCTCAGTGGGGTCCCACCCACCTGCTGTGGCTCAAAGGTGCCATGCAGTATTTTTTTTTATTTTTGCCATTAGGCACCTTTTTTGGATCCCACTGGACAGGCCGGCTCATGACCAGGGATTTTTGCATTGGGTCATTTTCCTTGTAGGATGGCTAGTTGTCCGTTGACTGGAGGCCACAGGGTAAGAATTATGGTTTTGACACAAATACTGGCAATGAATATACATGTTATTTTATTACATACATATGCAGACACCTCACAATAATAGTGTCACATTTCTTTTACAGGCACTAACAACTGAACAAGCCCTGGAAATGTCCAACATTCAAAAGTTCATTGAAGTTCATACAACATCTCAGGCTGAAATTACAGTATCACAAAGAATATGTTAGTGACGATGTTTCATTAACCCAAGTGTGTTGAATGAATGAATGAATTTTAAAGAATTTCCACAAGACATTCCACATAAATTTTAACACACATACATCGAAACATCTTGAGGTAGAAACCATCTTAGCCATTGGCTGCAATCTTTATAGACCTTTCTACAGTAAATTAAAATCATGTAAAACACAAAGGTGATGGCTACCTGTTAGCAGGGAATCCAATCATACCAACAGAAATCACTCCTGTATGTTTGCCAGCTTTGTCTTATAGTCTTTCACTGTGTGGTAAACCTTGAAACAATCTGGCACACACAACGTAACATTGCACTCCACACACGCATAGCTTGACTGCTTTCGCTTGTGCCCCACCCTCTCAGCAACAGGCAGATTGCACGCATGGCAATCGCGTAAGGCATGCTTACGTTTGCTGCCAGGGGCAGCTGGTATTTGTGAAGGAAAGTGTCTCCCTGTCAATCTATGTGACACATCTCTACACCTGCCGCCGCAACGGAGTGGTGTTGGTGCATCATCAGTATCTTCCAGCAGTCCAATCTGACACTGGCTACCCTTGGACACAAGCAACTTGTGCACTCTTTTCATGCCCTGTGCTCCCATGCTTCCATTTGGGCGGGTGCCAGCAGAGGAGCCGACTGGGTTTGAATGAACAAATTCTGTTTTCTGAAAGGAAAAATTTACAGCATTGAAGATTATACACAGTGATACAGACATTGAGAATTCCCAGGACTTTTATCATGTTATGACCACCTCCAGCATCATCATGGAGACCTCTATAAGCATACCGTATTCGACCATTTCAGCGCACATGCGCTAATGAGCGCACACTAGGGTTTCTCAACATCATTTGTGCAGCAGACAGTCAGCAGAGGGCACCAGCTGATCCTACATATTGTCTAAGACAACCCAAAAACTCCCACAGTACAACTCCCCCTCTGAGAAACATTCCGGTATTCAGAACCGCAAAGCCTGAACTACCGGTAATCTGATCTCCCAAGCCACCCCCTCACCACTGCTATCACTGGCTTAGCTGCTTACCTACCAGTGATATACACTGAGGCAGCGCTATGACTTTCACAGTCAACTAGATCTACATGTTTTCCCTCTCATGCAGCAAGTCTCACCGCATGCTGGCAGCTAGTAATTAACCCCAGTTAGGACACATTCCAGTACCGGTACATGTAGACGGGAGACCAGATAAAAATAGCACAACTGTAAAACCATGCTCACCACAAGTGTGCAACAAATGCTTATTACTTTCAATTTTCTAAGCACACTGTGCACTGAAATGGTCGAATTCGGTAATTAAGAAGCTCGTCTTTAAACATGTTAAACCAGTAATAGGTTTACACTCCTACACATTACTCCAAGCCCTTCTCACAAACTTCTATGCGCTTTATTTTTTAAGATACCTAGATCATGTTGATTTTAAGATAAATAGGCATAATAATAATTTTTACATATTAAGAATTCCTGTCACACAGTACCCTAGTTTCATGTTACTTATAGGGATAGAGGCAGGAACTTCTACATGCATGTTCTGGTTGCCTGTCGTACCATTTCAGATAGGTGGCTCACAACAGTACTACCTTTTACACAGCATTTATCATGTTTATTGCATGATCAATGTGATACATACAATCCATCTTACTTCTAGCATACAGCCATATCCATATTCAGAGACAAAACGATCCATGTATCACAAGTGCCTCTATTTGGTCATGTTACAATTACATCTAGGCTGGTAGGCATCCGCACACCTTCATAAATCTGCAATGTACACATCATGCCCATGTAGTAGTGCATGCATATTGTAACATTTAGAAATATACGTGTACACCATACCTTTTTCGTTTTAGTGGTTCATAATCCCCAAACTTGCCCAGTGCTAGTATTTACATACATGTAAGGTAGTATTTTCCACAAAAAGAAATACATGTACGTGTGATACATTATACAATACATGTACTGCATGAACTGTGTACTATGAAACCGAAAGCCAGAAAGATGGCTATAGCAATAAATTGGTTAGTATTGGTTAGTCTAGAATTAATGTGATTGTGAATGCACTCATCTTTCAAGAATCAAGAGGTATATGGTTAATGTAATTTTTCTACACCACAAATGTACCAGGATACTACTGTAAATTCATTAATGTTCATGGGGATTAATGTTTGCATTTTGGAGACAAAACCATGTTCATAGAGATTAATATTTGTGGTTAGCTCGTCTTGTTAATTATCTAGATACACATGAATTATGTTTGTGGGTATGTATTTTTGCGATTTAAAGATGGTCGCGAATTTCACCAAATAAATCCCTCACAAACATTAATGAATTTACAGTATCTTAACTTTCAGTGCTGTAAACCTGGTAAACATATCGCTCAAAATACTTTTACATTTTTACATACCACTGTACACCACAAAGTTGATACTGGACTTTCAGCACTGTGAACAAAACAGCTCAAAGTAAGTTTTGCACACTGCTAAGGTACTATCTGGATTTTCAATGCTGTAAACAAAATGACTCCATGTAATTTTTACACACCACAAACTTAAGGTACAGTAATCCTTATTTTACAACCCTCTATTTTAAGACCACCCTTGATTATAAGACCGCTTGATTTGGTCCCAAAAGGCAGCTTTCTGTGTTAAATTACCGGGTACCTATATTTTAAGACCACCTGCAATATAAGACCACATTTTCTTGGTCACATGGGTAGTCTTAAAATAGAGGGACCACTGTACTGCACTACTTGGAATTTATACTACCAGTACCAGCTGGCCAGTACACATGCCCCATGCCTACCGCTGCCTAGTAAAGCACAAACATGCAAAGGTTAATGTTACTGCTTTAAGCATTTGGGTCATATAATGTTTGGGGGCGGGGTGGGTTGAGGGGCATATACAATGACATCTAATTTATACCTCTCCTGTATCTCCTCACATAAAAACTAAGATGAGCGATAATGATATATTAGTGGCATGTAACATCTACCCAGCAGTACTGCTATATCAAATATATCATGTATATGGGGGGCAAGGGGGACGTTTACCACAGGGGTGTCCATTTTTTGAAATATGGACCCACTTTCAATATGACACCGGTATTATATGAAAGACCTGCACTTCTAACCAATTCCATATTGGTACATCATTGTATAAACATCTAATGGAATATCCACTTTGCTGAGCTTTTCGCCAATGCTTTCTGGAGGGGTTTTGATGAATAATGCTGTTCCGCGGGCGTTGCTATTAATGAAACCAAAGCCTTCAGTTTCCAGCTGCTGCATGGCTATTCTGACCCGGTCACTGGTTGGACGGTATCGGTTATGAAATTGTTGCGCAATGTTTCTCGGTGTCACCATAGGGCCTTTGGCAAGCAGGATTTTGCGGGTGATCTTTGGGCAAGGCAATGATGTTACGCTAGTGTGACTACTAATATCTCCATTATAACTGAGACTCGTCGACGGATGGTCACATATCTGCAAAATAAATACAACATACATGTAACATACATGTAATACATCAAACATGTTAAACATGTTAATTTATGCGTGACTTCCAAAACTTGATCACTATTACGTTTACTGTGACAGGTTTTAGCAATAAACATGGATGTTATTATACCTATTATTAAGTATTGCATGATTAATAGCGTTGTTATAACATGTATAATGAAAGGCGGTAGTTCTGATACATATTGAAAACAATACCATGAAAGGTATGAATACTGAAAAATTTAGTTCAAGACCAAAGCTGCAATTTCTTGATTTTAATGATGAGCTTGCTTGCATTCATTATGCAAAGTGTACTGATACATACATATTTCAAAGAAACTACATGTATATACTAGTACTGGTAACAGCCCAGCGAGCATAAACATTTAAAGCAAATATTTGTTTCTTTATACATGTTATATGATACAGTAAACTGCACTGTGAGGCTTTGGATTAGGATAAAACTCACCAATTTCAATTGCACTGGCCAAAACATTTCATGGATGCTGACAAAATACAGATGACTGATACTTGAGTGTCACTTGGTGACTACACCGACATGTAGCTACATGTAGCTAAAACAGCATGCATGCATTTGACAGTACAAGCCCGCAGTCTAACATATCCAAAAAAGTTTGGGATTGCTAAGAACATTTGTAATGGCTTTGCGCATTTAAAGTAAAACATAGCTAAACCAACTAAACCAAAACATGATACAACCTTGAGTAAAGTTAAGAAGTCGAGGAATTACACATCATGTAGATCATGCATGTCATAGCCATTGCCAAAAACTCTTATTAAGCATTTCTAATAACTCTTATATAAGTTAGCTGTTCGTTACATTTTGTCACCTTGACTTACCAAAGGACAATGTGGACCCAAAAAATATTATAAAATATATGAACAAAAAAAATTCTACCAGCGCACCTTAAAATGCATACAAAATATTTACCTAGTGATGTTTTTAAATATAATACAACATGTACAAATGGTCTTCTGAGGCCAGGGAACAATTTACTTTCAAAATTTTGCATAGCAAAAAATTCCAGCCTTGAAAAATTGGTATGAAAGTACAACATAATAGCATATTTTAATGTTAAAAATTGCTATACATTTTTGAACTGGTGTAGCATTTTTCTGATCTTGTGTAGAAAACTGCACCGCTACATCAGTTAAATTGTTCCCTGGTCTGCATGGTCTGAGGCTAAAATTTCTGTTTCAGATTCTACATAAGTCTACTGGCATACAAACCTGCTGTGCCTTTTGGCAAACACCCATCAGAGCATGGCCACTAACAGCACCGAGATCGATATCTCCTATTGGCACATCTGATGCAGCCACAGGAGTCACACTGGTTATGCAACTGTTTGCAAAATCGACCTCTTCCTTAGTGGCATAGTCTGCTGCCAAGGACACTGAGAAGCCTGAACCACTATTCCGAGTAGAGCACTGAGTGGGTTCATCATATGCTTGATCAGAATCTTCTGGCTCATCTTTAATGAGCACCACATCATGGTCAAGATGATCAAAGTCAGTGGTTGGTCCCAGCATTGGCTCTGTATGTCTTTGTTTGGCTGATGAAGCGCTGGAATACACTTGAGATATTGGTCGTTTTCTTCCCTTTTTTGTCAGGTTTACAGTATCTGTCTCTGCCAAGTCCGCAGTATCCTTAACAGTATCTGTGCACTTTTCCTCACACTTTACTTCCTTGGCTTGGAAGTGTGAGTTCGAAGAGTCATTTTCTGGTTCGTGTTTCAGCACAACATTGGCAGGGTCCTCAGGATGACCTGCACTCTCGCTCACTACCTCATCGCGAATGGGTATGGATGTCTTTACATTCTCTTTGATGGTAAAGAAGAATTCCTGCTCGTTGTCCAGAGTTATTCCCACCAGGGCCTCGATGGAAAATTCTGCCTTGAAGCTGAGCCCATTCTTGCACAACAAGGTCACTGTCTCTGCAACCAGACTCTGTACCTTCTCCTTTTCACTTTTAATACCCATTGCTCGTGCGCTTTGCTGTGACTCAAAATGCCTGGTATCTGTCATAAAATCACTCTCGTCACAGAAGAAGCATCCAACATGTGTACCAGAACTTCATGAGAGGGCCCAAGGACCCATTATAGAATGGGTGCTAGAACTGATGCTTTAGAAATCAATCTGGAATGAGAACAAACATTTTGAGCTACACATCCAATCATATGCATCATGACATCAGCTGAAAAGATGATACCATAAACATGCCGAACCTTTATCATGTTTACCTGTGTATCATGTTTATTGCAATACTACAGTAAAACCTGTATTTAGATACCACTGCGATGAGAGAACACCTGTCTTGAAGGACCATATACTGCTGCAATGGGTCCTATATTGCATTCTAACTGAATCTGTCACCAAAGACAACCTGTCTTGACAGGCCACAGGTCATGGCCAATGGGGCAGTCTTTCAAGATGGACTCTACTGTATTAGCAATATGATCTATGGCACATTAATTGACAGATTGTAGGTATAGAAATCTTTCGTCCCATTCCCTTGTGGGCATGTCTCAACATTGTAGATTGTGAGTTCATCCTGTTCATAGCTCAGTAGCCCCAAACCCATGGCCACCAACTTTTGCCTACCTAAAGTTAAGACAGTGAAAGAACCTGTCTCCTGCCAACCAGCTCCTTGACACATTAACTGAGGCTAAAATGCCTGCCATATCAAAGAAAACCGTGGCAGTTACAGCGAAGACAGGTTCTCTGGCTGGGCCTTAGGTAACAGGGCTAAAAGGAACAGCACACATAAAGATTACTGGGTCCCATAAGACATAAGCTGAAAGCACTGTAGTTTGTCCAAGTAACCCCTCGATAAAGTATGACACCAACAAATGACTGGCATTAAGTTGTCATAATTATGAGGTCTTTATTTCCCATAATATGTTACCGGTAGGACCTGTTGTGAAAGACCAGCCAATTGGCCACAAAAAAGGGCCTCTCAAGACAGGTGGTCTCGAATGAGAAGTGAACTGTAGGGCCTTTCAACATTTCAAGACAAGTGGTCTTACATGACAAGTTTAACTGTATTTAATACCTGTAATAATAGGAATGCAGTTTCGGTACTGTAGGAAAGTGTTCTTTATTATGATGCGGTTTTCATTCTGAAGAGGGCGAAAGTGAGGCTGCACCATATTAGTTTCATCATGCCATGATACAATCACCCCTGCATTGTAATTTGTAAGACCATTCCCTCAGCTACAAAAATATGATCTTGAATTGAACGTGTTCCTAAACGGGGGGATATTTACATTAAATATAAGTATAAAAGTGGTGCCAGTGGTGGCTAATCCTAAAATGAAGGGAATTGTTGTAACTGGAGGGGTCTTATATTGTTCACCAAAATGCTTGAGGCTTAATTACTATCACATGTAATCAATTGGACTTTGACTGCTACTAGTACCTGTGCCATACCAATAGCACTCTGAAACCAGACAGTCGGTTTCCTGCAACGCGAGGAGGCATCCCGTTATTGAGCATCAGAAGACAGTTACAATCCTGGAGTAATTTTATTTTTTCTATAGCAAGTCAGCATGAGCTTGACGTTGGTCACCAAGGTCACTTAGGGACAAATAAATGTAATGACACTGTCAAACACTCCACATAGGAGGTCCTAGTACATTTTCAATGAAAACATAGGTTAAGTTTGGGCATTCTATATGTAAAGGGCTAAAATTGGTCCGATCCAGATTTTGACCTTTAAGGTCACTCAAGGTCAAATCCAATAGAATGGCTGAACCCGCC